>Ga0209367_1004453_pt1 | contig 19312 bp, 6 predicted proteins | sample WorMetLIZISLAND2_FD_187412 | JGI IMG/M metagenome (GOLD analysis project Ga0209367, IMG submission 187412) | Marine gutless worms symbiont microbial communities from Max Planck institute for Marine Microbiology, Germany - Olavius geniculatus... ...
GCTCTATAGTCTGTACATCACTCCATGGAGCAACGCTAAGAATCTGAACCAGGGAGAGCAACGGGGGGGGCACAGGGGGCAATAATTTTTTTATGTGGGCCAGATGTTGACCATTAGATTCAGTTGTAGTGTGCAACAAAAAGACGTAACGGAGACCAGGGGCTCTGTCCTTGGTCAGGGGGTCAAAGGGGGTGAAGCCCCCTTAAAACTGAAACACTTAGCTTTTTGACGTTCAACAGAAGCCGCAAATTTGATATTTGGAAACACAAAAAGTCTCTCTTGTCTTGCAAAATTGACGTTCGATAGGTCACAATTTGGTATGTGCATGGTTACCAGAGAGCACTTTATCACCATCAAAATTTCTCTTGGGGGCAGCCGGGGGGCAAGGGCAAGGGCACAAAGAGGCAGCTGCCCCTCCATACTCCTCTAGCGCCGCCTATGCATGATTAGTCATCTCAGCAATTTTAATTATACTAAATGCACTGGTCACCACCACAGCAACCAAAGTAACTCAGCTCCGAAGCTTCGTATTTTGTATAAGAACTTCATTGTTTGAAGCAGCTGTGCTGTAAATAAGTAAAAATCCAAACATTACAAGAACTGTTTGGCACACACATACATAAAACTGTTATGTACAACAGTACCACTACAAGTCACAAGCAGTTACACATATGCACACATGCAAACACATCGTTTTGAAGGCCATTTTCCAGGTAAGGGTGGGTTAGCCAGTTCTCTCCCTGCTGATAAAAATAGGCCAAAAGTCTACTTTAATCCATTGTCACGTGTCCTGATATTCAAAATCAATAATGGCAACATGTAGAACTTTTGATCGAAGTAAACCAAACTTTTCCAAAGTCAGGTCGGATTCCAAACCTTTCCAAGATGCCCATGCCATTTGCCAAGTATCACTGGCACAGTGGTACTAAAGCTAAATGAAAGAAGCTACGTATGCACGCTGCATCATGTGTGAAATAGTTTAACTATACAAATATGTACAAATAACTGCATAATAAATTCCATTCACAATATGACTGCAGTAACTGGTGACACAGTGACTGGTGAAGATTTGACGAAGTTCTGACTAAAACAAGTTGGGTCACTTTCTTGACCCACCCTGTATATGCAATGGGCAGACAGACAGAGAGACAAACGAACGGGCAAGACCCATAATGTGGCCTACTGGGATGGCCACAGTCTGCACTCTCATAAGTATAGCTCTCTCTCTCTCCTTCAGGCTGGTTTAGATCCATCGGGTGAGGGCTCAGCCACACGGGTTCTCCCTCTCCACTCGGCTCTATTCTCCATGTCCAGCAAGTCGAGCTGCAAGTCCTCCATGTTGTACTTCACAACGTCGATTCACTTTTTTCTCTGTCTTCCCCTACTCCGTTGTCCACGTACATCTGCCTCCAAGATTCTCCTAACACAATCCTCCTCTTCTCTGCCCAAACCATCTCAACCTGGCCTCCCATATAGCTGCCAGGCAGTAACTCAGACGCTATCAGTAAACAGACATTCAACTGCATCAAAGTATCATGAATCAGTCACTAAAGACGCTCGTGCAGTTCTGCTGTTCTTTGATGCGCGTCTAGCACGAACTTTCACATCATGCGAATCATTTATCTCATGCTTCAGCTGCAAAACAACACCGCACCCTGATATAGCATGCAACTACAAACAGACACGATGTTAACAAAAACGATAGTAATTTCATAAGAGGTGAAAAAGCTGGGCAAGCCATAAATTATCCTTTTTCATAATTCATAAACAACAACATGTTCTTGATGGGTCGCTAAGAAGTCAAGGACCTCATCTGACACTATGTGTTATTGTACCTGCCAAATGGCATCCAAATCTGGTGCACAATTGCGACAAATAGATGACAGATCACACACTACAAACACAGGCATGGTTATAGGTAAAATTGCTTGCACTGTGAGATGCAATTCTGCCTAAAAAGCAGATACTATCAACAAGTCGAACATTTTCAGTGTGAAAAATTTTCCGAAATAAAGCAGTTTGGTACTTTTCACTTATCAGTAGGTGTACATGTATATCATCTGCATTACCTATAAATAAGCTGTCCAGCTACAAAGCAACATGAGATTCATCAAAACAACTGCATGTAACTACTGCACCTACTCTTAACTTCATTACAAACTTATGCCATGTTATTGCGGTCATGTTTGTTTCTTAATAAGTGCACGGTGTGACCTTTTGAAGTGAAAAGCATTCTGTTTACTCCTGCTCTGGAAAACGTTCTCAGTGATTTTGGCTTTACTAAAACTTCCTGTAATGAGTTATGATCAAAAATGACGGGTATGTGGACGGATGAACAGACAAGAGGCTGTAATGTAGCTCATTAGAACGACCACATGCATGCAATCTTCAACAAGAAATAGCGGTGAAGTACTCCCTTGTTTGCCAAGTGTCTGCATTTATTTTGAATTTCAATTGAAAGTCCACTTTTACACTCGCTAGCATCCTACGAGTAGCAAGTGAAGTACCCTGTTCTCCATGACAGCGTTGTCGGCACCATGCTCTACGAGAAGCTTCACAATCTTGTTGTGAGCGCGTGCGGAAGCGGCTTGCATGGCCGTGCAGCCGTAGTAGCTGGGCAGGTGAACGTCTGCTCTCCTAGCAAGCAGTAAACCCACAATGTCCAAACGTCCCGCCTCCGCAGCCAGGTGTAGCGCCGTGTGACCGCTCTTGCCATCAGCCACGTTCACATCGGCTCCAGATGATATCAACATCTCAACCAACATGTACCGGTTCAACTTCACAGCCAGGTGAAGAGGCGTCAGACCTGAAACCAATTGAACATCCAGTCAGCGCCCTATTTGAACCCACAGGGGCAGTGCCGCCAGCCAAACCCAACGTCTTCGACACGGCCCCGCCTGACTAGCATGCATTGAGGTCTGCCCACAGTGAACGACCGCCATATTGTTCGTTCATCGCTTCGATTCATATGTGATTATTACTAAACTGCTGGGAGTTTATTTTTATAAAGTAGTGCTGATTATGATTCACTTTTATTCACTTACCTTATTCGTAGATGAATCGTCGGGTGATGCAATGCCACAAAGTACCTCCATGCAAAGCATGCTAGTCAGGGTGGGCAGTGTCGCAGATGATGCTTTCCATAACGGAATGAGCCTGCAGTCGAGCATCTAGAATTTTTTAATGTATAAATCTGTGTTTGAACCCAATTAGGCTCTGCTTGGTAAAAATGTGGGACCCTAACAAGCTTTTAGCTAAAAAAATAAATCAGTATGTACGAAGTATAAAATTTAGATTTAGCCATACGGTTTACAAAGGCTTAACACAGCCAACTAAGCCCCTATCCCTTCAGCCAAAGAATGTTGCACTGCGACACAACGCAGGCCTCACAGGCCAGAAAATGGGTCTGCTGCTGTCTGATATTCTCTGGCCTGTGGTGGCCCCCTATTTGTGGGCCCCTGTTCAGCCAAACATGCTGAACATGCCTAAATCCACATCTGCAGCTAATCATTAGTTAACACTGCACATATAAAGATGTTGATCTGTCCATGTGTCTGGCGTATTAATAACTTGGCACATTTGCTGCATTTTTTTCAAACTTGTGACTTATAAATGGCATTAATAATAATAATAATAATTTACGTCAACTGCCTTGTCTGTCTGTCTGTGTATTCTTAACACTGGGCAACTGTAAATGCTCATGCCTTGTTGTCCAGCTGTGATGTTAGTATGTGCTGCAGCATATACAGCTCTGTGCATTAAGTAAATAATAAAATACATAAAATAAATAAATAAATAAATAAACAGACAGAGAAATAAATGAGGACGCAGGACTGACAGTCAACTCCTCCATACCAGTTATGAAATGCATGCGTAACAGATAACCAAGGAAGTTCAAGTTACCATGACACAGACATTGACATCAAAAATCCGGCCCTATCAACTTTAGATATCGTTCCCGTGACGATGACGTTTCAATAAAAGCCACATCTCTTGTAAAAGCCAGTCTCTTTTACAAGCCATGGATTCAAAACCACATGCCCCGACCCAAGCCAGGATTTGTATTAGAAGTTTTTTGGTAGTGTCGTATACCTTCGTAGTTCATGGCATCGAGATCTACAGGGTGGCGTGCAAGCATGAGCAAGGCGCGTAGACACTCGGTGTAGTTGCTGACGACTGCTAGGTGCAGACTGTTGAGTCCCTTTCTGTCAGCACAGTTAGGCGAGGCACCAGCCTCCAGTAAGCATGCTACGACCTCCGTTTGACCCATCAGCACTGCAAGATGCAGTGGCGTCTGAACACATGCACAGAAGTTACACGAGTACAGAGATTAATTCATCATTCAACCTGATGAAGGTTCATGCCAATGTTGGTTTTCTGTGCCTTTTCGTTTTCGAGCTAAGAGCCTGTATGGAAGACAGATGGACAAACAGACAGGCAAAGCGCATAATGTGGCCTATTAGGACGGCCGCACAACAACACTGCGCATTAATTCCTGCCAGCAAACCAAACCACAATGCATAAACTGTTAATGAACTGCAACATTTGTCAATATTTGTAATTTGTAACAATATTTGTCCATTCACTCTAAGGTCATTCCAGCTGTGGAAAACTGTTCCTAATAACTCAGCAGAAAGAATGACAAAAACTTAAGATACTGATATACTGATATTGGTTAACAAGTAGCTCTTGATCAACAAAGTTTGTTAGTACTCAGATGGGTGACCATTAGCAGCTGGGTAAACTATCTCGGTATGTAACTAGCCATCCAAATCAACTCAACCTGGCCATCCCTCCTTGGGTAAGTGCAATAAATATCAGTGATGGTGTTGGGGTAAAAAAATAGAATATGGGTGCTAGCCCCGTATCCATGATCTTGCAGTGTAAATGGTGTCTGGCTGACAGGTAAGTAAATGGAGATCAGCACTGCCCTGTGGTACAGGCCTTGTGATTCGAAAAGGTCTTTACATTTTTTAAGTTTACATGGATGATAGTGATGAAAATGACAATAATGCTTGGCAGCAAGTGAACCTGTCGTAAATTGTTGTAGTAGTTGACTGGTGCCGACAGCTCGACGTATGTCCGAAGAATTTGTTGAACTACTGAGAGGTTTGACTGAACAACAGCGACATGCAACGGACTACAACAATCACAGCATACCACATCTAATTACAACCATCATCACAAATGTTATGTCCTATCTACATCACCATCAGTAAATTACAATGTCCTGAGCTGCAGTAATATCAGCTTCATAAAAAGCAGGAACAGAATTTAAATATTTGGACTACAGTCGGTGAAGGTATGCTCCTCAAACTGAGTTCTCACAACAAGAGCTCCATTATTTTTGCTGGTGGCTGACATCGGGATTCTGCTGTGTGAAATTTGAACACTGCTAAGATATGTCGGAGATATGTTGATGAAGACTGGCATGCACCACGGTAGCAGCTGTGAACTCAACTCAATGTGACAGTGCAACAATGTGACATGCAACTAAAAAGATGTCTTCCCAACATACAATACAACCGTCAGCAGAACAGAAAATTGGCACCCTGGTCACTCTTCCCCCGGGAAATGTTCATGCTAATTTTGGTCTTTTCTGCACTTTGTTTTCGAGTTAGAAGCCTATGTGGGGCTAACAGAGAGACTAACAGAGAGACATATAAAAACACTGATAATGTGACCCATTAGTACAGCTACATAACAATCATAAACTAGCGTATAGTCTAACTGTGTACACAATATTCAAAGTTTCTCAGTAGCTCACTGTGCAAAAACTAAGTACAGAAATGGCAAACTGAGCAGTATTACACTAAAAACTAGAAAGCAGTCGAAGCCCGCAGGTACCTCCGCCAAGGCAATGCTATTCGCCAGGTGGCGTCACCAGATTCGCTTTGCCGACGGTTCCCTTATGCCCCCTTTAATGCAACGGTAACAAAAATTTCAAAGTGATCTAGAATCCAGGATTCCTGCCGGACCACCCCCAAAATTTAATCACTTGTAGTTTATGCCGTGCCCGACATTCCCTCAAAATTTCAGAAAGATACGTCCATAACTTTTTGAGTTATCTTGCTGACACACAGAGAGACAGACAGACAAAAACCGGCAAAAACATAACCTCCTTGGCAGAGGTAATAAGAAAGTAAATCAACATCAAAGCAACGCTTACAGATCACCGTCTTCATCTGGACAAAATATCGGATGTGTGAGAAGTTGCATGGACTGATTATTCTGAATGTGACTTCCTGTTTCCAGTGAAGTGGTATAAGTCGACGAAACTGTGCACAGTGGACACAACATTACATTAATTAATGGCATCGAATGCTTCCAAATCTTATGGTGTATAAACAATAAAACAACAAAAGCATCATAATATAAATAATAAACTGAGACAGTGACCAGTTATCAGAAATTCTAGTTTTTTTCTATCAAATGTTGCCATAAAATGTAAATGCAAATGAATGCTTCAAAGCAAAACACTGTTTGTTTATCAACATACGCTAAAACACCAAAGACTGGCAAAGAATACTGAACACAAAAGTCACTCAAGACATAAAATACACAGCAGGTGCAGCCAACTTTGTAAACGACAGGAGAAATCCTGCAATACTTTGATGACTACATTCTATATCTGTCAAAATGTAAGTAATCAGTGACAATAAAATGACAAAATGACACAGCTGGAATAAGTGACAAACGTGCTACAACAAAAAAGTAATCCATGTAACTGACAAAACAAACTAGCATTGGATCAACCTGGCACAGACAGTGACTGTTGACGTGAGGCAATTTCTTCACTTAGTAGAATGTCAGCCGCATCATCAGTATCTGCATTCTTATCATTATCAACTGCGAGCTCTTCCTCCAACTCATGTTGATAACCATTCATCTCTGTATCACAGGAAACAGCACTAGAAACCGGCACTGTAAAATTAATAATTAATCTAATGATCAATGATTTAAAAATTTCAATCATTTAAAAAATTTGATCATCAAATTTTTTATGAAGAACACATCACTTAAAACTTTATAAAATACACAACATGAAGTTATTTATGTTTACTAACAGTGAGCGCATTGAAAGATAATGTAATGATATGCACTATATAAATTCACATTTTACTTAATTACTTACTTACTTACAAAAAGCTTCCAGAGAACGCAAACATTCTAGTCTGTCCACAACACTGGATAAAAACAAATGCTTAGCTATTGTGTTTCACTGCATTAGTGGTAGCTTTCTGCCAAACAACTGACAACCTTTCTAAATGAAAACATATATTTTCTTTGACAATGATAACAATAGGGTTTCCAATATAAATTAACGATTAACTAACCACTGATTTTTAAAAATAAACAACAATTAATTTTTTAATCATTACCAGTTCTGTTGGAAACTTTCTGTCTCTTCTTGAGGGGCAGATGACGCAGCTCTTCGCATGGATGTTGCTTGCTATCTTCGTCCGCTGCAGCAGTAAGTCTGTCCTGATCCAACACAGCGACAAGCTGCTTGTTTGCACTGTCAAATGACGTCTGATGATCATCATCTACTGAAACTGCGGGCAAAACACGACTGAGTGATAACTTCACCTGCGTCTCAGTACAAGCTGATTGGAGTTTCTCACTCAACACTGTGTGAGCGATGACATGGCTTGCTGCTGATACACATACACTGTCAGTGCAAGAAACTGGTTGAACGATTTGATCATTACAAACGGATGCAGAAATCTTTGACAGCAATGCCTCTGTGTAGCTGAGGTCGTTATTTCCCCCAGATGCAGAGGCTAAAGTCAAGACGTCAGTGGTAGCAGTGAGTGAAGTTGATGTCTGTTCGCGTGTGTTGCTGATACACTTGTAGTAGTCACGTAGTGCTGAGAGTGATCCAAGCACTGACGTCGATGACGTCCCACTGACTACATCCTCACTGCTGCTGCACTGAGATGAAGCTTCACTTGCAACAGAAGGACCATTGCAGCTGACAGCTGTGGCAATACTGCCACCAGGAAACTGCTGACGTGCTACAACAGTGCTCGTCGAACAACGATTATAATAGTTTCCAAGAGCATTGAGTGAACCCAGAGAAGGAAGCTGAAATTGACTGCCATCAACAGCAGTTAGTAAAGTATTGCCACCAGCACTGGCAGCTTGGGCCACATTGCTACTAAATGAGTCAACACTCTGTCTGAAGTGTTCACTCTGCTGTGCCACGGCCTGGATAACACACTCAGAACTGGGCAGTACACTAGCTGCAAGTGGGGCGGATGCAGACATTGGCACCAACTGCCACGTGCCATCAGAAATAGGCTCTAGAACAAATGGCAGCTTCAGAACTTCAACGCTAGAGTAGTTGTTAGTGGGCTCAACAGTTTTCAGTGCAGCCAGTGGTGTGCAGACATCATGGAGTGTCACAGACTCCAGACTGGGAGTAGGAGGGCAACTGGCAAGGACTGGTGGATTCCAACCCATCAGCACTGCACTGAACACTGAATCAGTATTCAGTGATACTGAAACAGCACTGACGGTGTCTGCATCATGCAAATGACCTGTCTGCATAGTAGTTACGTTGTGAGAGGTGCCAGGTACTGTAACTGTGCTTGATAAATGGCTCTGACTGTTATCACTACTGGGACTACAGACCGACGACTGGTTCTGCACAGAGACCCGACGGCGTGATCTTAACTTACGAGTCGGTGCAGCTTTCTGGCCCTGAACAGCAATGTCATCAACAGAAGCTGGCAACGACGGCAAACTGTTCAGACTCACCGGAGGCAAAGCACTGATGGAACCATCGACCTCATCAGCAACCATGGACGGCAGTTCAGACAAGTTGGCAGGCAACTTTGTAACCTGATAAGAGTTCTGACGAGTTGTGACACCAACAGAAGAGAATGCAGGTTGTTCAATGCTGTTTGCGAGGCCAGCAATTGTCTCCGCAACACTCAGCCGTTCATCACTCTCTTTCTGTGATGCTTTTTTGCTCCTTCGTCGAGGCGGCATTTTGTAGCAACAATCCACTGTACAGCTATCCAACACAAGTCCTGTAATCCAACAAAGACATACAATGCCATCACACGAATAATAATTTCACATCCAGTTTTCCAGTTTTCATATAATATTTCAATGATAACACTATGACTACAACTTCAGCACATGAGTGTTGACTTTGACTGTGCTCATTCTATCTCACAACACAACATTCACCAAATCTAATACCTACTGATTTCCTCTAAACTTAGATTGAACTTCAGCTTTGTGTTCTCAATTTCAATGGAGTCGAACAAAAACTGTAATCGTGTTAGCTGATTAGGGCCTACGTAGAAAGTGCATGCCTGAGTTCATTCAGCATTTGTGGCTTCAAGGAATATGCACAACAATCACATGAAAAAAACATGAAATTTATGGACAAAAAGTTGTTATTGCTGCCAAATCACAAACATCACCGCGTGTCTCGTTGGCTTAATGGATGAAACGGCCTAGGTGCCAAAAAGCTGAGAACGTTTTCACATTCACTGGCAATGCAAGCTGTGGTTTTTCGAAGTGCCCAAGAGCGTGCAGCCAAGTCTATGATACAGAAACCAATACCATCCACGCTACATGCACCACATGCATCAAATAACTACGCAAAACATACAAATATCTGCATTAGTTTTAATCACGATATAATACAGCCAGCACATGACAGTTTGCGCCGACAAACTTACCGCAGAAAGTGCCAACATTAATCGGCCATATTGGAAAAACCGCAGAATCTGTTGCTAAAATGGGAAAACACCGAGGTCACGTGACCCGCAGACAATACGGTGGGGAAATCCAACAGTGTGGGAAATCAATCGAGTTTGAAAATTCCCATGATAATGAGAAATCGATACTATATTAGCATATATTTCAACAGTAAATTATAACGGTTTCCCAAATTAATGTACCGCGGTTGACCTTCGCAGAAAATTAGCGAAAATGACTGATTAGCACAAGAAATGCAGAAAAAGATACATAAATGATCTAATAGGCCTACAGTTAAATAAACGGACTGAAATGAGTGTTGGTTCTAGTGAAAACGAAAGACCCGCAGGACGAGTATGCGCCTGTCATTGAGAATGAAACTAGTCACAGTTGGGCTGAAGATTAGAAGATACACGTAGAATGATGTTAATTCTGGTGGGTCGTGTGCAAACTATCGCATAATGTTACGGCCATGGAAGTGGCTCCAAAATATTAATAAGTCGATTTGATTTTTGCAGCAATCAGATGACAGTGCATATCCACAAAAATTAAAAGATTCGTGAATTCAGATAAAGTTTTTGGTGGTAGATTTACTATTGCAATTCGCGAAGACAGTCAAGAATGAAACGTGACAATTCTGTGAGCAGTTAAGAGAGATAGTGCTCAGTGTACCATATTTTCCAAATCTACTGCTGGACTCTCTGCTTTTGTCAGTTTAGTTAATTACTAGCTTTAGTCGGTGATTCAACTGTCAACTGCTCGAATTTCATACAAATTCTGCATGTCTTTACTGACGGACGTCACTGATGTCAACGTCATATCAATATTTACCACCCCTGCAGGGACCCTGAATCTTATCAGAGGTAGCCATCCATATGCTATCTTGGTCTGTCTATTGCAGAACCACTAACTGACGTCTTTCAGAATTGTGCTTTGCCACACCCTTACTGCCATCAATGACATATCCCTAGGTTGACTAGATTTCTTCCTTTATTACTCGAGTCAGCTAATGGCAAGCACTTGTCACACATCTATTGTGAGGTCGATCAGTGGTCACACAGTAACACATACATTGTAGTTCTTGATCAAAAAAGTACGCTGCTACACTGCTAAAATTGTACGATATATTGTACCAGGCAAGGCATAGATCAAATAATTATAATCAACCCCTGACAAAATGGTTTTGGACTTTGACATGACGGTCAATAGTTAGGTACAGGGACTCAAAACACCCAAACAGATATCCTGTTAGACCACTGATAACTGCAGCCCTGACAATTTGGTACCAGCAGAATAAACAGAATCAAATGGCTTGGTGGGAGGCTGGTATCTACTTAACTGGACAACTGTTTTTCATTTATCACTGATTCAGGTGACTATACAGCACTTACAGCACAGTGAATGTTACCTAACAGAAACATTTTCGGCTGCTACGCTGATCAGTAAACATTGGGCAAGTAGGCCTAATACGATAAATAACATCGAATGAAGAAGGCTTTAGACTATGTTAGTGATTACCAACTAAAGTCAGCTTGTAAGGACGCCATATGCATAGCCCCATCTAAGGTTACCCAAATGATTTTTTGCTGTTTTAGAGGACTGATATCATCACATCGTCCTTACACAGTCGTAAAGTGGTAAGATTTTTTACATATATATTTGCTGTTTTATTGCCAAAAGTCGGGGAATGAGCCTGATACATGTAAAAAAGCGCTATCAGGATTTGTATCTTTACCTTTTACCTTTTAAGGCAGAGCAGTATACCTCCGGTCGGGTACAGAACGTTGGATGTGTCTACTACTGCTGCTGCTCCTACTACGCTGCTGCTCATTATACCTGGAAATCAGGGTTGACTATGGTACACTTTGACTGACGTCATCTAATTGCCATACTCTCAACCCGCATCTCTGTCAGATGCAAGGATCTTGGTGATATTTATTGTACAAGCCGAGGTATAGCCCATTTTGTCCTAAATTTTGTTGCCATGGCAACGGGTCAGTCGGGGAAAAATTCAGTCAGGAGCATTTGATGGCCCATTTCGGAAAACTCCAACACAGATGCAAAAAAATCTCGCAGATATCTCTTACACAAGCCTAATTATAGCCAATTTTGTCCCAAATTTCGTTGTCATGGCAACGGTGGTCGGTCGGGGGAAAATTTGACATGGCAGCATTCTATTGCCCATCAACGAAAATCTTTCTACAGGCGCAAAAATTTCTTACACAAACCGAGTTATAGCCAATTTTGTCTCAAATTTCGTTGCCATGGCAACGGGGGTCGGTCGGTAAAAATGCGATTGGCAGCATTCGATGGCTCATCCCCATGATCCCCCTATAGGCGCAAAAATTCTGCAGAAATCTCTTACACAAGCCGAGCTATAACCAATTTTGTCCCAAACTTAGTTGACATGACAAACCGAGTTATAGCCAATTTTGTTCCAAATTTCGTTGCCATGGCAACGGGGGTCAGTCGGTGAAAAATGCAACTGGCAGCATTAGATGGCCCATCGCCAAAAACCCCCCTATAGGTGCAAAAAACTTTTACGAAAGCCGAGTTATAGCCAATTTTGTCCCAAATTTCGTTGCCATGGCAACGGGGGTCAACCGGGGGTAAATATAAATGTCACCGTTAATTAGGCCGTCCCCAAAAACCCTATCCTAGAACCAAAAATTACGACTCTATCTTGCACACAACCGAAGTTATAACAGTTTACAGAATTTTAAAATTTTCCCCATAGGCGCCATTGTAATTTTTTTCGAATTTTTTGAATAAATAAGTGAAAAATAAAATTTTTATTTTATAACAATAAAAAGGCACTTCCTTGCGCTGAACCGCGTCATTTGACGTATTAAGCGTAAAAATTGGTCTAACGGACTCGCTTGTAGGCGAGTTCAAGAACCAAGAAAGTGCAGTAAATTTCGAACAGGAGGGGTGTATATTTCACCTATATGGGGAGCAAAAACCCCTGGGCGGATTGAGCCCAAATTTTTTTGGTGGTAGGCGTCCACGATGTAATCACGCCATTCAAATTTGGTGACGATCGGTTCAGGAGTTTTGAGTCGGCTGAGGGTCAAAGTTTGCCTTTTCCCATATACTTTGAAGGTCGTTCTTACAACACTCACACTATCGTGTGAGGTGTGATTCAGTCGCTGTACTGAATTTTATAACTTGTACAGTATTAGCATTTTTAACTTTTATCATGTAGGCCTACTGTAACTGCAGATACTTTAACAATGCTTTTCACCAGGCCTGGAAAACCTATTTTCAGTTTTTCAATTTTAGTGTACACCACTGGACAAAAAATATAAATCAGCAATCAGGAAGAATATCCAATACACCATTCTCACGTGACATCAAAATAAACAAGAAATTTGAGCTAATGCTCACTAGATGTGCGAAAGCCTATAGCAGTTCCTGTTCGCAAACTTTCAGTCTACCTCCAGCCATTTTGTTGCAGTTCATTCTTAGAGTTTGCGCTGCAGCCAAAGATAGCAAATATCAATAAAAAACCCTTATTTTGGAAGTTCAGGGTCTTTCAAGGTCATCGATGTTGATACGACTGAAAAGCTCGTCACTAGTGCTTGTTGTGATAGGCAGCATACCCGGCATATCTGCAACTGATTTCACAAAAGACAGGCCAAAAACGGTAAAATAACGACTTTTACGGGGCTACCGCTCTATGACGCCCTCGTGCGCAGGTTTCTTTGAACCTAGAAAATGGAGACTTAGGCCATTGAAATTTACGTTCAATGCTGAAAATTTCATGTGCGGCTTCTCCATGTCTATCTCAACTGATTGCGGTGCAATTCACTCTTGAAATGTGTCTCGCAGCCCAAAATCGCCAAAAAATCCATAAAACCCCCTATTTTGGCGTTCAGGGTCATCCAAGGTCACTGATTTCAGTGGCAATCGAGAGCCAGTGTACGACTTCCTATTAGTGATTAATAGTAACCTAGGCCCTGTCTCGCGCCGTTACTGAGATACAGCAACTTTTTGGCTAAAAATCGCAATTTTTCTTACCTTCTCATTTAGCGCAACCCCTGTCCTCCAATAGACAGTATTATCATATTGATGACTGTCTGGAGGATAACAGGGAAGATTATTAAAACTACCATTATGTTCATTACATATGCACGCGTATAATGAAGTTCTTCAATTTTAGGTTAACCTCATTTGTGTGTTTTGTGTTTCTGTAAAGGTTAAACTTTCTGTTTACTGTAAAAGTTTATATTAATTGTTCCATTATTGTGTTTGTGTGCATTCTGCCTGAAAAGGCCGTCCCCAAAATGACCTACACTGTGTCGAGTGGGACGTTAAACCCTACTCACTCACTCTCATTTAGCGCCCTCGTTCGAGGTGACCCCTTTCGAATTTATGGAAAAGCTTTACAGTTCCTGAAACTAGAGTCTTCCAGGCAGCCGATGGTTAAGATTTGGTGATCTTAGCTTTCACCGTTTTTGACCGAGTCACCCGTGTGACGGACGGGCAGATGGACGGACAGACAGAACTGCAATGGCTAAGACACGCTATAGCAGTCTAGCTGCTTTCGCGCGTAAAAATTGAATATGACCTGTAAATTAAATTGCACTATTGCACAACAAATAAAAGAAACCTAAATATGGAAATCTGAGGTTTTCAGGGTTGTTAACAACCTAAACCTAGGTTTTTCAAACCAAACAAATTTTCCAGTCCTGGCTTATAGCAACGTCTTAGTACAGGAAATGTTCTGAATGCTAACCAAGACATCATGTCTATGTGCACCATTAAATATTCAACAGTATGCTATGGGCTACGTCAAAATAGCAGTACAAGTGACAGAAATGTAAGCTCTAACAATATTTATGAGCTTCCTGCCTGCACAAAAACCAGACTGATAATACAGGAACTGACAGTAATAATAGTAAGTTAACAGTAGCTAAACTGTGAGAGAGATTTTATTTTGCCTGTATAGCCCTTCAAATTCTGTTTACTATCAGTTTCAGTTAAATGCAAACTACACTGCGTCCCAAAAAACGTCCCACTTTGTGATTGTTTATATCTTCGCCAAAAACTAACAGATTTTTAAAATTTTTTCACCGATGCATTCGGTGGACTACTAGCAATAGTGATTATTGAATATCCTGCCAGACGTTAACTGTGTCACTACACTACCTTGTGAAATATAGATGCAAGAACAAACCAACAATAATAGACAGCAAGCACGTTTGTGAACAAAATACACTTCTGACCAAAAATGCAGTGAATGATCTATACAATGCTACGCTTTGTTAGATTCGTTTCTTTGGATATTTGGCACATTGAACGACATGTTGTTTCTGGCCTTTGTGGTTTAGCAAGCCTACCATTTCAACCACAGTGATAACATTTTCTTCAGTACGTGTATGCTTCAGTCTGGCGGTCTCGTGCTTTTGGTCAGTGCTGCATGTTTCCAAAATCAGTGTTAATAACATTCCTGCTCTTTCTTTGTTGCAGTTTGTCTTCAAAAATTCTGCCAGTTTTCTCCAAAAACTGTATTTTTTAAACCAGTACAAGTTCTTAATCAGAGCCTTGTCTCCACTACTAAATGGCACATTACATCACCGGCATATCTTCAGTGCATTAAAAATTAAATTACGACAATATCATCTGCGTTTGTTTACAAACATCAGAAATGTATGCAAAGCTAAACACAGTTTGATTTTGTACGAAAATTAGTAAAAATTGTTTCAGAAGATGATTTTTTGCATACGTATTATAGTAATTTTGGTAATTTTGGAAAATTTATGTTTCACACGGTAGTGTAGCAACACAGTTAAAGTGTGGTGGGATATCTAAGAACTACTTTATTGCTAATTGTCCACAGTATGTGCCAGTAAAAGAATTCTGAAAATCAATTAATATTTGGTGAAAATATGAAAAATGATGAAGTGGGATAGTTTCTGTCTTTCAGAGGGCAGCAAACATTACATATCACAACATGTGATGTATATTACACTGTACTAGCACTGGACAGAAAGACATTCAAATATGCATATGAAACTTGCACATTTCATTACAAGATGTCAGCTCAAGTCCAATGATAAATTCAAATGAAAATACAATACAGTTTTGTATCATACCAAAGTCCATGTCACAAGGAATTACTGTTCATAAGACATTAGACATGGCAACATCATAAAACCAACATTTACTTCACGCAAATAACAGTCCCACTTCTTTTACTAAGTTGACTTAAGCTATTAGTGACAGGTCACTTGGACTCAATTCAGAGGAAAATAGTGTAAAAAGCAAAACAAAGCTGCCAACTGACAAGGATTAGTTAGATCTTACACGAAACTGTTCACCACTGATTTCAAAAGTATAACTGTGCAATTTTCTGAACGACAGATGCCCAGCCAATAGTCAAAAATGGCAAACTACAGCAAACAAAAACAAACAGAAATTTTACGCAGTTTTATACATCATGTCAGGCAGCTGTGGCCGATCCTCAAGCTTGCTGTATTCCAGATAGAACTCCTTGGGAACTTTCCTCCAGTTGTGGACGTCGAAAAAGAAATATGTGCCTCGTTCATAAGAGTTTGTTTTGGTGACTGGCTCCATTCCAGGTGCACGAGTAATCCAGACTCTTTCCTCTTTGTGGTACCTCCAATCACGGTTGTACAATTCTGCAGCAGCTGCGAGTTGCAAGACATCACCACCATTCACGTAGAACAGATACATTAGCAGATCCTCCTGGTAACGATTCAACTTGATCGGTGCCAACTTCTCCCGAATGAAGATATTTGTAAGATATTCAGATGGCACATGATAATCGATATCCTGCGGTCGGCATGGTGCATCAGCCCAAGGTGACTGAAAGGTGGAATACAAATTATCAACTTGATTCAGATTCAGTCCCAAAGTTGTCAGATCAATTCCTGGTGCAAGTGCTACCAAATTTGGATCCATTTCAGCAGCTCTGATGAACGTGAGCAGACCTACCATACCAAACTGGTCAGCCACCATGCCGGCAGGAATGTTAGACACCATGCCATCAGCATGTGTCTGAATGCCTCGCCGGCCTACTGCTTTATCTGATAACATCTTCCCACCAGCAGTTGTCTCCTTCAGTGCTTGATCATAACTGCCTACATTCAATGACGACTTGGAGCTGTTTTCATTAGAACCTGCTGTCGATGTAACTGGATTTTGAGCACCTGGTAAAGCCGGAAAATCCTCTTGCTGAATTTGAAATTCTGGAGTCGTTTCCTGTGGTGGTTTGCTGACCATGCCAACATAATTTCTTGTAGGCAACAACTGGGATGGAGGCACCATACTGCGACCACCAATTGAGGGGAAATCATTTGTCCAGTCAAATGAAGGTTGTCCACCATCATTAACTGGCCGAGAGAAGTTACCAATGTTAGTCATTGTACTGCCACCACTCAACAAGCCCGATGTTAGCAGATTGGGTCTTCTGAGCTGACTCATGTTTTGCTGCGACGTATACTGAGACAAAAGATTATGTGACTGGCCCATTGAAAACATACTTCGATTTGGTGAAACAGGTTGCGGTCGCACTGGCTGTTGAAGGCTAAGTGGAAAGGAAGACCCAACACCACTCAAGCTAGTCGGAGGAACTGCTGATGCAAATAACGCCCGTTGCTGCAAGCTGCTCACACCACCAATTCCTGTCGACTGAGAATACATGTTGTTGCCGAATGATGCAAGCTGCGACGTCGGTGACCCCATTACTGGTTTAGCTGAGTCCTGCCTAAATAACGAAGCAGGATTGTAGAATGCTTCTGGTTCGATATCATCTTCCTCAACACCGAACACATTCGTTTTCTTCGTCTTAGCACCTGGCAAGTTTCCCTTGCGATTCATTGGTTGCTGAGAGGTCTGCTCTGTGCTGGAAAAAATACGACTGAGGTATCAACTGATAACACCGATATGTTGTGAAAGTTAATGTAAAATGTATGCCAAGAATTCGCGGTCTTCAGCTTCTGACGTATTTGACTCGAACGTCTAAAAACCTGCAACACACAGTCAGACACATACTAGATATTATAACAATCATACATAATACAGAGCAAATGCATTGCAGTTGTTTTGCAAATCACTAATACACCAACTTTAATTTTCAAATATTTGAATACTTCAACAAGCTGATAGTGTGGCAACATGGTATAAACCAGCCACCCAGGTTAACTCAGCCTAGTCATTCCTTCATCGGTGTCTCCAACAACTAAAACTGGGGCATAAACACACTAAATGGCATGCTGTACAAATGTGCGATGCACTAGTCCCAGTAAGTGATCTTGTGGTGTAAGTTGGATCTGGCTAAGAGTTAAGGAAATTTATGAGAGATCAACGCTGCCTATGGCTCTTGTAGTTCGGGGAAGACTTCGCCTCTCATGTTACATTAACGAGATGGTACTGCTTGAGCAACATCATCCTTTAAAACATTAGCTCTATTCTGTTCAGTTAACAGAACACACAAGGGTGTGGGTAAAATTTGTCTGGTGCATATAGTGCAATTAAGGTCAATTACGGTCAAAATTAATGTTAAAGACAGGATCAGGGATAGGGTCACAATCAGTGTCAGGGCTAAGGTTTGGGGTGATGAAGGTTAGGGTTAGTAATGCTACTGCATAAAAACAACAGATGCGCCGGAGCCACGTATGTTACATTTAGGGCAAATATTGATCGGTTTGGGGATGTAAGGGAAAAATGACATTTGCAGGGAGATTATGGTTTTTTTGCCCATTTACCATTTCGCCTCATGGCTTGTTCATCCTCTGGCTGATTTGCCCCCTCAACTTACACAATTCTCAATCATTGCATAATATTTTTTTAGTGTAGACTAATATTTTCTGCTCTGTGGGCATTATGAGATGAAAACATAGCTACAATTTTCCGACAGACACATCTGCAAATTTCTGATACAGCCTAATTCCGACAGAGACCTGCAAATGTCTGACTCAATTTCAATTTTTGTCTTTTCCCCAAAATGAAATTTTAGCCACAAATATTGATTTTTGGATGAAAAAGATAACACAAATTATACAATGAGAGTGAATCGTCCAAGGTGAGAAAGCGAATCAGACAGGGGTGAACAAGCCAGAAGGCGAACAAGCCAGAAGGTGAATCAGCCAGGAAGCGAAAAAGCCAGGGGCGAAAGAGCCAGAGGGCAAATAGGCCAGAGGGCAAAATGGCAAAGGGGTGAAAAAACTAGACACTGAATAGGGTTAGGGGTAACGATAGGGTTTGGACTAATGTTAAGGGAAGGTATACTTTGCAGAATGCAAAATTTCGAAAAGGTGTATTTTGCAAAATTTCCGTTGTGGAAAAAGCTTGCAAAATAAAGTGTGTTTTGTGAAATTAAAATTGAGGAAAAAGTTGTTGTTGTTGTTGTTGAATGGCAGAACATTTACACCGTGTCCCAAAAAAAAACTAAGCAGATTTGTTTTTGTCAGAACTGCGTCAAATTTCCACCGATTTTGATAATTTTTGGCAGGAAGACGGCAAACGATACAAATATATGCGAGGTGCACTCATTTTCCACCTCACCTAATTTGCGTCATCACCTTACCGTGTTAAACGCAAATGTTCCAAATTGCTACATAACGCC
>Ga0209367_1004454_pt1 | contig 19310 bp, 7 predicted proteins | sample WorMetLIZISLAND2_FD_187412 | JGI IMG/M metagenome (GOLD analysis project Ga0209367, IMG submission 187412) | Marine gutless worms symbiont microbial communities from Max Planck institute for Marine Microbiology, Germany - Olavius geniculatus... ...
CCCAACTTGAATCCGTCACTGCTTCTAAACATCGTACAGTAGAAATGTCAAATCTGAACAAATCTGAATAAACTTTCGTACGCTTACTGTTTAGAGGGTTACTTTTCTCCTGACACGATGTACATCAACCAGAAGAATGCATGTATAAGTCGGACCAGCGCTGGCGTAATCGCGAAAATAATATGCGTTCTTTCTTCTGACAGTTTTTCACGTCCAGTGACTCTGATCATTTACCGGTTGAGCTGAAAATTGACTCACCGGCAATCGGCTACTTCTGCCTCGAGATGCCTTCACGTAAATTTTGTTTTTTTCCCTTGCGTTCTGTATGTCGAAAAATATTTTTAAAAACAGAAGAACGCGCACATTTTTAGACTGTCGAAAACCGGATTAGTTGATAACACTAGAATATAAAAAATCCTGATTACTCGAAGGAAAATAATGCCAGCTGTCACCGTACAAGGATCACTTAAGATACCATACGGTGCCACGGCGACCTCTCATAAGACCGTGGGAAAATGCTGTGGGCGACCGGGCAAGTCTGGGCATACGCAGCAAGCGGCTTGGCCTGGCTTTTCTGCGGTAGGCCCTTATACTTCACAGACTAGCTCTAGTAAGTAGTATTAAATGCGATGTCCACCAACGTTTTGCTCTTCCTTTTAACGCAATTGTATGTACACGCACAGTAACAGTCCAACCCCAGTGATGGACCAATCGCAATGATTAACAAATATCACTGTTGACATTGTTGGCTTATCTGTCTGTTCACTGTATGCACGGTACGTGTCTCAAAATCCTTCACATCGTCGATTATACCTTAAACAAGACATACAGATTTCGACATTATTTTTGACACGAATATCTCTGAAATAACTGCTTACCAAATGACCGTTTAATTACCGACTTCGGGCAACGTTTTGTAGCCAGTTATTTCAGAAAAAGTTCGTGATAAAACTTATCAGAATCTGGCAATCGGTGTTCAAGTTACAATTGATAATGTTAAAGGCAAGATACAGTGTACAGCGTATTTCACAATGTTTCTGATTCTGTAATTGTCTGTTTGTCTCACAGTCCTTCTGTTTTTATGTGACTCTGAACCTGAAATAAAGTCACTGATTGGTTGGCTGACTGACTAAAATTAAATAACGTAAACTTGTCAAATAGCGATACTATTTAATCGACATTTGTCTCGATTATCCACAAGACCTCGAATGTATTGCAAACGAAATTGGCACAGCGTTTACTGATGCTTCGAAGCACGTTGGCACCATTTTTGATTTTTCTACTTCCTTTTGTTTGTGACTTGGGTGAGCTTTTTGCATCGACAGACAAACGGACGAACCGACAGACGGGCAAAAAAACGTAATGCGGCTATTTCGGCGACCGTGTAGCAATGTAGAGAAAGCGACGATTGCTTCGAGGGATGGAGATTTCTCGAATTCGTGCATCACTAGCCCAGTGGTTACGTTCAATATCGTCGTGGGCTGAGGAGATCTTCGGTTGTAAAAATTAAAACCGTAGGATACGTGGGTGATAACTGAATGACACTCATAAACGCTGCAATGTAGGTCGGGACCCCAACGGCGGTGTTCTCTTCAACCAAGACTTATATACTCCCACGCGTCGAACCCACGTTATCCGTGATCACTTAAGTTTCCGCGTGGGTTGCAAGTAAAAATATCGTGCTAATTGTGGATGGTTACTATAACTAAAGCCTTAGCGAACTTCCAGTCAAATGTCGGGTAAAATTATTGAAAAAACAGGGATTTTGTCCCGAAATGAACTTGCTGCATTTCAAAATTCTGCCGAGCCCCCGGCCACTTGTGGTGGACGAGCGGAGCCGTAGCAAGAACGAGTGATTTTTTTGCCCCGCTATCTACGAGGTCAACTCAGCCTGGCCACCCCTCGGTGGGTAGACGCAATGTGTACCACCAGAAGCCGAATCGTTAACAGGCACACCGCCTGATGTATAGGGATGTACTAGCCCAGTATCTGTGGGCTTGAAGTATAGCTGATTGCAATTACACTGTGTCTCAAAAAAATCATCCCGAACATTTTCGACTGTCGAACAAAAATTATCACATTTTAATAATTTTGTTATAAAAACTACAAATATTCCTGAGACAACTAACTAACAAATAACAGTTCTGTTTCCCACTTCACCCATCATCTGTTTCTGCACTACGTGGGGAATGCAGAACCAACGAAATATTACATTTTTTACTCAGTGCGGTATCATAAATTTATCTAAGTAATGCACAAAACACATTTTGTTCACATTTTTGACACATTGGCTGACATTTCATCTAATTATTTTTTTCAACTGCCTGCAGTAAAATTGCACGAAATGTTAGCTCATTGTGGAAACACAGTCACGAAGACGATTTCTCTATGCATCGACAGCAGTGTCAATAATGTTCTGCTCCAGACTAATCCAGACTTTGCCAGTTGCTTCTTAAATTTATAAACATTCCTGAACGCTATCTGGTAGACACACCGCTGCATGACAGTCAAACCTTGCAATCGACTGGTTGTTGGGGCCACAGATGTGGATAGATAGAATTTATCAACGTTTTTCATCCATTTTAATGTGCATTTTGCCTGTTCAGATTTCCCCAGGTAGTTCAGAAACAAACATTAAATGAGGTGTGAACTTAAACAATTATTTAATAGCCAGATATGTCATAAATATTTGTGCCAAAAATTGTTAAAATCAGTTATTTTTTTCAAGCTACGATCGATAATATTGGGGTTTTTTTCACGTTTTTGTATATTTTAACGCATATTTCGCTTGGTATGCTTTCCCTAGGTAGTGCAAAAGCAAACATTGAGTGAGGTGGAAAACTGAATGTTCATTTGATGGCAAATTGTGTCAAAAATATTTGCACCAAAAATGATTCGAATCGGATAATTTTTCTTTAAGTTACAATCGATAAAGTCGGAGATGTTTTTTGAGACACCGTGTATATACATACTCTTGTGGCAACATCAATCAGCATTAGCCTAATTGCCAACTCACGTGTCGCCGTGTGAACCGGTCTATATACCTGTAGTGTACACAGAGGTGTGTTGATTAAGGCGTGATTGTTCATAGGCAAGGTATAATCGTCTGAAGTGTCTGGTCAATTTTACAGATGGAAATTGCAATAAACGTTGTAAAAATAAAAGTATCATATCTCAAAACCCTTTTTTATGTTGAAAACTCTGTAAACGTCGAAAAAAGTCACCCTTTACCTTACTATTGAATTAATGCAAATATAAGGCCTAATGCATTCTTTCAGAATACAGTTTGTTTTTTATATTTACCCAATTTTTGCCATCACGACATTGTATGCCTATTATGTTGATAAATCTAAATGCAAAATTTGTCATTATTTTATTTTCATCAGTAGGCTAACCCTTTACTTTTTGTACAGCAATTACCATCATTTTATCCTAAGTATTCAATGCTGAAATAAAAAAAAACAGATTGTTAGCTGTGAGTTTACTTATGACAAAATAAAAAAATAACGTTTGCAAACGATTGCAACAATACATAGACATAGGCCTACCGTTATTTTTTCTCCGCGGTTTGTAGTAGGCCTACCTTGCAGAATCGAAAATTAGGATCTAGCGTTCAGATGTCTATCACCGAATACAAATTCCAATCCGCCTTTCTGTGGATCACAATCCGCCGGCTGAGTACCAGTGCACACCTCTGCTGCTGAGGTCGACGGTGTAGTACTTGAAGCTGTGTGGCGCTACGCCAGCATCAGCGTCGAGCACTGGACAGCGTGGGAAAATCGCAATGTGTGGTCTCGGCAATGCCTCGGCGTGACGTCATTTGTCGGCGTCACGTGACCTCCTAGCTCGATCACATAATGCGCTCTTTGTCGCGTTATTAGCGCGGCCCTCGCTGTCAATCAATCAGTCTTAATAGCAGAGCTGCTTCAAGGCTAATGTTTTTATAGATGATTGATGCCCAGATATGATTTTATGGAGATCCGGGTTTTGACGTCTGAGACGCGTGGCAAGAAAACATCGTTGAAACCAAGGAGAAAAAATAACGGTAGGCCTATGTCTATGTATTGGAAGCAGCACGATGCCATTACAGTGTAGGCCCTATAGCGCCTCCGCTGCCCGCTCAGATCTAGGGCTATGCGTTAACAACTGGCGACAACAGTGGTCTAGTAAACAGGCGTTGCCGTAATTGATCTGCGTGGGAACTTTGCAGCACGACATGCTGCAGTCAGACCTGCAGTGGCTTCAATCCCCGCAAATTCGGAATCAAAATCCTTTATTTTAGGCTTTTCCTTTCTCTAGATAGACCTGCGAGTCGCTGAGGTACAGAAACTTGACCCGACTTGAGGCTAAAATAACCCTAAGTCGACGGCGGTGGACTTGAGCACATCCGATTCGACAGCCGCATGTCGACTTGAGTCGACTTCAAACGACTGCTGAAAGATGAATCCGGTGAGCAGCCGGCGATTACTTTAAAGGAACGATAATTTAGTGATAATTTATAAACAATAAAAATTGCTGTTTATCAAAACGTCACTGTGACGTCATCGGCAGTAACGTGTAACCAGTTTTTGAAAATTAAATAGCATTTTTAGCATGAACATTTTTGAATGCTGAAAAATTGGTAGACGGTCATGTTAAAAGTCTATAACTTCGTCGTTTTTCAACAGAATCATATTTTACTTGGCAGTTAGATGTAGAAGGTTTCAGTAAATAAAAGTGTGTAATTTCATATCGAAATCCCAAACGGTTGCTGAGAAAACGGTGAAAAAACGTAGAGGTCCACTTTTTTCTGCCGCACCCTGTATATGTCGATACATTACTGATAGTGTTTTCAGTAACAATGAAACACGAAATACGGTCAAGCAGTTTCTTATGAACAGTTTTTTGTCATTGAGCTAGACATCACCCTTCGGGCCTCAATTTGGCCTTCGGCCTCGATTTCGGCCTGCGGTCTTAATTTTCGGCCCTTCGGGCCCCGTCTCGATCTGTGGCTTCGATACACAGCGCTGCATACAGCGCACTACGCTGCAGCGTTACCGTTAGCTGGAAAGGTATTGATGATGCGGCACCATGGTGACGACATTTATATGACGTCACAACCAATCGCAGTCCAAACTGCTACATCTCTCTTGTAAATACAAGCGGCTTGATCTTTGCCATATTATTGGCCTGCGGCTTCCATTTTTGGCCGTTTGGGCCTCAACTCGGCCTTCGGTTTCGATTTCAATCTGCGGCCTCAATTTTCGGTGTTTTCAGTAACAATGAAACACGAAGTACGGTCAAGCAGTTTCTCATGAACAGTCTTTAGTCAATGAGCTAGACATAACCCTTCGGGCCTCAATTTGGCCTTTGACCTCGATTTCGGCCTGCGGCCTTAATTTTAGGCCCTTCGGGCTTCATCTCGGTTTGCGGCCTCGATACACTCACTGCATCCAGCGTGTAGCGTTACCGCTAGCTATAAAAATGTTGATGATGCGTCACCATAGTGACGACGTCTATATGACGTCACAGCCAATCGCAGTCATAACTGACACATCCCGCTTTAAATATATAGATGGTGACGCGCACAGCCTATCTGTAACACAAACCGCATAATGCCCTGTGCAATAGAACGCGATTGACGCGCGAATAAAATAATTAGACGTGCAATTGAAAGATTACGGTTTATCAGTAAATAGTGGCAAGTTTTGACAACAAACCTTCGTTCAGTTTAATGATGTTATTACGATGACGTAATACATGTTGTTGTTATGTTGTCGAACCATCGTCCACGACGTTGTCTTCTGAAGCCTGATTAGTTGTGTTGAGCTCACGTTATCTTTTCACGATTCACACAAACTATTCGTATACTTTAGTTTCTAACGCCCCATCTTTCCAGTTACCACCAAATTCCTAAGATCATGACTTTCCAATACATATTCCAGAAAAACAAGCTGCCTTTGGCGGATTTTTGAAATTCGTCATGGAACATTGCTTGCTATTCAGATGCCATGTTTCAGTTATTGCAAAGAAGAAGAAAAAGAAGACCGACCGATCTCCCTTCCTGGAATACTTCAAATGGCCATATCTTGTCAACCGTTTATCTGATGCACTTCCTGTTTAGTTCTATGGTAGGATTTTCAGGATCGGTGGATCAATGGCGCTACTTCGTGTAAAATCAAATTCTACACGGCGCCCTGTCGTCCCGCTGAAAAATATTGAATAGCCATATCTCGGCAACGGGTGATCAGATCCACTTCGCGTTTGATTGGTGGGTTAGGTTTTTGAGTCAGCAGATTCAGTGGCGCTGGTTGGGGTTTGCAATATCGGAAGATATCAAGTGCGAGAAGTATAATTGTATAAGGTGGCCTAGCTATATGAAACCGCTTTTATTTTTTTAAATAGCTTTGTGAAACATTGGCTGATTTTAGTAATTTTGGCGTGCGACATTGTGAAGAAACCTGACGTAAATATCTGTAGTTTGCCCGCTTCACCCCAATACTGTCGCTACGTGTACACTACCTTGTGAAATGGAGAAGTCGTAGTTTGGCCATTTACAACAATCAATTCACATTAGGTAGCCCATGTATCGGCTCGAAAATAATTAAATGATATAGCAATTCAAAAGTCAAAAGACAAACGTGCCACGTCGTATGTCACATCATTATTATTACAGCATGTGCTCAAAATGTCCTTCTGCAGCACGAACGCAAGCGCGTAGACGTTGACGCAACTCGCTACCAACAGCATGTTCAATAACCGCGTGACGCAGAGCGGCCCACTCACTGTTGACGCATTATTTCAGTTCTGTTCTAATGTGAGATGGGCAAATCTGTAGTCTCTTATGTCAAGTTTTATTTGCGATGTTGCATGCCAAAAATATCCAAATTGATAATGTCGGGTTTTTGGGACACAGTGTATAATTTATTTAATAAGGTTACAGTGACACTGATTGAAACTTTCATAATAAGTTATTTAATTTATCGCGGTTACTTTGATGTTCGTCAAAAATATAATTGCAGCGGTCTTCCAGCTACTTCGGTACGATAAGTTAGTTAATTGAGACTTGGGGATTTTCGAGTCTGATGAGAAGTTATTTTACAGAACATTGCACAGAAAGCGAGTTACGGTCGAGTTGAGAGCTATTCGGGCGTTGATATATTGCACGTTAACTCTACTAAAACTGTCAGCTCAGCGTGCGAGTGAGTGCCTGTCTGTGTGTCCATCGCGGTTCTCGGTAGTTCTGTGTTCGGTCGGAGTGCTCCTAGTACTAGTAACTTGTCGAGCTAATGCAGTTCGTCATTTTATCCGGACGACGTTAATACGACCGCAGCGAGTCTGCGCTGACGCACCTGCATGGACCTCCCTTCCCGCGCATCCCGGGCTGCCCGCACAAGACGACAGTAAATTCGACTTGCTAATCTGAACCCGTCGCCGGCGAGCTCTTATATAGTTCCCCAGAGCGCGTGCGGTGATCATCGGGCCTTCCTCTCGCTGAACAGGACAGCCGATCGAGTCAGTTTGCCTCGGCGCTCGTCAGATGGTCGAGCGTGTTTTGACTGGAGATAAGTAAGATAGAATGTTCTGTTCAGAGGCTGGACGGCAGGCGTCGTGTGTGGTGTAGATTTACGAGGGACAGACAGACAGACGGACGGATGGACGGACAGCGTGCATCGTGCGCGTTCAACGACATCAATGGAAACTATACGACGACATCGTTTGTCATAAATCTCTCCGCACTGGACCTGGAGCGATCAATCTATAGCAGTCAGTACTCTTCAGTGATTGCCAGTGACCAGGCACAGCGCTGGGCTGAACCAAACAAACACGAGGTCATGACTGTTGAGCGTGCTTCGCCTTCCGTCACTAAACTACTGCACGCGACTTGGTGCGTGAACTCAGGTCAACTCAGCCTCCGGGCTGGGTGAATCGAGTACCGGCCCGCCTGTCTGAGGTTAAGGCAGTGCGCGTTTACCTGTGTCGGGTGGCAGGTAACACTAACTGATCCCATATGGCAGGTAATGCTCCGTGGCTCTGAGATGGGTTCTCAGGCTTCCAACTGTCCATGAAGAACTATGGAGTATGGACACCTAAGACCTTTTAAGGTCCATGGTCGGTTTATAGAAATCATCTATGTACATGTAGTTCACAGTGATACTGGAATTATTCGGTACAACTTGACACCGTCCTGTTGTTGGACGCTACTTAACAGGGACTATACAGCGCATTAGCTCCTCACAGAACAACCTTCATCGTATCCGCAGTTACGGTGTTCGCACAACTACAACTACACTTAAACGTACTGCAAGCATTTTTATCCGACAGTACTTAAGTAACAGTCGAACTTATAGCATGGTTGTCGTCTGTCCGTCTGTCACGGATGTGTTGTAGCTAAGCGTCAGGTCGTGAAGAAAAGCGTTTTTACACGAATATTAGCCACGTGTCTTAAACTTTTCTCTTTCTTGTTAAATGGGCTCAGTGCCCGTTAGTGTCTATGACATATTTCACGAAATATGTCTATTTCGTCCTGTCCATCGCCAATCTGTAGAGGGTGCCAATATCCTTGCTGCACCAGTCCACTAGGTCGTCCGTCCATCTTCTTTTCTGTCTTCCTCTCTTGTTCTTGCCGTCCATTATGCCGAAAACAACCTGTTTAATCAGCCTGTCATCTGGTATCCGGCATATGTGGCCAAACAAGTTCAGTTTCCTCTCCATCATTCTCTGCATGACGTTAAACTTGGGCATGCAAAATTTTAGTCATTTAGTGCTAGGGGAACATTTTTAAATTCGGGGTTGGATGGACGGGGAGTACCGGGGTATAGGAAAATGTGCGTGAGAGATACGGCCAAGGTTACTAATTATCACTAATAGGAAGTGGCATACACGTTTTTCGACGAAATGAAAATCATAGACCTTGGAAAACTTTGAAGATCAATTATAACCAGTACGGTAGGCTATCCTAGCGACAGCTGGGTTTCTTGGTTTTGTGTTGCAGATGTACCGTAATTAGGCCTATGCAAATCTCTACAATATGACCCTTATGAGTTCTCCGCAAGCATGTATGCCACGTCCTGTTCTGCGATAAACTCACTGTCAGTTTGTCAGGTAAACGGAGTCGACGGCGACGACCGTCCACAATTAATTTACTGCTGCTGGACGCACCCATCAATTATTCTGCCTAGTTGCTCCAGTCTGCCATGCACCAGGTAGTACTGGGCCTACTAACAATATCTCGCCAGTGACTCATTCATAGTTTTTCGACGACTTGGGCATATTGTCACCTGTTCCATCACTGATCATGTTGTTTTCCTGTCCGATGACGATACAAACATTTTAGCTGATCATTCGGTAAACAGATCGATAGATTGTGACTGACTGACTGACAAACAACACTATCCAGTAGCTGTGAATACGTATTTTAACAATCAATCAACGATAAAGCATGTTAAGACAACGGCAACGTAGGCCTATATCTAACGTCATAACAACGCATGCAAACTGGAATGCAACAACGCCAAGCAGCTGCAGCAATAATGAGTATACAGACAACCTTGCAACAAGCTTCAAAGATAAACATCAGCCATCATTGACAAATATATTTAGATGCAAACTATATGCAATAAAACGTCAGCTACATTCTGGCAGAGATACCGTAACCGAACAGCCTCAAACAATAGGCTTACATAACGGTACGTATACACGATGCTGAACAATGTTTAAGACAGTGATGTCTACTTAGTTTGTGCATAGAAATGTGGCGTCATAAAACGTAACGGTAAATGTACGTGCATACACTGTATGCATGGTAAAGCAGATCGACACGGTGGCTCCCAGTTGTATGCATTTTGCCGTGCTCTAATGCTAATGTTCGTACACCGTTCTAAGACAACTGCACTGTGTCCGGAAAAAGTAACCCCCTAGACATCGTACAATAAAAATGTAAAATCTGAACGAATTTGAATAAAATTTCGTACGATGAATTTCCAATAAATTCTTTAAAAAATCGCCAAGTTTTTGTTCAAAAGTATTATTTTCGAGCGGAGTTATTAATTGTTGAATATCGATAACAAGGTATCTCCGTTACCAATATGGCGTTACATAAGAAAACCCTGCGATTACTATACAATTTTGTAACTTTCACAAAAAGCACCCGTTTTTTTGCGAAATTATGCGTCAACAATGCGCCATCCATTTGCAGTCAAAATGCTAAATTTCAATTAAATCCGCTGAAGCCAACAACAGTTACAGTGGTTTATGTCAGGTGACCCCAAAACACTCCAGTTTTAGGTTTTTGTGGATTACGTCAGACACAGAAGACCTGAAACTGAAGTGTTTCGGGGTGACATCACAAAAGTTGCCGTAACTATTGTTCGCTTTGGCTTTGGCACATTTATTTAAAATTTCGCATTTTGATTGCCGATAAATAATGCATTGTCGATACGAAATGTTGCCAGAATCGGATGTTTTTTGTTGGAGTTACGAAAATGTACATTAACCGCAGCCTTTACTTATGTAACGCTGTATTGGTAACGGTGATATTTTGTTATCGATATTCAACAATTCTTAACTCCGCTGAGAAATAATACTTTAAATGAAATTTGGTGATCTCTATTCTATAGCAATTTATTGCGGATTGATCGTACGAAATTTCATTTGAATTCGTTTAGATTTGACATTTTTATTGTACAGTGTCTAGGGGTTACATTTTTCCGGACACCGTGTATATATAATACTGTCAGTCAAATCTGGATTTGCTTGTTTGACGCGATCCTTTACGTTTTAACTTAAATGAACACTCTGTTGGCCGATAACTTTTTGTTTTTCGTTACATGATCAAATACTCTTCAACCAATCAAACGACCTTTACAACCTTGAACTTTACGTAGGTCTACGTATGACTGTCATATAGCGTTGACTTTAAATTACGTCACATTTGATAGGAATTAGGCCTATGACAACTTTTTTGTTTGGTTAAACTAAAGTCTCTGCAACTTTAATTTTTTAAGCCATTTCTCGAAACAACGTATGTCCTACATTATGGGCCCTAACCTGTAAACGAAATAAGTATTGACACACTAAGTAACGCGCAATGCTATAATAAGCCTATTCAGTAGCAACGATAACGATTGTGCATTCAAGCCAAAATTATACAGCTTTTAAGAGAAATATCTCTCCTTGGCTAGACGGGCACCGGAACAAAGCGTGGTATATTAGAGTGCAGGCACAACAATAGCCGTTGTCCCACGAAACATAGGCTACAGGGTGTCACGAAATAGTGCCGTTACAAACACGTTCGTAGCAAAATACACGTTGTGCAGATGGCTGACTATGTATGCGATTTCTGCACTCTATACCGGCGCTAGAACATGTAATTAATGTATCAAAACCGTCAAAAACCGGTCATGTGACGTCATGCAAGTCTCATACAAGCGTGTATGTGTGTCGTGGTATGAATGAAACATCGATTCTAGCAAAACTTTTCAAAATACTCTACAGCAACCGAGAAGCTACGCGGCAGATGATTATGCTAACAGGGCGCATCAGTTTATACTAATATACTCACTCGTAGATAGTTGTATGTGTAATGATTGCACGATGACAACAACGGTGCAACAGTCGCCGGTTTAGTTGCCTTAGGCGCCGAAATTTATGAATTACTGTCGAACAATACCACCTCCCTTCCCCCGTTTTTCGGTTTTTCTTTGCCCCTCTCCTCCATCCCTTTTCTCCGTTTTTTTCCTTATTTTTCTACCCCTTTTATTTCTTCTCTTCCGTTTAGTTTTTATTTCCTTTTTCCCACCTTTAAGTCCAGCTACAAGATCTATGAAAAAGCTGTAAGCACCCGCTTTAGGCGATGTATTGTCAGTGTGTGACAGTGTTTGCCCGAGTAAAATTTGACATAATACAAATTTGCTCACTCAGTGAAGCAAAAAATGCCAGAAATCGTTGGGGCGATAGAACTAATATCGTGTCAGCGCCTATAGGCATTACGTAGCTGTTGAACTGTAACTTTGTTCAAAACTTTGATTGCAGTGCAAAACGACGTGCTATATACAATATTGACCTATCAGTTGCCTATCAGAGGTAGATAATACATCATCGACAAATTTTCCAAACTGTAGAAGATAAGTCGACAAAATTAATAGCTACCACTGACAACGATTTCTTTTTAATGCCGTAACTGTTGGCCAGTATCAGTAAAAAGGGACAGTTGAAAAAAGTAATTGAAGCGATTTGTCATAGCTGAAATGACTGATATCGGCAGCTGCTTTTGTGTCTCATATCAAGAATTTGTAGCTGTAATGTTGCAAACTGCAAACAGCGCATGGCGAGATGCCGCTTGCTTCGCGACGACGATTAATTAGCACGCCATGAAGTATCCGAAATCATTCTCCCTATCAGTCACAGTATACATCGGCTATTGCTAGTTTTTTTTACTTTTTATATAAATATTATTTATTTATATTCATATTTATTTATACCGAAAGCAAAGTCGGGTATTATTCACCTAGGTTAACATTAAGAGCTGAGGCAAAGTGATGCTAAAAGAAATCAGTAGTTGCATGACGGCAATCGAACTGTATTCGTTAAACGAGTGAATGAATGATTGAATGAATGAATGAATGAATGAATGAAGTAAGCAAAAGCATGCGTAGACGCGCGCAACTACAGTACGACGCACTCGTACGCGCGTACGCACGAAACGTCCGCAACGTACGCAACGACCAGAAGCTAAACGAAGATCGAACGAACAAGTTCAATGCGTACAAACAACAGACAACAAAGCATACAACGATCAAATTACTACTAAATGTACCAACCATCATCAGTTATTATCAGTTACTCAGATCGAATTCAGTTTAAGTTAGGCTACAAAACCAACGACCAATATTGAGGCTCAATTAAACAGCAGCGCTAACGCTGACGTAACATTATTAATTTTTACGGGTACAAAAGTATTAACTCGGCTACTGAACGCTAGTATTTAACGCTGCAATTCGATAATTTTTGAACCAATCAGGCCGGCGGCCAACCTATAACGACTGTCCTATAATTATTACTGCAATAATTCATTATATGTAATTTAACCAAATAAATTTGCATACTCATTAACCGTAACTAAGTTGACAAAGATGCACGTAAGTTCGTAATAGACAAAAGCGACACAAATACATACACACTGAATGAAACACTGAAGTACGACTGCGGACGTACGGAATGCATGACTTAAAGTAAGCAATTAGTAGATTGGCTGCACGGTGTAATGGGCGGCTGGCGAGCGGTGCTTTGGTTCAGAGGTTTGCAATGGCAGCGGCAAGGGCGGCACTCTCAGGGCTCGACAGACCCGTAGTGCTACTGTTAGCCGCCGAGCCGTTGTACGCCAGTTGCTTGGACTTCTTGAACGACACTTGGAGAATTCTGCTGCCTAGCTGGTAGCCGTGGAGTGCAGCTATCGCTACCAGAGCGTCCTCGTAGTTGGTCATCGTCACGAAACCGTAACCTTTGCACTTGGACGTCGCGAAGTCACGCATCACCTGCGAACATGTCACCAACCACATGTCGCAGACGGACGGACAGACGGACTAGCAAGGCCCGTAATGCGGCCTAGCAAAACGACCGCATAATAAAGACTCACATCTAATGATCTAACGTCAGACTTAGCCTACTTTCAAAAGTCGCACAAGGTCATCAATACTGGTCACGACAAAGACTAAATACGACATCGTGATAGTGGTTCATCAGTAATAATGTCTAGCTTGCACCGTCCACTAGATTGTCCATTTACTTTTTCGCACTTAAGAGCTGAACAAGGGCTTATGTGGCACGGCAATTGAAATAATAACCGTCCTTTGAACTTCTATTTATCGGTAGTGTCTTTGTCACATTTTAAGACATTTCAATGAGTAAGTTTCGTCACAGTGGAAATGAAGCTTGACCAAAGTAGTCGGTAATGACACTCAAGCTAGACAAAGTGTAAGTCCTTATGGCAGCGCAAAGAAACAATATGGAAGAGCAGAAAGAGAAACATGAAAAGAAAAAAGAACAAGAAAAAGGAGAAGACTCAAAAATTTAAGTATTCGCCATGCACCTTTAGACAAAGCATTTAGTAGTAGAAGTAAGCGATTAACTAACCTTGACATTCTGGACGGCGCCGAATGGTCCAAACAGCTGCCAGAGAACATTTTCCTCGGTCTCCGGCGCCAAGTTGTAAACGAATAGACACCATCCGGACGCCGCGCTGCCGGCTGCACTGCTCGAGCCTCCGCCAAGCAGATTGCCTGGAAATGACATCGATCCGTCCAGTGTCGAAAACCTGCCACATAACAAGCACATTGCACATCAGCCAGTGCAGTGCAAACAGCAGTTTAAACCACTACTAAAGACGACGTGCTTGTTAGACTGAAAGTCTGAGATTTTGGCGCGCATTGAGACTTTTGCGTTTGATTGCGCCAATTATAAAATTAATACACTTGCTTACTTGCTTAACGAGCAGCCAGCTTCATCCATTTCACGCGTACAATTCGTATAATCAGATTGCAAACTACATTAAAACTGCTGCTATAAAACAGATTTTTTTCTGGGCCGTTTCAACTAATGCAAATCGAGTGTTACAAAATTTGATAAACTTTAACTGCGACATAAACAAGTAAGATTTCTTTAACTAAATTCTCAACTTGAGCGTTGTGTCAGCATGTGCCACCCACTTACACGGCACAAGTATCAATAGTATCTCGGTGTCAACAAAATGCAGATCGGTAAATGGTCGTTTGTTGTTGTAAAATGTTAAAAGAAATCTGCGAGACTGTATGTCCGTTAAAAAAATGACGACGATAACTTGCTAAAAGCATCACGACTTTTAAAGCGTAGTCACGTCACTCACGTGACGAAATTAAAAATTTACAGCAGAATTAGTTTCGCTAACAAACAAAAAACTGTCTGCGATCAAAACTTATTTCTCCCAAAAATTTGAGACAATTACTGGCAATTTAAAATACGCTGGCAGTTTCCTATACTTCTAGTGACACACCAGCTAGGTCGATTCACATGCAGCAAGCGCAGCGACAGCGTGTTAAGTAAGTAAGTAATTTATCCAGCGCGCTAACTGTAAACAACGCCGAAAGCGCTCAGTGTGAACTAGTAGAACGAGAAGTAACAACGTTTGATTTGGCGTCTAAAAATAAACACAAAGAGAAAATGTGCTATTTTAATTGATCCTGGAAGAATGTTCTAAATATAGAAATGGACCGGCGTGCTCCAACGCACGTTCTTCGCATGTAAGCCGAGAACGTATGATTTCGTGTACTAGTGCTCTGTATAATTTCATATACTTCTGTTTTCTGCCAACATTTTTTTTTGTTGCTGTTAATATATATTTGTGTATTTTGCTTTCAATTTTGCCACTCTGCAGTATTATGTATAATAAAACAAATTATACTCGCATGGCTTATGTTATGGCAAAAATGACGCGAGCGCACCGGAAGCGGTTAGCAGGGTGATGTAGGGAGCCCATGAGTCTTCTGGTGGGTGACAGGTAGGCAGCCATTGAAGCGCTGGACAACGGGAAGTGGTTGTTGTTCATGCTGTTGTTGTTGCTGTTGCTGTGTCTGTTTGAACTGGGCGAGTTGGCAAACTTGACGGTGATAGGTTCGCCCGAGCCGTCCGGGATGAGTCCGTTGAGTTGCTTGATGGAACGCTCAGCCTCGTGACGTTGATCAAACCGCACGAAACCGACGCCTTTCGACAGACCTATATACCGACAGCAGACAGCACTACAAGTACACTGCTCTCTGGTCTATCTCTAACACTATGTCTGCAGTGGTATCAACTACACTGCTTATGGACTCATGACTCGCCACTACGCTCTGTTTTACTTTGTGCTTCAAGAGTTGCTGTTCGATGATCGCGTAAAGTAAACAACTAAAAGCAACGTCGCATTACCTGAGCACATTCGGTCTGCACAATATTTGTAAATGCGTATAGCGCAGTTTCATGCAAAAATTGCGGTGAGTACACAAGTATCTTTAGCAGGTCATGTGTGAAAGTAGTGCCACTGCATGATGGGTCACGCACAATTGTCCGGCATGCAGCAAGTTCCAGGCAATCGGATTCCCGACGAAAGAACGAATGGATCAGGACAAAGAGTATACTCAATACCGTTTAAAAAGAGATTTTGTCACTAGTACTTTCTACAAATATACGGTTTACAGTATTTAGCAACTACAGGGTGCGGCAAAAAAGTGGACCCTTAAAGTTTTGATAAACAGTAATTTATATTGTTTCTAAATTATCACTAAATTATCGTTCTTTCAAAGCAGTCGCCGGCTGCCCACCGGATTCATCTTCCAGCAGGACGGCGCGTCAGCACACACAGCGCGCAACGCCGCGCAGCGCACAGAACTGGCTGCGGGCCAGCTGTCAAGATATCATCACAAAAGACCAATGGCCTCCAAATTCGCTGAATATAAACCCAATGGACTATCTCGTATGTGGTGCAATGTTGGAGGCTTACCGCAAGCTTAAAACAAAGCCGAAAACAAGCGCCGAACTCAAGGAAGCGGTTCAGGTTATCTGGGGCAATCTGCCACAGGGACCGATCGACAAGGTTGTAAAAGATTCCTCAAATAAGGCGACTGGAGGCTGGTGTTGTAGCTTGGAGCTGGCAGTGAACACTTTAAACATTCGCAGTGACAATGGAATTCTGGCATCTGATCATTATTTAACTGTTTTGTTTCAACGATGCAATTAAACTGGCGTTGTAGCAAAAACATTTTTGAATGCTGAAAATTCGGTAGGTGGTTATGTTAAAAAGTCTGTAACTTCGTCGTTTTTTCAACAGAATCACGTTTTACTCGGCAATTAAATAGTTCGCAAGCCGAGGGAAAATTCTTCCCCCCTAAACCAAATTCCTTTTTACCCCTAAGCCAAATTGCGTCGCTCCCCCGGTAGATGCTCCTGTCGTACCTGTCTGGTTATCGTAGATGATTCTGGCGCTGATGATCTTGCCACATGATGAAAAGATCTGTTCGAGCTCCTGTTGGGTCAGTGACCGCGGCAGACCGCAGACGTAGACGTTAGCGTCACGAATACTCTCACTGCTTGGACGCGCGTACGACACCTTCACAGCCGTACAGAAACGTATATTAACATAACAAGCCGTATAGAGTTTACATGACCGTGAATTATGTTTGTTTAAGCTCAAATTCCATCGACTTTTAATGAGAATTTTCGATGAAAGTCGTGGAGGTGGACCATAAAAGTTCGCAGACTTCGTTGCAGACTTGTGTCGCAGTCGGCGCAATGGAATTTAAGCTTTAGAGAGCATATGCCGACTAAGACATTAACTAGGAAATTCTGTGAAGTTTTAAGTAAGTAACTCAACACTAACAATAAAACAAATAACGTTCGACTGAAGCAAAATTTAGAAGCCTCGTATATACACATACCGGTACCGTTGATAATTGACCGAAATTTAATAATGTACGGTACCGTATAATGATATACATGTACCGGTACAATAAATTATTTTGAATTTTAACAGAAGTCTAAAATTCTCATTTTTTCTTGGATTCACGAAAAACATACACGAAGAGAACGAGATCAAACGAACAATGCACACCTGGTGGTAGTGTCATTATCGATATACTCGTCGTCGACTCATGTAGACCTACATCGTTGCGAAGGCCTGTGACGCTGTAAAAATTCATGAAAACAATTGAAACAGCATCACGGACTCATAGTCGTAAACCTACTTTGATAGTTTTGTTTTGCAGTCGCAGTCCGTTGATGGTGTCGATGGCCTTGCGAGCGCTGTCGGAACTGCGGTAGTTGACGAAGCCGTAGCCGAGACTCTGACCTAAACCACCATCAGCAGCAGCAACAGCAGCAACAGCAGCATCAGCAATGTGAATTGGTGGCTTGAGGGAGGGGAGGAGTAAGAGGCAATCCCCTTCTTTAAGTTTGGGCTGTCGGAAAAATGTCGGAAAATTTTCTTCTTTTTCTTGGAAAATTTTTGTACAAAAGTGCAAAATTTAGGACTAAAAACCCGAATTTTGAGTGAAGTTAAAAACATTTTGAGTACCCGTAATCTTTTTTGTCAAAAGTTTGTAGTGCCTGTCAAAAACTTGCAACTTTCTGCCCTACCTAAGTTTTTTTAACCCATTATGCCGCTGATTTGGATAGTTGCATAAACGACAAAACTCTGTCATCCGGATGATCGCCCTGCGGCCAATAACTTGCCGGTGTGCCACCCTCACAGTCGTTAGATTCCTGAACTTTTTGCAATCTGCACGGTTTCAGCCTCATAATGTATCAGATATCTTTTGGCAATTAATGCTATTTTTGAATTTTAAACTTAAATCTGTGCTTTTTGTCACTTGCATTATGACAAATTGAGTTTTTACCGGGCTCAGACTGTAGGGGAAGCTCACAGCAATCACCAGACGTTGTAGCTGAATTTTAGGGTAGAAAAAAGAAAAAAGAGAAAAAAGAAAAAGGGAAAAAAGAAAAAAGGGAAAAAAGAAAAGAAAAATAAGGATACGATATAAATGTAAATTCTCTTGGAATGATGTCTGAAAGTAAGCGCCTGTGGCTTGGCTATGCATGTAGTCGGCCATCACGGCATGCAGCCAGTGCAGCCAGTCATCATCATCAGTTCTACTGACAGGCGCGTATCGTAGATTCTCATCACTAGCAACGCACTAATGTCACGGCCACTTTCACACCAACCGCGGCCAGCCTTCAGCGCCTAACTACGCTTTATTTCAGCGCCGCTGAAGCCACTTTAATCTCAATATTATCATTCTCGATGAGCGCTCGACGTTGAACAAAATGCCGGTGGCATCGTTTGATAGTGGCCGTGTCCGCATCGTACCGTCACACTTGCCGCCCTCGTGCAAGAGCGTCGGGGCTCGGCGAAGCTTTCTCGGATCCAAGTGACTGTGAGAGTTCTTGTCATTGCTTGTTGTCTAGAACCCAAACTCCACTACTTCGATCTGTTGTGAAGTGCGGATTTGTTGAACAACGAGTCGTGCCAACAAGTCCAACAGCAAGCTGAATACGTCTTAATATGACTCGATGTTTTAGATGCATGCTATGGACTTGTTCGTTCTACACTGTTTCAAAAAAACGGGCACCCTTTTTATTTCTTTCATAATTCACTCAAATGATCATCAATTTACACGAAATTTTTAACAGATGTAGCTGACGAAATGCTAATTCAAAATATATGGACAAAATATGGCTGTTAGTTAAATATTCTTTGCTAGTTGTGATGTAATGCTGACGTCATAGCGTGGCGCGAGTACAAACTGGTTTGTCACAACCGGTGCTGT
>Ga0209367_1004459_pt1 | contig 19289 bp, 9 predicted proteins | sample WorMetLIZISLAND2_FD_187412 | JGI IMG/M metagenome (GOLD analysis project Ga0209367, IMG submission 187412) | Marine gutless worms symbiont microbial communities from Max Planck institute for Marine Microbiology, Germany - Olavius geniculatus... ...
TTGACCTACCCTAAGTCGCATTTTTCGGAAGATCATATTTCGGCCCCTAGGGGGTGCTGCGCCCCCAAATTTTTACACGCGCTAGAGAATGACCAAGTTTTACTAGCGTACCTTTCACCGGGAACGGGGGCCCCCCTTACAATTTTTTTTCAAAGGGGGGGTCAAAAATTGGCTAAAAATTTAATAAATTAGTGCTTATAACTTCGGAGTTAGGGGGTGTAGCCCGACGAAACTTTGGCACTTGACGTGGGTCATGGTTGGGGTGTTAACGCAAGTACAACTTTTGGGGGCACCGCCCCCTTAAAATTTGGGAGGGCAAAAAAAGGGCAAAAATCGGTGCGATTTACGACAACTTTTGAGTTTGAGCGCAAATATCTCTGGAAACGATGAAGATAGCGACATAATCTAAACGGCGTTGACGAGAGCGATCCTTTTTGCATTGAATATAGAAAATTTTGTGAAATTCCGTCCACCACGAACCAAGTTATAAGCGCTAATGTTGACCTACCCTAAGTCGACGAAGCGCGTTCGGCGTATGCCAATGCATTTGAGTTCTGGCCACGTGACTTTGATGCCGGGGAAATTCTCCTCCCCTCTTTAGCCTTCCTCTAATTTCCCCCAATCGAACTTAGGGCGCCGGGCGGACTCACATTGGGCTTTGCCTTAAATTTCTAGTTGTTTCTGGACTTAATAAAAGGTCAGCAATTTCATTTCATTTGAGGTTTAAAACCGTGAATAAAAGTTAAGCAAGTGCAAAAGTGAGCAAAAAGTTTTAACGGTTTTTATCTCATCAACGCGAGGATAATTCGACTACAGCTGTTGGCGTTTTGGTCATTGCTGAACTCAAGTAGCATTTCTACTACGGCTGCGCGTTGTGTTGCCTTGCTTTGCTGCGATAGCTGTCGTTGCGATAGTATAAACACAAATTTCCAGCTTATTCAATGGGAAGCATTTCCACTTGTAACAGCTGCGCGTTGCGTTTAAAATGGAAACGCCGATAGTGTTTCTATTTTTTTGTTTACTATCTGAGCGACAGTAATTGCGAAGACCAATAAGAACGCTCAACTAGCCCGAGTAGGTCATCAAACTGATCGACAGACAGCCGAAAGTATCGCCGGAACAGAGCTGGGTCGGAGCGTAGCTTCTGTATCAGATGCTGATATTCGCCTTGGTCATCCCGGTTGGCGATGACGGGGTAAATCCAGAATTTAGGCCTACGTTTTCTTTTTTTCTTACGCAACACGCATGTGCAACAAGCTGCTGTTTCCAACAGCAATAAATTTTCGTATTTGTTGGGCATATTCAGTCATTAATATTGAAACGCGTTGAAGCGCGTTAAACGCGTTCAAACGCAACGCAACGCGCAGCCGTAGTGGAAATCAACCTTTACTGTTCCATTCATATGTGCTTATGTGCATTCCGCCTTATAAGGCCGACCTCAAAATGACCTATACGGTGCTGGGCGGAACGTTAAACCCTATTCACTCAGTCACGCACGGAACGGTTCACGCCAGCAGAAAAATCGAACTCACGCAAAGACTGTCAGTAAAGGACATAATAGCTCACCAAACTCGGGACACCTAAAGAAATAAGTCACAAAACCAAAAAACGTGCACTTAAAAGTAACTCATTACTTGTCGTTGTCGTGTGTAAACTTATACTTTTTTCATTGTTGTATTGCATATAATATGTTGGAGATGAAAAGTTTTGTTGCGGACAGTTAAATCGATTTTAAAATTCGAACGGTATAAAATTAAAATCTTTCTCTGAAATTTTTGGTTCTTTTACATCCAGTCACTAAGAAACATTCAGAAACAGGTTTGGAAGTTACGGATCAAAATTTGGAAAAAGTGATGGACCTTATTGCACTTCAACAGCGTGAAGATTTTTGTTTATCTTTCAATATATATTTTCTTAAATTTATTATAATCATGTGCAAATATTATTTGCGAAAAAATTACAAATATTTTGCTGGAAGAGATTCAAAAATGTCAATAATATTCATAATTATTTGCTTATGCCAATGGAGTATTTTCTGTTTAGGCCTTTATATTATGACTGCATTGCAGCGGTTGCGGACGATTTCTTTATGTATTGTGCTAATATTTGAGATCGTTAACGCAATACATAGTTACAGTAAAGCATTTGAATATGCTTTGTTCCTGATTGAACACGTTTATTGCTAACAACCAAACACAATGACTATAAAACAAAAGCAAGTAAAAGAGTGAAATATATAAATAATAACAAAATACACAAAATAAATAAATATATAAAACAAAAATAAAATCAAAGGTAAAACTGAATTTAAAAGTTACCATTACACAGTCAACACCAAAATAAACCGATCTCGAAAACACCCCACCTGACGAAAAAATCTTCGATATATCTCTCACATAAACCGAGTTATAGCCAATTTTGTCTCAAATTTTGTTGCCATGGCAACGGGGGTCAAACAGGGGTAAATATAAATGACACCGTTAAATTGGCCGACCCCGAAAACCGTACGCTTAGAACCAAAAATTACGACTCTATCTTAAACATAGCCGGAGTTATGACGGTTTAAAACATTGCTTAATTTTCACCATAGGCGCCATTGTATTTTTTTATATATTGTTGTGTAAAAATAGGTTAAAATGTTGAATTTTAATTTTGTAACCCCCAAAAGGCACTTTTTTGCACGAAACCGCGTCATATAAACCATCATGCGTTAAAATCAGTTCAGTCGTTTTTCCTTTAGAGGACAGCAAGAAAAAAGGGACGGAAAGGAAAGGAAAGGAAAGAGAAGGTACAAAATGTCACTCAAACGTTATATTTCACCTATTCGTGAGAAAGCCCCCCGTAAACTGATTTTCACCAAATTTTGCATATGAGAATATGCCGGACCTAATCGTCTGTGCAAATTTTGGTTCGGAAAAATTAAGCGGTTTGGGAGGGGTCAAATTTTGGAGTCTCCCGTTGAAATGGCTGGTCACTCTTACAACAGTCGCGCAGCCTGTGATAGGCCTACATGTATGATTTGCATAAAAAAAATATTGTTACTGAACTGAACAGGACTGAACTAAACTGAACCGAACAAAATCATCATTGCTAGTAAAAATCTTTTCTGCAATATGCAAAACGCCCACCATTGTCTATTTGGTATACTACCTGCTGAGAATGAACATGAACATGAAATACGGAAACGCGGTCATAATTTTGTTTTACCTCAGTGTAATTCCAGTCTTTTAAAGGCTTCATTTCTAAACAGATGTTTGTTTAGTTTAATTTAGTATGTGTAGACAATTTTAGTTTGGTTTATTTCCTGAGTGTTACATGTTAGTTTATTACAATGCAAATTTCATAGTTTCAAGACTTCATTTATCAACAGACACATGTTAAATTGAGTGTAGTCTGGTGTAGTGTAGTTGAGTTTATGTTCAGTGCTTGTTTTTATTCGTGTATTTCCTGCAGTGTTATAAATTCGTATTTGCTTACAGCAGTGTTTGATGCACGTCTGATGCGTTTCAATCAATAAATCAGTGGGTCAGTCAGTCAGATGCAACGAATAGCGCTAAGCACACAATGTGGAGTTCACGGGATCGAACGCTTTTAGTACGTGAAAATCGACTTCAACAACAGCACAAAATAGCCCAAATGTCGCCTCCACCGGACACCAGCTCTCGGTACAACACAAACAGTGAATAGGCTAAAATGATGATACTTATTTCTAAAACTGGCAAAGCACCACAATAAAATGTTGCTCCCGTTTGTCGATGATACCAGCTGCTGAATTTGGAGAGAAGATGCAAATTCAAAGACTAAAACTTCGGCGTCCATAGTAAATCATCGGTTTACGAGCACCTACAGTGTAGTGACAACTTAGCTTGTTGGTCAAAATTAATGGCTTTAAAGTTTTATGTTAACTAAAAACTAAACAAAGCACAAACTAAAGTTAATGTTACTATGTTGTACCAAGATTGATACATTAAGCCCAACCGTCGCTAAGGTGGACCGACCGGCGACCGTACCACCTATATCCGATAGCCAGCGTCCGACTTCCGGTTGCAAAAAGCGATTTCCCAAAGTAAATGATTTTTTATACGTGCTATGTTGACGCTGTCATATTGAGTGCTAACACAAACGTTAAAATACGATACCGTAACTCGGCGCACGTGAGTGATGGCTGAAAACAGAAACAGTAGAGTAAAAGAACTACGTCGGCCCAGCGCTGGCACATTGTGCAGCAATCCGTTCAATATTTTACTTGTTGACTTAAACTTTAAAACATTTGTTTTTTCTATCTTTAAAAGCGTTTACATTAATTAGCTTTTTTCTGCATTTTGAAGTTTTCTAGTTAGTAGCTCGTACGAGAAAAACAGACGAACAAACGGGCAAGGCCTGTAAGACGGCCGAACAATAATCCGAACAAACGCAAAACTGCAGATGACGCACAATCATACTTTTTCATGTTTTCAAACATAGAACAGAGCTGGTATCAAGTCAACTATTCAAGCACGGACGCAACTATGAATCGAACAAATTCGGGTTCACTCTTCCCGGCCTAATGCATCACTTCAGCTGCTGGTCACGATCGCAGAGAAAGCAAGCAGATGGCGCTAAAATGCATCGAGTTTTACGTTCTATTGTAAGCGCACAATGATTGGTTTTAATCGTCTCGTCGGGTGCATATAGTTTATAATATACAGCCAGACACAATGTGCGAGAGATGTTCGCACAGCGTCAGCTTTGTTGGGATGAAAAACTGTACGCTATAAAGTCGCGCGACGTCGACGTTACGTCGTCTGTGTGTCAGCATCTTCAGTGTGGCGTGGACGTGTCAAACTTTTGCAAGCCGTCTTCCCTAGATCACCAAAGTTAGTTGGCAGTAAATAACGGTGTCGTGGCCCCCCAGGGGGGGCAAAAATGGCAACTGCCTCTATACATTTTAGCTCGTCGGGTTTTTAAATTTTGGGGGGAACTTTGTCCCAAAAGTTCGACATTTAAGGTTAAATGTTTTTCAATTTGGAAAATTGTAAAAACAAAATTAAAATTTTTAACATCCATAATCTCCTCTGTTATAAATTTTTAGCTGTCTGTCGAAAAATTGCTCCCATTTGCTCCTTACTTTTTAAGCCACGACACCGCTGACAGCAAATGTTTTTTTTTTAATGCTATTTAAGTAGTCTTTCGCTATTGCAAACAACTACGGTAGAGTTAAAAAAACTAATTGTAAATGAAAAAAATAAGTTTGTTATCATTATTGAAATTTTGGCCGTGACACAATTTGCCATAAATTTATCTGCAACGATTCCACCATATTTTAAACGTGTTTCTACTATTTTTCCAAAAGGTAAACGCAATAGTCGCATGTGACGTTCAAACTTCAAAGTGTCCATTTTTGCGAGCTATCGCTCAGCGCGCGCTAAATTTTTCATGGGCTACTTCGCACGGTAGTGTAGCGACACTTGTTGTGTGTGTAATGGACCTTACTTGCATCCAACGCAATAGCGGTAGCGTTTGCTGAACCAGGTAAAGACTGTGCCAAGAGGCAGAATGATGCGTTCAAAGATGTGGCTTCAGGCATTTGTCATCGCAGTCTCTTACAGGTTAACACACTAAATCAACACTTGTTACTTACTACGTGGGAAAACATTATTGCAACATTTTTATTTTGGCACAGGATATTTATATGGGATTGGGTGGTACGGTTGTCGAATAAACATTTGGTCCTATCCAGCCTGGCTATTTATCCGGCAGCCGTCTTGGATGGTCTTAACCGGTGCGTACGAGCACCCAATGTGTAACGTCTTGATTAGCATAAACAGTTTATAACTACGCCTGTTGGTAACCCTCTCAGATAATGCAGCGCATTTTACCGTTGAGAAATCTATGAAAACTGATTAGTGTGTCGCAAATCTAGTTGAAATCGGTTCAGATTCGATAGGCTTTATCGTCTAAGGTATAGTAAAAGTGTCACGTTTAATAAGCCGGTTACATTGTACGTAAACGGTAGATAAAAATACGTGTAAAATATGTTGTTATAATGCTGTGCTTTGCAGTCTTGGATTTGGCGCTGTGGACAGTGAGTTATATTTATGCATTTATTTTACACAAACCAAAATTATTAGCAGCGCAAATTATTATTGCATTACTACCACAGTAGTAAACTTTCTGCATTTTGATGTTTAGTTTGCTTTTTTGTTCTGCAGCATTTTCACTTTTTTAGTTTTGTATGTGATTTTTTCAAAGATTAAGTTGTTATTAGAAACGATCAGAGCTCTCAAGCACCGACCGCGAGAACAAAGTGACTGATCCAAAATTCACAAAAGAATTCGAATCGCCACCCAAATTCATCGTCATTTGACTCGTGTGCTACTTGAGTCATGCCAAAGCCACAAAAAAATTCCCCGCTATGGGCAAAATTTTGCGCCATGTAATGATTCGTGTCGAAAAGTTGCTTTTGCTTTCATTAATGCGCAATTATTGGTTGTTAGTAATTGACTGCCATGCAGCCTACAGTTTGCTATAATCTTTCCGCCATTCTAATTGAACAGGCTAATTTATCCCACCGGTATCTTACTGGAATGCGCCGTTCTCAGCGAACAGAGTAGGCCTAGTCTTGCCTATCCATGAATCAGTTCGAATAAAGTGCACTTCAGAATGTGTTTTATTCGCGCGTGTGTCTGTATTTGGGCAGCGCTGGACTGTGGAGTAGCGACGGCAATGATAGACACCGAGATCGCTGACATGCTGACACGTCACAATGACCAGAGGCGACGTGACGGCGCTGACCAGTTCCAGCTTGTAAGTATATAGTCTTAACTTTTAACTTTACTGTATAAGCACCATTTCCGCTCACTTCAATTAGTTTGCGGACTTGTAGCCTACAACAACTAGTGCAACTTGAGCGAATGTTTATGCTCTCCGAATATTTTTTTGTTACAAAAATTGTAGTACTTGCGGTGAGCTTCAGAAAAAAACACTGTTAAAATACTTTTCAAAACTTCGTATGTCGCCACCAAATTTTGCTGTCGTGCTGGTGGTAGTTGTTTAGTGCGCTTGTTGAGAATTCACAGCCGCTGGCCGTCAAACAGCAGCTGACTACGGTTTTGGATGATCTGGATCATGACAGAGTAGTCAAAAACTGTACTTTAATGAAAGTAGAAGTAGTGGCCCAAAAATCTATTTAAAGAACAGTTGAAAGTACAAATTTATACTTAAGTAAAGTAATAAAAAAGCACCACTTCGTTACTGTCCAACACTGATCCAAGCAGGGACAAATCTCTGCTGCTGAGGCTCAGTGCTTTCAAACTGGGCTAATTGGGTGACAGAGCGATCACAGGTAAGGAATTTTTCATTAGGCGATAAACTTATCTCAAAAAATACAACAGATCGTAACTTTTGACAGTACACAAGGTCATTTTTATCCGTACTGTTGACTGCAGATGTAGTGTGCTGTATGCAGGTAGTAGCGGGTACAACACTAGCGGCGTGAAAAGCATCAGTTCCTCGCCTGCGCTGAAAACTATAGAAATGTGTAGAAACATTGCTTGTCTGTAACTGTCCGCTGTTGACGTGCAGACATGGGACAAGAACCTTGCGGCGAGAGCGCAGCAAATGGCAAACACGTGTACCGGCGGACACGGAATGCTCACCGAGTAAACTAAGTTTTTGTGCCTCCTTCTCTATAAATCAACTCAACTTTATTAAAGGCTCATGGGCGAAAACAAAAGAACAGTCGAGTAAAAGCTGATAAAGATACGAAAAGATCTTTACGCCATTTTGTGAAAGAGCAGGAAAACGACGAGAAGATACAACAGAAAAGTGCACTATTTGTTGCACGTTGTCTGTGTATAAGCTTAGGCTACATCCGAAATGTAGCGGACGTCGAGCTAATTACGAAACAAGTGTCGCTGATTGCCCGGTTGCATGCAAAACAATTAAGCCCCCTAAAGGTCTATCTTAGAAATTATCATAGAAAAATTGTATATTGTGTTTCGTTCAATAAAAACTTGACAAAAGCAACCTCTCAACAACAACAACAACAACAACAACATAACAAGAAATACTATCAGATTGTAACCAATTTAATGTACTTTTCGGGCGCATTACACTGTCATGTATTCGACGAAATGGCTAGAGATAGACTAAGGCAGTTTGCGAACAGGAACTGCTATAAGCTTTCGCGCGTCTCGTAAGCATTAGCTCAAATTTCTTGTTAAAATTGGGTAGGATTTTTGACATTTTGTCTGTCAGCTAAAAGCCGTAAAAAGAAAAGGTTAACCGCAGATTTCTGGACGTTTACAGTGCTATTGACGCTGTGGTTTGTACGTCAGTTGTAACGGCAAAGGCGTCGGACAGAACGCGTTCTTTTCATCGATGAGTTTCGCGTCATCGCACGCGATCGCGTCGTGGGGCGGAGAACGAAGTAACTGGAATTTCACAACAATGTCTTGCATTCTTGGCACAGTCTGTGGCCATTGGACTCAGGTAGGGGCCTGCCTACAGGCTACATATTCACGCTGATTATAAACGTTCGAAAGTGAACAGAATTTCGCACGTTTATTTGGTTATTTACACATAATGCAAACACAAAAGTGCATGTTTTTTCCAAGAAGCAATCCAAATCCAGTGAGGCTATACTCGTGAGGACGTACTTCTGAAAGATGTGACTTTTATTATAAAAATATTTTAAGTGAATGTTGGAAACTGATTTTTAACACAATTTCAGCATGTCGAATTTGTTGTCGAATTTTGACTTTTTGAGCTTCTAATTTGCATAAACAAAATTGTAGCCAAATTCTTATTATGTGGTCCATTATAAAGCATTTATAATTAAAAATTCGTTGACACATCAAATTTACTGCAAAAGTTCCAAAAATCACAAGTAACTCTACTCACTACAGAAAGTTTTAAGGTCAAGGTTACTTACGATTCGTCCCCGAGCTCAGATACGGAGTGCTTTATAGCTGCAGACTACAAATTTCTGACCGCTTACACGTGGCTAGTACATCAAAGCACAATAAAAACAAAAAAGGGTAAACGACAAATAAAACCTCAAAAAGTGATCAATTGCCTAGTAGTGCAAAACGTAAGTTTACTGCTTTAAACTGAGAAGGTTACCAGCTAAAACAACTGTTGCATGTAGTAATGCTTTATTCTGCTAATTATATTGGGTCTGTTCAGATGGTGTGGGCGCGTTCGCGACTCGTTGGATGCGGCTACGCTACTTGCCCGGGACATAAATACAAAACGCACGTCTACTGCAACTACTATCCACCGTACGTGCAGCCTGCTGACGAAATCCATCATGAAGTATTAATGTTGAAACCGATATTAATATATCAGTAGCAGCAGTAGTAGGCAACAATTGGGCATAGTGATGCCGGTTTTTGACAGATGATTTCGTAGCCCGTCGGTCTGTCTAGACGTTTGTGCGTCTGTCACATTCGTGCTAAGGCTGTTGGACGGGATGATAATGGTCTTAAACAGGGACATTCGCGTGATTCCAAGTAACAGGTTTTCTTTCACTGAAAAAGAAATTTAGAAGTTGAAACACATAGTCAAAATTTGGGCTAAATTCTAAGCGAATTATCTACATATCAAAGACATTTAAAGACATTTTTGTTCGGGCGTTGAGAGTGCGACGCATTGTGGCTATTGTTAAATTGCGCCTTCTAAATAATCTTACTTACTTGCTTACTTACTTACTATATCAGCCTGTAGGACCAGAATACTTTTGCGTCACTGAAGACAGACAGACGGACAGACGGACCAGACGGCTTAGCCTAGCGTCTCACGCCAGAAACCATAACCTTTTGATCAAATGCTAATTTTGCGGACAACAGACAAACAAACAAACAAAGAGACAGACGCAAGTAGAACGCATTTTTTCTTTGGCGGAGGTTATAGCATAATAATATTTATGTCATTTGACAGTGGTAACTACCTGGGCCAAGATCCGTACATCGAGGGTGACTCGTGTACGGCTTGCCACCGTCAGACGTTCGGCAAACCGCTTAATCCCGGATACAAGTGTGTCGATGAGCTCTGTGGTAAGTTCGCATCACTGCTTACAAAGAACTGTGTGCTTTGAATCAATCCATGTCTAATGGCTGTTTGGCTTAGTGCGTACACAGTAACTTGTAACGTCGTTGGTTGCATCTACGAAGTTAATCAACGCCGGGCTCGGTTAGTACTTAGATGGTTGACCGTCAGCAGACGGGTCAACCATCTCGGTATGTAGGCCTGGCCAGCCACCCAGATAAACTCGGCCTGACCATTTGTTCATGGCTAGGCGCAGTGAGGAAGATTCTGGGCACTACACGGAAGGACCACGTGACTAACATGGAGGTGCTAAGCCGGACTGGGCAGCGAAGATTACAGGACATTGTAGCAGAGATACGACTTCGGATGGCAGGCCATATCATCAGGATGCCACCTGGACGACTGACCAATCACGCCATCTCATGGACCCCTTGTGGTAGTGGCAGACGACGAGGTCGTCCAACGGAGGCTTGGCGGTCTACATTTAAAGAAGACCTGGTGGACCGAGGAGTCGATTGGAACAGCGTCCGGGCTGTGGCTACAAACAGAAGCAGATGCGAGCTCTTGCTGCCCATTGTCCTGTCAAGGACCGGAGGATCTAAGTGCTAAGTAAGTAAGACGCAGTGAGTACCAGCGAAAACTTGGATGTAAACAGGCACACCGCGTGGTCTCGCAATGTGTCTTGCTAAAGGTTAACAAAACGGAGAACAACGCCGCCCTACGAGTCTTGTGGCTGGGAAAGAACTTTACGTTTTTACATAAACAGTATTAACTTTGTATTATATGTACAAATATTTTTTTTCCAGTTGTATATTTCAAACGATAACACGCAACCGATTTTTTGGACATTTATCTCTTCGTTACTGAGAGAAGTAGAATTTGCGTCTTATGGATACAGTACTGAATTTATTTATTTACACAGCTAGTCAACTAAAAAATCATGTTTAATTCAGGCAGATAGGACATTTAGTGAACAAAAAAGCACAAATGCAGATAAGCCTATACTTGGTCAAATAAAGGTTTATTATATTTAAGCTTTACTCTGCAGAAAACATCAGTGATTATTGTATTAATATTTGGTTGTATTTCAGTTGAATGTCATCCAGAAGAAGACTCAGAGTGCGGTAAGTATGATAGGCTACCGGCTACGTTTGTGTGAAAATATAATGACAGCATTGACAATATTACAGTAAAATCCGCGTATATTTAGGCCTGTCTTAGCGTAGGTGTACGCAGGGGTTTAGGGATTTTTACCCCCATTTAAGATAAAAGTTTTAAATAACAATTATTATAGACAGAAATTGTTGGTTTTTCTGCTGTTGCCGTTTTTTGTGAGCAAAGTTTTTTCGCAAAATGTATAATTTTTACCAGAAATGTATCAAGACGCATTCGGTTTAGTTATCAATAAATCAGCCGAATGCATGTTTTTTTGTTTTAATAAACTTTGAACGGTCAGTGTAAAAATTGCAATTTTAAATAATTACACATCAAGTAGTCAAAGTGGTAGTAGGCCTAATAACATCGGATTGGTTTAGAACTACTTGCTTGCGTGCACATTGTGGTGACAACAATTTTATAAATGTGACTTATTGACGTTCATACCGTCTACGCCAATTGAATCAAAATAGTGGATCATTCTCAACATCTTGATGTTTTCTAGCAGTACATAGGCCAAGTAGGTTGTAGTTGGCTAACTGTTAAAGTTTGTTTCAACATGTAGATGTGAGTTTTATTCGACAGCTGTGAAATGTGTTGCATCGATTCATTCGATTAAGAATAATTACCTCCGCCAAGGAGGTAATGTTTTTGCCAGACTTTGTTTGTCTGTTTGTCTGTCTGTTAGCAAGATAACTCAAAAAGTTATGGACGGATCTTTCTGAAATTTTGAGGGTATGTCGGGCATGGCATAAACTACCAGTGCTTCAATTGTGGGCGTGATTCGGCAGGAATCCTGGATTCACTTTGAAATTTTCGTTATTATTGCGTTAAAAAGGGCATAAGGGAACCGCTGGCAAAGCGAAGATGGTGACGCCACCTGGCGAATAGCTTTGTCTTAGCGGAGGTACCTGCGGGCTACGACTGCTTTCTAGTTGTCAGCTGTTAGTGGCATATTTTGCTTTTAGTGCTTTCCTTTCACATGGTCTTCTTGTGAATGAGCGTCAATAAATAAGCTGAAACATACGCACCGTCGTCATGTGTTAAAAATAAGAGGGCAAAAAGGTGCAATTTTTGAACAAATTTTCCACATTATGGATGCTCAAAATTTTAACTTTGCTTTTGAGTACACACAAAATGTTGTATTTTAGCCACAAATTTTAATTTTTTGGACAAAAAATTTCCAACAAGAAAAAAACTTTTTCGACATACTCAAACGTGACGCCTTTGGTTTTCACGATGTCAGTGCAACTGTGTGATTTAATTTTTCCAGAGTGCGGTCCGTCGGCGCAGTGCGTGAACGGCGCTCTCAACACAGCGACATGCGCCTGCGACTGTCCCAGCGGATACTTCGGACTCAGATGCGAAAGTATCACTCAGACATCTGCTTATTTTTTAGCTTTTTCTTTATTTTAAGCGGCATTGCTGGAAGCATAGGATATGTCGACTATTACGATCGATGTTGTCGTAAGGTGGTCTGTTTTTTCGTTTGTCATTTGGCAGTTCCATCCTACTAAAGCTGTTCCTTAGACTGAAGGGGCATTTTGTGACTCTTCGTAGCACTATACGCCTACTAAGCTTAGACATTTGGTTCGTCCCCTACGGAAAGTGGACATTTTAAAACAGTTTTCTTAAGAAGGGTATGGCTTGACAAGTTGACATGTTTCGATAAAATAACACAATGCAAATTTTTTATTGACGTTAGTTGAAGTGGTTAAGTTTTAAGGTCGTAGTGTCACGGTCAAAATCACGTTATTTGAATTTTGAATTACTCACGACAAATGTCGTAATGTCATATTTTCGTACCTTACTGTATGCGGTGTCTTTATAAGTTTTTATTTATGTCCATTTTTTATTAATGTTAACTGTATCGAGTAATTAGCTTGACATCGAAATGTATTTTGTCACTAAATAGCTTATACGTAGTGCAGTAGCATTATTTTTTTGAGAGAGACTCTCGTCATACTTTATCCACATCGACGCTCGGGCGAAAAAGTATCATCCTGATTTTTACTTGTAATTGGCATTAAGTACCACGTTTCGTGACAGCATTGTACGTGTATGCTCCGTGTGTCGATGCAGAACAATGTATGAACCTGATTCCGACGGCTTGGTGCAGTTATTTCAAAAGCGTCGGATATTGTCACCCGCCGTCAGTGTACGCTACCTACATGGAACAAAATTGCCCACTAACCTGCGGGTAAGCACGTACTGTATACATCGTTAAAAATGAAAACGGTTAAATGGTAAAGCGTTTCATAGAAAACCCATCTTAGAACTACGTAGAACTGTTGTAAGAGATCAATGTTACCTGCCACCCAACACAAGTGAACGCGCCCCACTATAACTCTAGCCGAGCAGGCCGGTACTCGATTTACCTAACTCGGAGGGATAGAAGGTTGAGTTGACCTTGGTATTGGTTATGTACCGAGATGGATTATCTATCCGCAGACAGTCACTCATCGAAGTACTAACCACTGGTAAATCTTTTCATAGTAAACCCATCTTAGAACTGCGGAGCGTCACCTGCCATGTGAGACCACACAGTGTCACCTGCCACACAACTCAAGTGAACGCGCTGATCTGGAACTCGACCGGGAATCGAACCAACGACCTATAGCCCTAGTTATCGTCCATCGTTTTAACCGTTACAGTACCAAATCAAGGTGAGTCCAAAATACGCATAAAGCTTTTGTCGTAACTTTGCGATATATTGACAAATTTTCAAAATTCTTCCACTTTCTACAGATGAGCAATTTGATAACGTCAATACAAGATTACGAATCGTGAAATAACATAACTATTGAAACGCTAAAATAAAGACAGGCCAGCAGAATGATTATGATGTCACAAAAAATTTAATTGCAAACGTCATTGTCGCGCAATAGACATTTGAGGAAAAGTCATCATTACACTGAGCTATAATAGCGTAGTACTAAATGGCTAGCTCTAGGCTGAGTTAAATTTACGTTTACAATGTTTTGTGGGCCTAATATTCTAGGCCTTTTCTAGGTCTTTTTAAAAAGGATTATTAACGATTCGATCGCATCTTAAACGCTTCACTGCGCTGCCGCCTACATTGTACATTTTATAAATATTAGCGTCCTAAACCTAACAGTTAACATTTTATGTGTTTTATATTTGTAAATTTTCGCGTCTCGATATTTTGAGATGTGGTTTTTGCAGAGTGTGTTGAATAACGAAGAAGACAGAACGACGTCTACTGATACTGCTGCTGCATACAATGCTTTGCTTAATGCTTTCTAGTGCTTTGCCATGTATAGGGGCCTACTGCTTAGGCCTAAAAAATTGTGTTTTCAGTTTCAGACTGCGAAATGTAGTGACAAAAATCGGAAAATTTCTGCTTCAATTTCTATTTTTATATCACGATATTTCATGCAGTGTTACACAAAATTTCATAAGAACAAATCGATGCGCTAAATAGTAGTCATGAAAACTAAAGTAAAGATACTGTAGCATTACGGACTAGCTGTACATGTAAACATTTCTTTTAGTAAAACTTGGAAAACAAACTACAAATTGCATTAATGTTTTTAAAAGTCTAATAGATTTTTTTGGGGGAAGGCGCAGTTATTTTAAAGATAGACGGAAGCTGAAAGCACAAAAATTTTAAAACCTTACCGCTTTTTTAACGTTGGCTTCAGTTTAAACTGTACAGGGTGGGCCCAAAAAATTTCTCAACTTGTCTTTGTCAGAACTTCGTCAAATCTCCACCAAATTTGATAATTTGTTTTGGCACACAGACGGCCGAAACGATAAAATTATATAAAGTACACTCGTTGTCCATCTCGCCTAATTTATGTCAACACACTATCGTGTTAAAAGCAGATGCTCCAAATTGTTGCATAATGCTGAATTGTTGTGCCCGTAAAAGTTCTAACGACTCAACTAAGCACACAATAACCTAGAATGTGATTTATTTAGCATAATTATAAGTTTGTGTAACAATTTGTTTTCAAATTATCAGAATTTGTGCCCAAAGGGTACACAATGGCTCAGAAGTAACGCCACGGCTGATAACGGCATTAACGATCAACTAATCAAACTGCATAGCACTCATTCATGGATTAAATGTGTTTTGAACTCATCAGTCAGCTGTTTTGTTGTCTATTATTTTTAGCGTAAAATATTTAATACCACTAAATTATTACAACTAAATTATTGAATTAAAATTATTATTATTATGAAAAAGTGAGCAATCTGATAGTGATATTCATCGTGTAATGTAACAATTTCGAGCATCTGCATTTTACATGGTAGTGCGTTGACATAAATTAGATGAGGCGAAAAATAAGTGTGCCTTACATAATTTTATTGTCTCTGCCATCTGTTTGCCAAAATTTATCAAATTTGGTGGAGGATTAACGACGTTTTGACAAAAACAAGTTGAAAATTTTTTGGGCCCATTCTGTGTATATTTATATTCGGGTGTTAAGAACACGGCACACTGTGAATAGTCGTTAATTCGCGACTTTCAAGTTTTCATTATACTTTTCTGCCTAAGGTACTTACTTACTTATAGCCGTAACTTCCAATTCGGTAGATGTTTATTGTTTGAGGACGTGTATTTTATGGGCTTTTTCTCTTGAGAAATACTTTAATGGATGACTTCTTCAGTATTTCAAGGTGAGAGAGCTTAACTAATCGAAGCTTCGTAAGACCAAACATGTCTAAGTCCGTTGGTTTAATTTGTTTTTCTGTATTTCTGATGTTTTTCACAAAGAACGTTTTGCTATTGCTGTGTAAATCGCGCGACGTTGAGTACGGTTACGATCTTGCTTCTGAATCATGCGACACTTGACGCTGGTGGCGGTCGCATTGGTAGGTTGATGGAATGTTTTCTAGGATTGTGTCGCTGATTGTAAGGCTCCAAGGAGCAAAACGTTAAGTACCGGCAATTATAACACTTTATTCGCAACAAGTGCAGAAAACAAATGACAAAGAAAAAGACAGACAGGGACAGAATGAGAAATTAAGCTGTTAAAATGATCACAAACATCCAAGTACAACTGAAGCAAAGTGACTATAAACGGTGGATGCAAAAGAACGGTTAGTTTTTATACATAGTGAATCACAATCATAATAGTTTTGAAGGTTACCAAGATAACCATACTTGAAGTTCTGAACACAAAACACATTACTGAGATATCTACAGTTAGTAGCACATGATATCAGAAACTTCCACCTATTAGTTGTTTGCGTAATTTTTTTCCAAGTACGGTAATACGACCATTATGAACCGAGCCGACGGACGACGAACAGCCAACTTACGGTGTTAATAGCGCGCTCTGAAGCAAGTACAGTGTACATCGTGCCCGTGACCTGGAACGATCTTCTGGCAGATGTGCGTGCGGACGGTGCGATGGAGTGGTTGGTCAACGCATACAAGGTGGCTCTTAAAACATTCTGACTATAGGGCGCACACAAACCAGACAGTAGGACATGTCGAGTCCTTGTAATGATTTGCGTCATGTTACGGCGCGTTAGAAATAGTCGCAAAGGTTCTGTTAGACATTTAAACTCCGAGTGCTGCAACTGGAAGCACTGGTGTCCGTGTCGGAGCGACAAATGCGCTTAGTTGTGCTAAGAAAAGAGTTTCTTGAAGTTCGCCATTGCAGACCGTCGTCATACCAAAAATTTCTTAAATCGCAATAACGCCGACACGGTATGAGATATTTTCACCAAATTTGGTGTGTGGACAAATACTAGGCCTAACTTTAATGTATTGACTCGGTGGAGGTTTGCGTTTTCCGGGTGCTTTCTGGTTGTTTTTGTTGTCATATGCTTGCTTCACAATATATTCGACCATCTGAAAATATTGCGTTGTTTATTGTATCGCCATCGTCAGTTATAGCACGCTTATTGCTACACGGGTGCAATGCAAATGCCACAAAAAGTCAAAAATTAACCAAAATAGGCTATCAGACACCGCGCTTGTCCGTGTTTACGACTATAATTTCGGGTAACATTGCACTGATCACGAAATTAAGCAAATCAATCACGTCGCGAACGATGTATTCCACCCGCAATTGTAAGGATATTCTTTAAAAAGTGAGACATGGGTCTATCAGCGTTACAGACGTACAGAGGGACAGACGACATACAGTGACAATACGGCGTCTTTCATATAGGCTACTACGCGCATCACGAGGTAAAATGTTTTCAGTAACGTTTTGAAAAGCAGCTGTAATGACTGATGTCCAATAGCCTATTTGATCGACCGAAAAACCTCGATCGATAGTGACTCTGTTTGAACTCAAGCCTATTACGTCAATACTTCGTTGCGATGCAGCATTTCGTTTTTCTGGTTATCTAAGTGGTTTTTTTTGCTCGATTTTGAATATTTGATCCTAGGCTCGTAAAAATCTGCTGGACGAAATACCAAAGTCTGTTTATTTGGATACTGATAGTTTTTAACTCATATTCTCTTGCGTTATTTGTGAATGTGTCCTGCAGTTTGCGCTATAATGCGAGCAGTAATGCATAAACTTTCAGCAACCGCTTTTATAAAACAGAACGACGACAGTACAAACACAAATCTGTCGGCTACTGTACATCTGCTATTTTGTTATCTCACATTTATTACGATAAACCCGCGCTAAAATGGTGATACAGCTGAAGCGCTACAATAATGTGATACTGCAGATCAATGCGTAAGTACGGTACTTAATTTTGAGATTTTTTTTCATTTCGAATATATTTGATTGATGCGAAAACTGTCGCTGAGTTCAGTGGGCCGTCCAATGCTTTAATGACGGCAATAACTCCGGATGTACACAATGCGAAAACGTCGTCCAACTAGTGGTGACATATTGGCCACGTCGGGAGGCATAAATTACTATAGATCGTAGGCCCACGTCGGAGGATTTTATTTTAACGATTTTCAATAATGGACGTGAAACCTGATGCCACCCAGTTCGGTAGGCTCTCAACCGTCGCAACAGGCCTATATTTTTTTTTTTGGGGGGGAGGCTTATATAGGTCTATCATCGCACTATAACATTTATGATAATGACAATGATTATTACGGTTATTTGTAACGTTGAGCCAAATATACGTAAGCATGTTTAGTTGAGTATAAAAACACAAGACATTCGACGCATACATGGGAGGATAGCTAAAACTTGGAAGAGAAGTTTGCCCTTGACCCCGGGTAGGCCGCGGGCGGCTCCCGGGCGGCCGGGTGCCGAATTTACTTTCCGCTGCGCCTTGCCTTGAAGACGCAACTGATTTAGCTGCTCACGATTTATCGGGTAAGTTGCTGCGCTGATAATCAGAGGCTGAATGGTAGTTCAAGTCACGTGTTAACGGCAATTTCTTTTTCCTGCGGGAAAGCCAAAAAATTCGACCCCCACAGAATTAAAACCCCTGATCTGATTGAGATAAAATTTGGCACGGTTAATTAGGTCGTTTAAATGACATATCATGCAAAATTTCATGTAAATCTGCACAAAGGGGGCTTCTCGGCAAATAGGTGAAATATACACAAAAAATTTTTCTAGCTGTACATATACCTTTTTCAGAAACTCACCTACAGGTCAGACCCTTCGGCGGATTTTTGCGTGCGATGGCTCAAAGGACGCGGTCTCGCGCAAAAATGTGCCTTTTGGGAGTTAAAAATTGAAACTAGTATTTAAGGTATTTATTCAAAAAATTTCAAAAAATACAATGTAGCCTATGGGAAAAATTAAACAATTCTTAAAACGGTCATAACTTTGGCTGTGTATAAGATAGAGTCGTAATCTTTTGGTTCTGTGATATGGTTTTCGGAAATGACCAATCTAATGGTGTCATTTGATTTTACCCCAGACCCTTCCTGGTTGCCATGGCAACGAAATTTGGGACAAAATTGGCTATAACTTGGTCTGTGTAAGAGATATCTGCGAGATGTTTGCGTCTATGGGGGGGGGTTCGTGGATGGGCCATTAAATGCTGCCAATCGCATTTCTCTCGACCGATCCCCGTTGCCATGGCAACGAAATTTTGGACAAAAAGCTATCTACTTTTCATCATTATCATTGTTATTATTTACAAAATGTACAAAACATCAGTTTATACACTTGTTAACAGCAACATTTAAGGAC
>Ga0209367_1004460_pt1 | contig 19287 bp, 7 predicted proteins | sample WorMetLIZISLAND2_FD_187412 | JGI IMG/M metagenome (GOLD analysis project Ga0209367, IMG submission 187412) | Marine gutless worms symbiont microbial communities from Max Planck institute for Marine Microbiology, Germany - Olavius geniculatus... ...
TTATTTAATCGTACACGAGGTACAGAAAAAAAAGAAAAGGAACGACAATAAAAACGCAAAAAGCAACACAAACTGAGCAGCAAATAAACTACAAAGTACGGCTAGATGCTAAATATAAAATGAGACTGTCCAATTCAGAATCTAACAATGTGGAGCCGTCGGAAAAAAACAGAAAATCAAAGCCATCACATAGGTTCAACACCTGACGTAAGGCATCTACAGTAAGCCAATCACTCTCACTGACTGACGAATAAAATGACTTGACAAAAACATTGTTAGACATACTAATGTCACCATTCACAAACTTAGCCTAATTAGCATGCCAGTCAATACTAAATCACACTGAATAAACAGTAAACCACTAATATGCAAATATCATGTAATTGCTACACATCAGACAATGATTAGAAAAGTTCATTTAAGTTAAACTTTTGTGGACAGATTTGAATAGATTCACTGAAGTCACAAATACAAACTACTAAATTTAACTGTATTCGTAAGTGTACCTAACTTCTATACTTACTGCACTACATTTTTGGATCACTTCTGGAAAGATTTTTTACAATTCTGCAACAGTTAATCATTAAGCAGGTTCATCTTTTAAGCGAATTTAATAAAATAAATAAAGTCAAAAATAATGTTGAAAATGCTACACCTGTAATAATCAGCTTTGATACCAGGTAGGGGTAATTTTTACTAGCAGTGACAAATAATTTTCACTCAAAACACACCATCCATTTCATAACTTTATCAAGTGTCGATATAATCAAGACCAAACAGATGGACTTTCATTTGTAAATACGGCAGTCTCTTCACTGTGACCTCCTGGAAACCTTGTCAATGGGACAACTTCGTGGGACAAATTGTTGCTGTCAGACAATCTGTTATCTGATGCCAAACCGAAAGTCCTCCGATAATACTCATTGTCAGAGTCAAGTTCACTTGAGTAAGAATCATCAAGTGGTGATACAGCTACTTTCTGTCTTAAATAACGTTTCCTGAGTCTCCTGCTATTTCTACCACGTTTGCTGCACCTTTTCACAAAACAGACAACATTTGCGACAATGCTGATGGTTGAAACAACTGCAAGCAATAACATACCACACAGCCAGATCCAGTATTCGCTAAACGACAGTACTGCAGTTTGCCGATTTACAATAGTCATGTCTGCAAAACAATGTCCAACTTGCCAGTCTCTACTGTCAGTATGCTGGCAGTTGCCAGTAATGTGATGACAGAAGCAGCCTCCTGAGCAGTGACACTCATTTTGACAACCTTCTCCATATGTTCCATATGAGCACTGCGACTCGCAGTAATAACCACGATATCCAGGAGCACAGAGGCAATGGCCATCGACTGGAGAACAGCCAGTAGACTGTTCAGAACAATGACATATTCCTCTACATTTAATGCCATAATGGCCCGCAGGACATGGTTCAGTACAGTTCACTCCATGCCAGCCTGCATAACAATGACAGCCTTCACTACTGCAACTGCCATGTCCACTACAATTAGACTCACCGCATTGTAGTACATCACACTGCGAGTTACACCAGTTGTCACTGCAATAGCACTGACCCCGATGACAATAACCATGACCAGAGCAGTCAGCTGGCTCACACGGTATATCATGAACACATAGTATTGTTGACACTTTACGTTCAATGCCATAACTTATGTTATTTATCCGTCTGGTATCTGAAGGATAATTGACAACTGTTCCATTAACGACCATTGTTGCTGACCCACCACCATCAAGATTGATGGCATTAATGAGACCAAATTTAAGTAGCAATTCCGTAAACTCATACAATGTGACGCCTCTCTGCCACGTTTTGCCATCCACCTGTACTATAACTAATCTACCAAGGCTGTCATGGCCAACAGCTGTCCTTGCCGAGACAACGTCAATGAAGCCTTGCAACGTAGATGTTGACTGTGCATCTGGACACTCAGTTACTTTACTCACGTCAACGTAGCTTTCTCCGTTGCGAATAAGCCACAGTACGCCTCCAACTAAGCTAGTGAAACTTTGTTTAGCATTGTCATTCTCAGGAATATAGCCAAAGAATAAATTGCCATTTTCTTTTATCCCAAAATGTGCATTCAGCATATCACCAGCATCGTGAGCAAGTCGCCCATTACTGACTACATTCCCGAGACAGCCTCCATCTGTAATGTTATAAAAGCCAGCATTCACGGCCACCATGCACTTCTTTGTTGCTGCAGTGGTGGACACAATTTCACGATAGTGCAGCTGGCAGCCACTTTGTTCGCGTGGTTCAACAACTGACACTGTCCGGTTTGGGTTGTTCACAATAACATGGTGGCCGTACACCATCCGACGATTATTTCCCGCACCAACTTCTAATGCAAATCGACGCACTTCGGCCGGATTGACAGCGCTAGCAACAGAGTCGTCGTGATGCGTCGGCCACTCTTCGTGAGTAAGGTTCCCGAATCGGCTTGGCTGGCACTCGCGCACGAAACGGTGGCTTCTTCGAGAACCGTGGCGTCCATATGGAAACGGCAGCAAAAGGTCTTCAGTCGTGTCCATGTCGACGACAGCCGATACGCCAGCAACAGTAATTACTGCGGTCAGTTCTAATATGCAGTACAGCATATTATAACCAGCAATATAATCTAATAAATATCAAAAATTTATAACTGCACAACTTTTTGTTTACATACTAAGACGTTTACATAAACATCGTGCTGTGGTGCATTCGACATCCACAGCAACACAATCAGCAAAATAATCGAAAGTATAAAATAAAAATACTGTATTGTACATCACGTTAATATAATTGATATTACATGTGTTGTTTTTATGCACATTATTCAATTAATTATGACTGTAGACATAAAAAGTTTAAATGTCTTATAAAAGGGTTTGAGAGTATAGTCAAAGTTTCGGCGGCGAGTACGTAAGTAAATTTGTCAAGTAATAATAGTGATAATTTATCAAGTAGTACACAAACTGCGAAAAAGTTGTTTGTTCTAGAACTTTTGTTATTTGCAGATCATAAAGTCGTTGGCAGTGTTGCCAACTTTTATGTATTGAAATACTTAAGTGCCATGTAAACTTTCGAGACAGTGAAAAACACTATCATCATTTAATCATTATTGTAGCGTTGCTTTGGATTAAAATTTTAAATACTGACCAAACTAATTTTTGCACATTTGGAATCTTAATGGTCTTTTTTACTCATGTGCAGTAAAGTAGTCGTAAGAATTTAATTTATATCAAATTTTAAAATTAAGTGGTAAAGTTATACTATAAACCTAAACCCTATCTTGCACTGTTTAGCCACAGTAGCACGTAACGGCTTACAAGGTCATCCATGGTCAATGACTTCCATCTAATCTGACATGGCGGGATGCCACTTCCTATTAGTGATTAACAGTAACCTAGGCCGTATCTCTCAGCGTTTCCGAGATATAACCAGTTTTCCATTGGAAAACGTACATTTTTCCTACCCCTCCCTTACCCTTCATTCAACCCCCAATTTGAAAACTTTTCCCTTGGAGTAGATGGCTGAAATTTTGCCTTCTCGAGTTAAAGACCCATGGCTAATTATTTATGTAAAAAGCTTTCCCTTACGCCCTACCCATTAGATACAGAACATCAGTAACAGATGGACAGACAGACAACAACTCATGACAACAGCTCGACAGTTACTTAAGTACAGTCGGCTAACAAGTAATATTCCCATGGGAACCTGGACTAAAATTACTTAAATCCAGATCAGTCGAAGTTTTAAGAGAAACAATCTGCCTTTGCATGGACAACAATCAGTTCTATTAAAACACAAGCTGATGTTAAACCTACACGAGACAGTGTCTGATTCGGAAAAAGACTCAGCCTGACTGAACGTCTGATATTATGCACCATACAACGTGATAGCAATGTACAACTCAAAAACAGCAGGTAAACAGTTACAGCCAATAAGCATCACAATAGCATGGATATTCCATAAATAATGTGCAAATATGCATTGTGCCTCAAAATTGCAATGCAATAATATTATGTTCCATGTTCATATACAACATAAAGTGCTGTTTGTTGATTATACTACAGGCTGTGGCCGCTGTACAAGTTCAGCTGCCAGTAACAGTTGTTAATTAAATTTTATCATTTATACATAGTATCCATAACAGAAACATTTTTAAGCACAAAAGCAGCTACGGCTTTCGACGCGTCTTAGCCATCACAATTCTGTCCATCTGTCCGTCACACAGGTGGATCATTCAAAAACGGTGCAAGGTAGAATTACCAAATTTTCACTGTTGGCTGCAGGGAAGACTCTAGTTTCAGGAACCGTAAAGCTTTTCCATAAATTCGAAAACGGTCACCCTGAACAAAAGCACTAAATGAGAGGGGAATGGGAAAAATTTGCGATTTTAGTGAATAAGTCGCTGTATCTCAATAACGGTGCGAGATATGGCCTAAGTTACTATTAATCACTAATAGGAAGTCGTACACTGGATCTCGATTGCCACCAAATTCAATGACCTTGAATGACCTTGAACGCCAAAATAGGGGTTTTTATGGATTTTTTTGGCGAATCTATATCATTCACAAGGTGGCACCACGAAACTATCATTGTGCGATCCAGACAGAGAATTTGGTATTTGTAAATTAACTTAGCGTGAAGTTTTAAAAAATTTTAGAACCATAATCAGGCAGCCTTGTGATCAAGAGAAGCAGATTACAGTGTTTTGGACATGTTAATATAAAGATGAAACACAGTCTAACACTGGAGAACGTGTAAACTAGATGGAGAAAATGCCCAAAAAATGGGACTATGTCATTGGAGACAGAGAGTTAGCCTTGTCTTATCAGCAAGCTACAAACAGAAATCAATGATGACTGAAATCAAGTGAAAACTAGCTAACCCAGATTTGCAAAATGAATGGCCATTGTAGTGATATGTGCATGCTGAAAATTGATCGGAAATTTGTGCCACTCAAGCAACCGAAAAATGCTAACCAATGTGAAAGAGCACCTTAGGCAGTCGAAAAATCACTAACCTGCCTGCGTTTGGATGACAAGCTGGCTTAAAATCCAGTTTGAAACTGCCAGCAAACTTTGTATTGGTAGTTGAAAATACCTAAAAGATCTTGATAAGGAAAAATTAACTACAGAAATAACTAAAATGACAACACAATTTTATTACAACAAACACTATTCAACAGAGTTTATCAGTGCACGTGCTATGAACTTGACTAAATCCTATTCTTGCCACCAGTTAGTTATTTGCCAGATTGTGACGGTGCAGCAAAGAAGCCACTGCCTTGTTTGTTGGCCGCTCGTGACGGCGCAAAGCCCAGCATCTTCTGTATATTCTGTATGACATACAGCACTTTCATATTATAACTATGAACAGACTCCACACTATACAACATAAATTATGACAAGCAATACTAAGCGCTCAGTAGCATGGCCATCGCTCTGTGATAGAAGTGTTGAGTACCAGTGAAAGTGGAGTGTAAACAGGTAGACCATGCACTAGTCCAATATTTGTGACCTTGCAGTATAAGCTGGTGTCTGGCTGAGGTCTAAGGCAACGGAGATTAGCACTCAAAAACCATAATTTCTTCCAAATTTTCTTCACCTTCAAAGGGAATAACTAGTTTTTCATGTACTTTAATTAAATGTGGCTCGGCAGTCTAACGGTAACATGTCGGACTTGTAATCCTGAGGTAACTCAGAGGCGCAGGTTCGACTCCACACCAGGACACTACCGGGTAACGACCTTAGGCAAGTTGTTCATACACCTATGCCTCTGTCACCAAGCAGTATAATTTGGTACCAACTTCACTGCTGGGATGCAAACAGGCACACCGCATGATACACTGGCCCCGTATCCGTGGTCTCGCAGTGTAAAAACTGGTGTATGGCAGAGGGCCTTAGGAAACAGAGATCAGTGCTGCCCTATGGGCCGTAAGGCTCGGGAAGGACGTTATGTTTACATTTTTAATTATATTGTTATAAACATTTGACACTGCAATTAAGGTGTTTGCTTCCCTCCATTTTATGCAGCCAGTAACATATCATAGTAAGGTTACTACAAAATGTACAGGGTGGGCCAAAAAAAACTGGACCTGTTTGAGCGTTGATAACTCAGCGATGGTTAGTGATAGAAAGACGTGTGATATGTCAAAAGTTTCAGAATGCTGTAAAGAATAAACGACAAATTTGCATAGTGAAGCATTTAAATATTCTTTGCCTAATTTGCATATATTCATCACCCCTGAAATTCTGCCAAATTTGACTGTTACACATGAACTTAACATGGATATTTGAACTTTTATAATCTAGAGATGTTTATTGACGGAAAGGAGCGTAATATGCCAAAAGTTTCGAAATTGTGTACAGAAGAATTGTACAACTTGCACGTCTCAGCATTTTAATATTCTTTGCCTGATTTACACAAATCTGCCCCACCCCTATAATCATGCTAAATTGGCAGTAACACATGAATTTAAGTTGATTTTCATTCAACATACAGTGAAATATCAACAATCATCAACACATACGTTGAGTTTAGATGAAATTCAACATAGACAGTTGCCCAGCTTTTGTATTCATAACCATCATCAGTCCTTTTAGGCAGCTGATCGATTGCTGGAGTCAATGTGTTCAGGATCAACTGAGCCCAGCATTCGATTAGCACACGTTTTAGCTGGTCCGTTACTGAGATTTTGTGACCATGCTATCTGCTGCAATGCCCACACACTGAATAATTCACAGAATTTAAATCTAGACTTTTTGGCATTTTTGAGTTCAATGAACTTGGGCACGTGGGAGTGCAGGCAAATGCCTAATTTCAGAGGTAATAAAGACTTATGCAAATTAGGCAAAGAATATTTAAATGATTTGCTATGCAAGTTGGGCCCTTTTTGTCTACAACATTCCAAAACTTTTGACATATCACAGTTTCTACGGTAACCATCACCGAGTTACTAATGCTCAAACAGATCCGGTTTTTTTGGCCCGCCCTGTATGTGTCACTTTTTTGTACAAGTAAGTTTCATAATAAAGCCGGGAATCACAGTTCTGCATGCTCAAATATTCAACAATTTTTGCACTTGAAATAAGAAGCCATACACAGGCCAAATTACTGCAATGTCGATTTGATATTTGCTAGTGTTATTATTTTAATTTTAACATATTATTACTATTATCTATGACTTACAAGTTTTATTCTTATCATAAGATTACAAGTGGCTCTGATCAACACAGTGTACATTATAATTCCATGCAAGCACCTGCCGTATGGACATTGTGCACAGTATGTACAGAAAGATGAAAGAGCACTCGGTGTAGTCATCACCAAGCAAGTTGCGATGTGAAATGTTTTGAAGCCAGCTGATGGGTACAAATGGCAGCTTGGCAACTACGCGGCCATCAAAACTGCAATGCGACACACCGGACACAATAATCACAGCAAAGCGCTCACACAAAACCGTAGGAAATGGTAAAAAAAAATAATTGTGCAAAAATACCTAAAAAAAGGAACAAAAATTTTACACTACAAATGACACTTCTGAGAATATATGAATTTCTATAATAATATAACAATCATGTTACGATAGTTCAAGTTTATAGCATTGGTCTTCCGAACAACTCTCATCACAAATTAAACAACATAATTACAATAAAGTGACATAATTGGAAAGCACTCATAGAGTGCAAATCCCATCAAAGATGTCAATATCAAATGGCACCATACCAATCTTGATAATATACACAGTACAGCCACGAAAGTCTCACAGTTACTAGGTACGTGAAAATTAACAAGTAACAACTAATAAAATTTGGATTACAAAATTCTTAATTACCAGGACTAGGCAAAGCAAACACTTACTACCTGGCTCAATGCATTTGTTATATGTAGAGTTGTCGAAGCTTAAATTTTCTAAATGCGTTAATGCATTGCATTAATTCTGTTAATGCATGTGTTAGCACGTTAATAACGCAACATTAATATTGCTGATATCGTAGATGGACTAAACTGACAGGGTGAATGGAATGAAACCCACGAAGTCGTGCCCTTCTGTTGCAAAAGCGTGACAGTAGTGACAAAACGGCAACAAAACAATTTTTAATCACTTAAATATTATTTCGTCGTGAAATAAATGTAGTTTAATGGAATATCAAAACTCCTGTTTCACAGAATTAAATAAATTTATGTATGTGCGATGTTGTGCGTTAATTGTTTTAATGTGCGTTAATTCTTTAGCGTGTCAAGTTAATGCGTTAATTCAACAGCTCTACGTGATAAAAAATCTTACAAATTTGCTTTAAAACATGCATTTTTGGACAACTGCCTTCTCTGTTTTTAATGAAAATTAATGATGAATTTTATTTTAACAAAATATTTTAATTGTTACCATCTTTAATAATTATGTCTCATGTTAATGACAAGAACTTGTAACTGAATTGTCCCTGTGGTTTAGCAATATGATGCCCAGGCCAACCACTGAGCCTAAATAGTGAATAGTGTTCACTCTAATCTGTGTTCAATCCCAAGTAAACTGTATTAGCAGGTGAAAAATATTAGCAAGTATGCTTTCAAATTAGAATTAAACGATTTTACACTCAGTGACTATTAGCACTTCTGATTCACTCATCACTTTAATGTGTGTTTGATTTAATCTGTCATTAATATTTTCAAATAAAGTGTTTTATTTACTGATGTCCGAGTGTTAGCCTTTCTGTTTATCAGGTAAATTAAGCTGAAACTGCTCACATAGAGTTGAACATGCTGAGCAAAGCAGTGAATGCAAAACCAATGGCAAACATGGACTTCATCTTTACCTGCAATATGGCAAACACACAATATGATCTGTTCTGCAGCAGTGAAGTCTTACATAATCATTTTTACTAGTTTTAATAACACATAAGTCATATTAAAATTAGCAAAAAAAATATACGTATGTAAAGAATTAGTAACAATAAGTGTTCCACAGCAGCAATGTATGAAGTTTTACAAACACAGTTTTCCCAGTTTTAATACGAAGCAAATTATTTATTATTAGCAAAGGATGTATACGCTCAGTAACCACCTTGATAGACCAATAACTAACGGAAGAGATGTTACAAAATCACTGATTTTTTCTCTACGCTGAATTACATTTGACGCTACTAGTGCTGCAGCTGCTATCATGACCACCACCACCACCACTGCTGCTTTTGTGTTTAACTGCCACATTTTGCCTCATGAGACTCTCTTCCTGGTGCCCAATCAACAACTTAACAGCAATAAGTGCTAGTGTCTTGAAAAATATTGCCTAACATTTTAAATATACAAAATATACAAAGGATGATGATAGGATGACAGAGAAAACAGTAAAAAAAAATGGAGTAACATTTTCAGCATATCACTTGCCATTGACAAATCACGGTTGTTCGTTTTCAAACGCTCTTCTTGTCGTTCTACAAACAATGCATTCTTATCCGAATAACAGCAGTGTGCATTAGTGATGATTCGATATGAAGATTTCAATTTTGATACGATATCGATACGATATTTTGAAAATATCACAATATCGATATCGATATTTTAAAAATAATAAGTATGTAAATCTTATACAAGCACAAGAACAAGATGTGAACGTTCAGCAAGACAGTTCATTTTAAGTAGATATAAAATGTGTCAGTGAACTTAAAAGTTAACTACAGACTGTTGTAAATGTTGTCAAATTATGACACTACATAGTTAGTTTGTTTCAATTAGTTTGTCGTTTTCTCTGTTTATTCTTATTATTTTGGTAATGCAGTAATAAAACTATAAACTTCTGGTGTAAAATATTGTGATATATAAAAAATATCATGACATATAAAATATATCACGATATATCAAAAAATCCGATATTTTTTCAACAATACGATATGATATATCGATATCGAAAATGATATATTGATATTTTCGATATATCGAATCATCACTAGTGTGCATACACATAAACATGCATGCGGCAGAATGCAACAATAAGTTGGTTTAAGATGCCTGCAGAAATGCATAATATAGCCAACAAACCATCTGCAATATTTCATAATCAGTTAGCCAATAAATTTTAAAAAATGTCAAAAAATAGTTAGAAGTCACATTCAAGCTTGTACCTTGCATCAAATATAGGTATTTTGACTCTTATAATAATAACTGTCACTGACAGTGTGTGGTTCAACATCAATAAACATCTTGTGAAACTCTATATACCACACTTTAGTTATTGTTTACTGCTATCTCTCAGCAGGATGATTAGAATGTTTTATAGTACAAGGTCGTTCGATAAATAAGTTTAACAAATAGCACCATTCCATTAATTCTTGAAACAAGAAAAATTCAAAATAATTATACATTTTGTAAGGAATTTAATTCTGACTACCAGCTGTGAGTTTTATTACAGTGATGCAGCTGCGACATCATTTATAAACATTAAATACGGCGACATTGTCACTAAAATCGTCCCACGATGCACAGCATGCTGTTATTTTTTTGTGAGCAAAAAAACTTACTGCAAATCAGATTCTCTCTGAGATGCATCCGTATATGGCAACAAGTGTTTTACGAAGCCAACAGAACACGTTTGATATAAGAAAATGCTAGAGAGCAGAAATTTGCATCACATCCTACCGAGATGCAATCAGTCGTTCTACAGTGGCTTGGACAGCAGCCACCGTCGACCTTTGCATCAATATCATTCAGATGCTTGACAGACAGGACAAATGTTTGCACGAACTCGGACGATATGTTGAATAATGAAGCATTAATGTTTAGCATTTAAAAAGGTGACATTAACTTGTTAAAGTTTATTCGTTTTTTCTCGCTCTTATGCTGTTTGTCAATGATAGATTACTTGCGGAGAAAGTAAAAGACAAACAAACTGTGTTCTTTTAACAGCTGACATCACGATAATGACTTCATCATAAAAAAATTCCACATATGTTCAGAATTTCAAATTTATTGAACAACTGTTGTATTTAACAGATAACCATGATATCCAACGAACTAAATGCTAAATAAAATAATGCACAGTAATTATAACTGATTAAATAAAAATATTGATACAAACAGCGAACTGAACATTTCTTACCTAATTTTTTCTTCTGGCTTCGATCAGAAGATTCACCACTGATTGTTTCCTTTTGTTTCTCCACTATGCAACACATCACAAGAAAACATATAAGTTAAAAATTTAGAAAATGAGGAATCCCATAATGTCTACATACATTCAAAGTTTCAACTAATTTCTGAATTCAGCTTTGAATTGTAGTCAACGTGATATCATCTGATAAAGAAGTGTTACTATGTCATGAACAGCAATGACAATTTGAAATTTATGGATAAAAATACTGTAAAGCATACATTTTTTGCTCTGCTTCTCAACTTCTGACTTCAGCTTCTTATACTTGCTTGTTCGATACACCATCAACCACGTCAATCCTTCACATTATGGTGCAGCAGATATTTATCCATAATTAATATTAAATATACAAAAAATTCCATATAGCTCAGTGCTACGGTCAGTTCAGCGAACTCAGAGATTGGTGTCCAAAATTACTATCGTCAGTTTGCCGAACTGGGTTGAAAAATCAGAATTTACTAAAAGCAGTTCAGCGATCTGAAGTGCAGCTAATTGAGCTACTAAAATCAGTTTGGCTGCGCTGCTGTTTACTTCATACCACTACCAGTACTGCATTAAAGATGGCGAACAGATTCACTAATTCTAAAGTGAAAAAAATATTAGGAGAACCTTTAATTCAGAGTTCTGGTAAACTCCTCGTTACCAGCGCTGGCTGCTGAAATGAAATCTGTGCAGGTGGAGAGCGACGCGATCTAATATGACTAACTGTGCAGAGCGACCTTTTTCATTATGCAAGGACAGGTTAAAAATTTTTCAGTTTACTCTCAGCTGCACAATGGCAGATTGAATTGGACCATAATGGCCTGCTCGTGAACTTACAGCATGGACCTAAAATTTTACTGTACAACTTAAATTTACTTATTTCAGCTTTATTAGGTAGTTAATTAACTTTCTCCTACATTTTGATCTCCCCAGGCCTTCGACTTCCGACGAAGTATCAGTGGCTGCAGTGACATCAGACCAGTTCAGCGCACAACAATGACGATGGCAGAACCTCAGCAGCCAGCCGGCATCAGGCGTTATTCGTTTTCCCAGAACTGAAAGTAGCAAATTTTGCGCTGCTTCTATCAGTTCACTGAACTGAAAATAGAATTAACGTTCCACATAAATTTAAGACATCCCAAAATAAAAAAAAATGAAAGTTATCACTTTTGCCTTATGGATGGCAAATAATACAAAAATTTAAACATCAACCAGAAACAATATCCCCAACAATTCCTATGACAATTAGAAAGCCAATGAATATGAGATACGAAAAACATGCAGAATAAAGTATATTTTGCACAAATAAACATTGCAGAAACTGTATTGCAGAAACTGTACTCACAGCAATGCAGTGGTGCGCTACAGTGCGAAGTGATTAGAATCACCGATCGGTGAAAATAAGTCAGAAGGTTAGTATCACCGATCGGTGGTTCTAACCTTCTAGGCTAAAATCACCAATCGGTGACACTAGCCTTGTGAACTACGATCACCGACGGGGCGAAACCGTGATATTTGCACATACCTGTAGTAAGGATTTCAGTGAGAGATTTAAAACTACGATTGCTCAAAGTTTCAGGGAGAGGCAATTTTAGCCAAGAAGGTTAAAATCACCAACCGGTGAAACTAACCTTCTGACTTATTTCCACCAATCGCTGATCGTAACTGGCCCAGCTACATCAGCCCATATTGTTAACAAGCAGGCTTAACCAAGTTTCTCTGTTGCACACCACTACGTTCCGTATCTGATTCCGCAAATTACACGTTCCGCATTCCGCAAAATGCGTACCTTCTCCAAGGAATGCAGTTGCTACAGAAATGAATAATATTAAAAGCGTATCAGCTATCATATTTTAACTAAATATTTTATTCAATACGGTAAAATACAACCAAATGTACTAATAAAATCTAAATAAGCTGAATTTACAAAGAAAAATAATGACGATTGTTGACAAAAAAATACAACGAATAGTAAATTTAGAAAGCGAATATTTAAGCGATAAAATCCACGAAACGTAACGTAAGAGCGTGGCAGACTGATCACACGTGCCACAGTATCCCTATAGGCCTACTGTGATTTGGCATCCAGACGCGCCCCAAGTTTTGCTAAGACTGGAGCGAATGTGCATATCTCGCCGCAGTGGCTGCATGCCCCTAATTCCCAAGCACCCTCCCATGTTTTTTCACCGAATTCACCGAAGCCACCATTTATCTTATGGTGAACGTCTTGCTCAGCTGAAGCTCGACCTTAATTAGAGGAAAGACGTAACAGAGCCAACTTGATAGAAGTGTTTAAGCTGTTCAAGGGATTCACCGACGTGTCGTACAGTAGATTCTTTCAACTGGCAAAAGATTCACGTACCAGAGGCCATGCACTGAAGATCTGCAAATCTCGATGCAAGACTGACCTGATGAAGTACTTCTTTGCATGTAAAGTCATTAACAGATGGAACTCATTACCGGAAGCAGCCATTCAAGCTGAATGTGTGAATTCCTTTAAGAATTACTTACAGAGGATTTACAACACAAGGATGGGGTTTTACTTGGACTAGTGTCTGACAACCCTCGAGGTCGTTATACCTTGCACTGGACTTCAATCCGGATCCAGGTGCGACCGCACCTGGTAAGAAACCTGGTAAGAAATTACTGGTGGTGGCCTAAGTAAGCACAGGCAAAAGCCATTATAACGTTGACTATCCTAATAACTACGGTTAACAATGTGTTTCCGGTTGCAGTTCCCATTTCAAACAATTTTAAAATTTATTTATTGTATTATTGGTTACACACACGTCAGACAGTGCATTCCAGTAATCAATTACTCTGTTGCTAAATACATACTTTCTCAAATCTAATCTACTGCGTTTTTATATAGTTTCCATTTTTATATAGTTTCTTTGAATAACCTCTTCTTTGACCTTCATCATATGTAAAAAATAAATCTGATTGCAAATTATAACAGCCATTAATAATTTTAAATGTTTCTATTGCATCATTCCTATGCCTTCTTTTTTCTAATGTCATTCAATTTAATTTTTTGATACGTTTTTCGTAATGTAAATTTCTTACACCGTCAATTAATTTAGTTGCACGACGTTGAACTCCCTCAACTAATTCAATATCCTTCTCATAATGCGGGCTCCAAATTGGTACACAAATTGGTACAGTTCTTGCGGTCTTACTTTTATACAAAGGCATAATAGTTTCCTTATATAGATATATCGGTAAAATTTCTTTTTATTACCCCAAGCATCCTATTAGCTTTTTTGCTGCCTGACTACATTGTTTATCTCACTTCAAATCTTTACTCACAATTACTCCCAAGTCCTTTTCTTCATCTACTGTTTCCAATTTATTGCCACACATATAGTAGTCAGCATGACAGTTGCTGTGTCCAATGTGTATAATCTTACATTTGTCAGCGTTAAATAGCATCTGCCAGTCTACTGACCATGGCTTTAGTTCTCTATTTTTGGTCAGTGTTTGAATTGTGAAAAATCACCTGGGGGTTGAACTTTTCGACGGTCCGAGACCGAACAAAATTGTGATGTAAATCGTATGTATACAGTACATGTACGTAGCTGACCCCCCATCTACATAATTTGACAGTGTGTTAGGGGGTTATAAAACAGTTAAGGGGATTTAACCCCCCGGCAATTCAAACACTGTTTTTGGCCATTTTAGCCTCAGCCCACCCATCGCTCATCCGAAGTCGATCGGAGAAGGAGAGCGGGAGTATCCGGGGATACGTGGAGTTCTTGTGGAAAGGCAGCGAACCCCATTCCCACCAGCTAAGAAGCTACGTCTGCAGGGCTATGGACTGCACTGGAATTAAACTTCACCAACGAGATCCCTAACCGAATTTTGAGCACGAAGAGTCATAAAATCGCATTAGCGGGTATAGATTTCGTTAGTCGAAAAATACATAATTCTGAGATAATAATCCCTTGTTGTGATATATAATTAATAGGCAAAATTAAAAATATGAGCACCCATAATGCTTTCTGGGAAAATTGCAGTTATGTCGTAAAAAAATGGCAGTTGCTGCTTACGGCTGTGCAACGTAACCGCTAGCATTCTGACAGTCGTCTGGAAGCAATCATATTAAACTGTTACGAAAACGCTGCAGTCGGCTGCAGTCGAATAAGTCTGCTCACGTAGTAGCAGTCTAGTTGCATTGTAAACACCATCAGCAGCGGCTGCTGCAGCAGCGAGATAGCTGTGACTGATGTTATGCTTAGCCCACTGCTAGCCTTTGTCTGCATACTTTGTTTGACTTACAAATCAATGACGTTAGTTTGCTTGTAGGTTAACTCTATCACGTCTATTGCAGTCGACGGTAAGTTCAATTTCAGTTTGCTGCTGATGATGTAGGTTATATAACAACGATGGCCGTGAAGAAAATAGGCTACCGGAAAACCGGAATGACATCATTGCGCAGTTTCCAGGCAATGTCTGCAGTGCACGCCCTTTCACTTCCTGGCTCGTCGGCGCAGGCGCACCTAGCCGACGCCGTGACGCCGACGCCGACAGACGGACGGACTGATCGTATGACCTTCACCTAAACCGCGAAGATCGCAATGCTTTTTTGGCTATTAGGCTACTGTTGAAAAACAGTTAAACTAGAAAGCAGTCAGAGCCCGCACACCTCCGCCAAGGCCAGTATTCCTTATCTGCAAGAACCGCGCGTCTCGTGAGCACTAGCTCAAATTTCCGGATCACTCCCAAAATTGAATCACGGGTAGCTTTTGCTATTCCCGACATTCCCAGAAAATTTCAGAAAAATCCGTCCATAACTTTTTGAGTTATCTTGCTAACACACAGACAAACAAACAAACAAACAGTCTGGCAAAAACATAACCTCCTTGGCGGAGGTAATAATTTTTTGCCTTACAGGTATTGTAAATATTGATAAGCAAGTGTGGGGCCGGGGACCTGCCCTGCACGTAGCCAAGTAGCCTACGTGGATGTGCACGCCAATTTCGATTAGGCGAGCTAGCTGACGACTAATTGCCAACAAGTTCGCAAACAATTGTTCGCCTAATGGAAATTGGCCATAACTTGATCTCCGACATTACTGATGGCGCGATCGGCAACGTCGTTGCCGCGTGCGTTCACCAAGAAGCAGCAATTAATTTTGTTGTGCCAAAAACAATGGCCGCATTATTATAACGAGTCTGTCACGACGTCAGATTATGATGTCGAAGCAAGCTGTCGACGAAACTTGAGTGTGTGAATAAATGAGTGAGTGAGCGGGACGTGATTATAAGTTCCACTCGACGCACAGCAGATCACTTCGGAGACAATCGAGTTCTGCAAGCACTGGCAGTGAGTGACGTTGCAGACGCGTAAGAATATAACGACGACAATTAATTGCATAACATGATAGCACGCGAGTCGTTCAAACGAGAACAAATTATGTTTTTAATTGTACTTGAGATATAAACCTAGTGATTGAAACTGCAATAATTTGAACTTAACACAACATGGAAAGCTGGAGACCGGTGAGCAAGAGGCGAGCTACACGTGAACAATTTCTGATTACGCCACCGGTTAAAACGATATCAAAACATTTTCTGCTGGCAATCTATAGTCACGTAAAATACTACACTACAGCTCGTGTAATTTACCGTCGTTTAGAAACTGTGCAAAATAATCTTGCTTTATCTAATGTCTTCAGTCGACGTTGCTGGTGGCGTTGCTGCTGTTGCTGCTGCTACGGAATGACGAAATGTCGTTAAATGTAGCTTACGTCTTAATGCTGTGGCAAGGGATGTGAAGAACGACCCGAGATGACGGACGCTGGGTATCGATACGTGCTGTCGACGGAGCAGAATGACATAACGAAGCGACTGTTTGCTGCCGTGTCACACAAAGAGGAAGCTTTTGTCAAACGACTGCTTCGCTCAAACGAACGACCAACAATTGATCTCAACAGCCGTGACAGTAACGGCTATACGTGTCTCGGCATTGCGGCCATGGAGGGTAATCTGGCCCTGGTGAAGTTACTAGTAGAGGTTTGAGTCAGTATCGAATTCGAACATTGCTAAATAGTAAACACAAACACTGTTGCTACAGCTCTAACAATGACGATAATAGCGACAATGAAACAACCAAACATGATTTTTGTAAACGGTTAAAACAGTGATGATTGACATGGTACATTGTCCTCTTAATGGCTATAAAATTAAGTAACACTTCGACGCCCAAAAGTTGATTGATGTGAATATACCTCCGTTCGCCGCATTAACTAAACCTAAGTAAAACAGCTGACTTTGCTGCGACCTTAACTTTGACCCCACGACCTTGAAAACTTGACAAAATTTTTACAGTAGCATAGAATATAACCGTGTGCTGTGTTGTCGAAATCCGCAAAGCCGTTAGGAGACATGAAGTTCCATTCCAAAGTTTTGTACCTCAGTCCTCATAATAAAATAGCGACGTTTATCTTTGCCCCGCAACTGCCAGAACCTATTCAGTTTTTCTATGATTTCAACTACATTATCAATCAAAGTTGGTAAAATTTCCTGCTTCCGGTTTCATAACATGCATGCTCAGAAGGTTTTGTAAAGATGTATACGTTTTGACGCGCTCGTGAATGGACGACACAATGTCTTCGCTTATGACGCAGACACAAAAAACGCTGAACTATTGATATCGACAATATTCAAAAATGCTGCGAAGTGTAGGCCTACAGCTAAATTTTATTTTTTGGCTTTTACTCATTTACTCGTTTATTCTACAGTTAATTAATTAAGTTAATCTAAAGTAAATTTCATGTATCATGTATAGAATGTTACTTTTTAATTACAAATTATTTCAATGTTGTTTCATTTCGTTTAAATTTGTATGCTACAGAAATATTTAATCGTGTGTAGAATGGTGCCGATATCAACAAAACAGACTTCTACAGTTTAACGCCATTGCACCGCGCTACAGAATTCGGTCATGTCGATGTTGTCGAGTACCTACTGCAAGCAGGTCTGGTTCTTTCATGTTTTTGCAGCGGGGTTGTAACGGATACACTGAACTGAACTGAACTGAACTGAGTTTATTAAACACACTTACAGTTCGAAAGCTGAATAGCTGAATATACACAGTGACACATAAGTAACGAAATATGGAAAACATGCAAAAATGACCAAATAGCTAAAAACCTAATAACTATACAGAAAAAATACAAATCAAAAACAACAACAATAGTCCGAGTAGTCTATGTGAAGTGAAATGGTATAACTATTTAGTAGTCGTAGAAATAATCCTTCTCAAAAAGTCCCCCTGCCGCCCTCAACGTTCCTCCAACTCCAACTATTTGGTAGGTATTTAGCGTACAGTAGGCTATACATAAGTTCGACAAATTAAAATGTAGGCCTGAGCACGATGTCGCTATAACGTCATAATATTTGGCTTTAGGCCTATGCTTATTGTCAGACGTTTAGGCCTAACTACGAGGTCAATGTTTCTTGTGTCGTCTGTATTTTGCAGTCTTGCAAATGTAGGCCTTATTTTTACTCCTCGCGCGCTACATTCCTAACGCCTCAGATTCAGTGAGTTTCTCGCTGACATTGTGCGCTTTATAAATTAAATTTACTTACTAAAAATTAAAATTAAACGTAAGGAAAAGGAGTATATGATCAGTGTAATATTGAGGACCGACCGACCGACCAACGACCGATCTCTGTTCCTGGAAGAGCCTCCCTGGAAGAACTTCAAACGGCCATATCTCCATATAACGGTGCTAGATAGACGGATCACGGATGGTCACAATTGGACCACCCGTAGGAAGTCGACCGCCGGGAGTCGAATTTTCGCCTGATCGATGACTTCACGTGACCCCAAAAGGTCAATGTCGTGACCTTATTATCTTTCAGGCCCCCATATCTCCAGAACGGTGCCAGATAAACGCATGCGTTGAGGTATACAGGGTGCGGCAAAAAAGTAGCCCCCTAAAGTCTTTTTGCCGTTTTTTTAACAACCGCTTGGAATTTTAACATGGAATTTTACAGGTTTATTTACAAAAACGTTCTACATCTAACTACTAAGTGAAATATGATTCTGTTGAAAAACGACGAAATTATAGACTTCTGAACATGACCGCCTACCGATTTTTCAGCATTAAAAATGTTTAAGCTAAAAATGCTATTTAATTTT
>Ga0209367_1004461_pt1 | contig 19286 bp, 19 predicted proteins | sample WorMetLIZISLAND2_FD_187412 | JGI IMG/M metagenome (GOLD analysis project Ga0209367, IMG submission 187412) | Marine gutless worms symbiont microbial communities from Max Planck institute for Marine Microbiology, Germany - Olavius geniculatus... ...
GTTCATAACAATAGCAGCACTTCACTTCCAAGTTCACATGCATGAACCGGTGTAGAACGTAATAGGCGGCCGCTCCTGGTTTGCATAACTAGTTAGTATTAACGTCACGCAACGGCGTGAGGAGGCGAGGGGATATTGGATAATTGTGGTTACCTACACCGGCATGCTGCTTGCCTTTGACCACTCTATACGTAGCATGCACTTTCCCCTTCCCATTCTTCCTGTAATGGGCACAGCGCCGACGCTTAGCACGTGGTCGCCGATCGCTCAGAACAATTAGCAAATGTAACGCCGTGCGCTGATTGTATACGTCCACGTCAGTTACTGAAATTAGGCCTAAAGTGTGAGATGGCATGTGGACGGTGTGGCGGAGAGGGGATAATTAATCCTTCCAATCTCTCATGAGTGGCCACTGTTCTGCAGGTGCACCTACCCCGCCTCATTCTCCCTGCCACTGTTGTTTGCTAGCAAATCGAGATGGAGTTGTATAGTGGCCGCCGCCCGCCGCCGACTGCTGTTTGATTGCGGCTTAGACAGCAGACAGCGGCGGGCGGGCGGCGTGGCGTGAGGGGATATCGGTAATCGGTATCGGGTGTCACAGTCAAAAAAATATCACCCAATACCCGATCCACCCTAATACCGGCCAGTTTTGGCCAATACCCGGTACCCCAATACCAGTATCGTTCGAACCCTACACAGGAGCACTTGAGGGTAGAGCAATGTTTTTAGCAACAAACACTTTCTTGACAAGTGGGAAGCGGTGAAGACTGTCAATATCACGTGAGGTGTCGTTAATGTACATATCAAGTTCCGCAGATACAGAATTAAACGCAACATTCGTGTCATAAAAAAAAAACAAAAAAGTCCTCAACATCATTGGCAGTAACATTGCTGAACACTGCTAGACCACCTGATGCTGAAACTGATTGCATTGCTTCCAACAGGGCCGCTTTGCCAGTTATCTTGGCCGAAAACTTCTAGAGATGGGCCATTTCTATTTGCTAAGTAGTTAAAAAATTTTAAAAGATGTAACGCATTGCTTACGTTACTAGTTACTTTAAAAAGTAACTAGTTACTGACAACGTTACGCCGGGCCAATAGAGTAGCTAGGAAAAGAGAGAACCAGCCCCAAAATATAGAATCACCTAGTGAAAAAGTATCCCACATCCAACTAGCCTTATACTATGCCTAGCTACAATCGACCCATTTAAAAATATCCCCCTCAACCCTAACTCGCACTCCAGCCTGCCTAGCTAGCCCTAACATGTGCATAATCCCCTTCATGCTGCTGTCACGCAGGGCGTAACGTGCCGTTCCACCTGATGCTGCTGTCATGCGAGGCGTGACGTGCCGTTCCGTCCTCCTCATGCTGCTGTTGCATAATCCCCCATGCTGCTGTCACGCCCCGCGTGACGCGCCCTTCCAGGCCATACATCACGCGTCGGACGGCAACTGCTGCTGCTGCTGCTATTCATGATAAAATTTTTTACCTTATCTCAATGTCTCTCAGGGCTTAAAATATATCTGATGTGTATATACACCAAACTTTCTTCTATAGCATAATTTTTACCTTTTAGCTCGTTCATTATCCAAGTTATACAGCTTGTTATTTTATAAGCATATCATGCCATTGTGTCTATAGGCCTACAGTGGGCGTAATATTCATCTCAAAGAGTTGGCTACAAGTTCATGACTACGCATAGTTTTAGACCATACCTTGTCTACACAGCTACACTAGCTTGGGTTAGCCTACCCAGGCTGTCTAAAATCATATTTAACCATTGGCTCTCGCCATTTTTATACAGTCGCCGTCCAGGAGTTGCACAGTCAACATCGCCCATGTTTCAGTTCGTTCAAAGCTGCTGTTGACAGCATTTGTTTTTTGCTTCTGCCAATCTCTTCATAAACAAGGTTAGTAAGTTACATGTTTTTTCTTAATGTTTTTTTTATATCCACACACATTAATAATAAAAAAAAACAAGCACTCACAGTTACTGTAATAATCGTGTAAAAGACAGACAAACAGACACTGACAAACACACTTAGTCAGTCAGACGCACAGACAGTAAGTCACAAACATCAATTGTCACGAGTAGCCTGATTGTCTGGTTTCAGTAGAAATCTTTCCGCGAACATCACAAATAGTTCCGTCAACACTGTCGCCATTCTGCGCATTTTCTCCCAGTCAGCTCGCGTTGGCCCCTCCCACGCTATGGTGTTATCCATGTTATCTTCCATCAAGGGCGCCCGATGGTGCGCAAATCACCTCTACAAAGAAAACAACAAACAAAAACACCTTTTAAGCATTTTTATCTAACCTAAATACAATCGCACTTTTACACGCGAAGACAGTTGCTGCTGCTGCTTTTGGCGTGTCTTAGTCATCACAATTCTGTTCGTCTGTCTGTGGATAGTCAACAAGAAATCTGAGCTAATGCTCATGAGACGCGCGAGAGCCTATAGCAATTTCTGTTCGCAAGTAATCTTGGTCTGTCTCTATCCATTTCGCCACAATTCATTCTTTTGCAGCCTAAAATCACGGAAAAAATCACTAAAACCCGCTACTTTGGGATTCAAGATCATTCAGTGTCATCAATGATGACATTTCTAAGAAGCTCGTCGCTAGTGCTTGTTATCATATGCAACATGTCTGTGCCTATCTGCAACCATTTTCACCTTAGACTAGCCTATAGCGGTAAAATAATGTTTTTAAAAAGTGGCACTATTTCCCTTTACTCAGCGGCATCAAATTTTGACACACTATTGCTAGTTTTCGCACGTAAAAACGGTACAAGCTAGGATCGTCAAATCTTCACCGTTGGCTGCCTGCAAGACTCTAGTTTCAGGAACTGCAATGCTTTCCCATAAATTCTAGGGTACTAAATAACAGGAGTGTAGGCAAAATTTGTGATTTTCAGGCAATAAGTCACTGTATCTCGGTAACGGTGGGCCCAGGTTACTATTAATCACTAACAGGAAGTCGTACACTAGCCGAACAGATCAGCCATTGGTTTGGCGATAACAATGAATGGAAGAAGCTGGCTCCAAAGATGGCAAAATGTGGAGAGTTTTACAACTCTCTGTCCTGGAGCAGCTGATGCTTGGTAATATCGCCAAACTGATGCCTTGGTCTCACAACTTGGCAATGTACATACGTCATTGCGCTTGAAACCTGGTATATGGCCAGGTAAAATCAAGCTATGCTGATCTGCGAAGTTCACAATGAACTGAACAACCTGCTGAATATCTTCCATTTTGAATGCTGTTTACTGCCTGCCACCAGACATTTTCTTTTGTGGGACCAGTCCATGATCTAGGCACCACTGCTTCAAGTTGTGCAACTTCTCTTTGCTGATTTCCATAAGATACATGAAAGTGTTTCGGCATATTCTTTGATGGTTATAATAAAAGTGGTGAACTCTGGTTTTTTTTGGGTTACAGTTTTTTTGTTTTTTGCTCAGTGTAGTTTCTGTGGCATTGATGCTGCAGGATATTATGCCAAGCAGCAGCAAATCTTTCTCATATGGCAACATTTCACTCATGTTCATTTTTATTGCATCTTGCTCTTCGGTAGTAAACTGATCAATGCACTTTCTACCATTATTCAGTTGACACTTGCAATGACGTACCTTATGTGGCAGTGTCAGAAAGTCGTAGACCTCTTCGGCTTTCTTGCATGCATGCTGGACTTCCTCATCATCACTGGACACATCTGCTGACAGGGTGGTTAGGCTCTCAGCACTGTGAGATGGTGCTGCAGACGTGGTTGGCTGAACGTCACGGTAAGACGGTGCATCATACGTAGCTGACGGTGCTGCTGTGCTAGGAATGTCACCAACATCTGAAGAAGAATCATCATCTTCATCATTGTCTTCATCATCATTATCCACCTACCATTTACATAATAAAAATCATTAGCTATATAATTAGCTCAAACGTATTATAGTGTGATATATTTTATTATAGTGTACACAAGATTTGGTAGTAAACAGGATTATACGCTATACCTAAAGGCTGAACATGAAACAGTGATACAGTAAGAAAAAGACAGCTCTATTCTATTGTCAATAAGTGGAAACGTATGCACTTTGCAATAGCCGATAATCAGATGATTTTTTATAATTACACACGGTGTGGCCCCATCACATCGTCAGACAATGTTGTCAACTGAGAGTTCAGTGACAGGAACTAACGCCATGCAATCACTGAAGAATTAGGAACTGCATTTACTGGCCGCCAGTAACCGGTTGTCATAAAAATAATTGCACAGTGCTACAACGGTGGAAATTCCGTAACTGACATCAACGCCGTGTCATAGACACCACCAGGAACAGAATTCTGAACTCGTTCAAGATTAACTGTACATTCGTCAAGTGTCGCCGCTGCAGTTGAATAGTCTGCACTGTCAATCATCAATCTTTCTACCTCGAGTAGTTTTCAGGAAATTGATGACAACATGTCTTGATAGGTATCGGTAGAATTTTTGCAGTCAGCATTGAAGGAGTTTCAACGACCAAATACGGACCTTCGTATTGTCGCTGCCATTTCATCTGTTTCCCCTAAGTTTTCTGGGGTTGTAGTAGAGCACCTATTGTTCGGGGACAAAGCGCTTTGGCTTTAAACCAATATCATAGTATCGCTTCAGAATCATGTCGTTGACACATCCATTGTACTTCAACAGAAAATGATGGACCAAGCTAATCACCATGTTTGAGCCCTTGCTGACCAAAACTGCCTCCAAGATTACATAAATCACCATGCGGCTTAATGGCTCACACCTTGTGCCAAACAGGGCCAACTTATATGGAATGAGAAAATAAAGTGGCCCGACCTGCTGGCTGGAATTGGGAATAAAAATTTGGTGGGCAAAATCGAAACTAAAGTGCAGCTTTACAGCAGAACTTACAGCATCTCCAAACTTCAACCCTTCTGGTACTGTGTGGCATGATTGCGCAATACTCATCTTATAATGGTCCAGCTGCTGTGCCACTAAACTTAAATGTTTCAGGGACTTTGTCAAAAGGATTTTGCATGCTTCTTTGTACAAGTTTCTGCGAATTCACTGTGCCTTGTTTACAAACAGCACACAAATCGGTGTGTGGCTTTTATATGCACACCCCTGGCAGAAACCTATTCCATGTTTTGCAGAAAAAGGAGTAGGACATGGCCTGTTTGCCTGTGCATGCCTGTACATACAATTCATGCACTTTTGTTTTTGTTGTGCCACATGGCGGCACCAACACATCCGGGTTTTTCATACCAGCTGTCCAACCTGGCAAAACTACACTGTCAATTATTTTTTCAATTATTTTTTTCGTGGAAATTTCCACTAAACTTGGTGGTCCACATACAGCACCCTAGGGTGGAATTATTTCCACCAACCGACAAAGGTGGTCCACTACCACCTCTAAGTAACTGGTGGAATATTCTCCCCATACCACCATTTGAATACCACCAACATGAAAGGGTGGAAAATTCTACAAAAGTGGAACTGTACCACCATTAGTGTTGGGTGGAATATTCCATTATTTGCTTGTATCATGCTGGTTCATATTCCAAAGCGGACATTTAACTAAACCTATCACTCCTTGTGATGCTGTCTGCATGTGCAATAATATCAGGTGATCTCTAAAAAATTGCCACTTCAGGTCATAAATAATACTGCCACATTTTCAGACGTGTGTAAGAACAAAAACTTGTGTTATAATTAATCTAAATTTTGGCCTGTCAGAAAATGTGTCATCCAAAAATGCATAATTAGGGACTAAAACCCCAGTTTTGATAAATTTTTGGACCGAACTGATATACTGAGCACACAGGTTCCTTTGTTGGAAATTACTAACAGCTAATACAAGACACTATGACTTAATGAGATGCAACTTATAAGGTTCATAGCACAAGTTCATTTTACACAAACTGACTAGTAAAATCTTCAAAATGAAATCAGCTAAACTGAAATGATAGTTCCACTGTTATAAGTCGACTATAAAACTGATGTGGATAAACAAAAACATACGGCAGAAAAAAATCAAGTCACTGCATACACAATATGCACCTAGCAATGTCAACAGCACCATTGTTATATAACTGAAAATCACTGTTACAGCTAATCAGAAATGTTCAGAAACCCATGCTATTTACACCTGTCGCATGGCACATTATAGCATCGTAAAACGTCAAATCAGCACAACAGAAACACAATATCTGTCTTGCATCAATGAAATGATAATACAATAAGTACCAGGGAGATAGCTATTTAAAAATGGTCCCATGGCAATGGGAGCTAACGAGGGCAATTTCCCTCGAAATTCTGGCTTGTCAGAAAATGTGTCATGCACAATTAGGAAATTTGCTGCTCTCTGATGGCAAACTGTAGCATCCTGCCCTGCCTACATTTCTTAATGCAAAATGCCACTAGCAAAACTACTTTGAAAACCAGATGATAATAACAACTGTTATGAAAAATTAAATAATAATAAGAACGTTCGCATTTCAATAATAATATTAACAGTCACAAGCACATCAGCTTCATGTTTGGCTTGCCAGTATTAGAGCATTCACGCAAGGAGAATGTTCATCTTGCGCTGAACACTTGGTCGAATTTTTAGTTTTGGGTCAACACGACCAACAGAAACATCGAGGAAATTGCAAGTGTTGGCCGACTGTTTTGGGTATTCTACGTCAAATACGTAATAAACTATAATCACAGAGGCCGCAGCTTCTGTCATGCTGGTCAATGGCATATCTGCTGCTTCTCAAATTAAATCAGCAGCTGATCATTGCGAATGACGATAGACACATGCAGACTTTACACTACTGAAAGTGCAGAGATGTGAAATCAGTCTTACTCTCTTTTTGTATCTGAGTCAAAGGTAAAGGTAAAGGTAAAGGTCGTCAATTTGTATAGCGCATAGTCGCGAGCATGCGCACGCCCTTAATGCGCTTTCGTCACTAACCAGAGCCGCCTGCCGCATGGCCACCGTGTGCAGCCTGCAGGCACAGGCTGGCGCTGCGGCTGGCTAGGCAACCCCAGTCAGCTGTACCAAGGTCCCCATCTTTCGTAACCCATATAAATGAGTTATTACTCATTTTATTGTCCCACGGAGGGTAGAAGGCTGAGTCGACCTAGTTGGCAGGCTTTGCACCGAGATGGTTTACCTGCCCGCAGGCAATCACCCATCGCAGTACTAACCGGGCCCGGCATAGTGTAACTTCATTTCAGCCGAAACGCGCTACCAACTACGCCACGCCACGGTCCATCACACACACACACACACACAATGACAGATGGCAAATTTTCATCACAATAAGTACTTGTAAAATCTAACACAAAAATACATTATGACAAAGTTCTAAAGCAGCTGAAATACCTGGGATAGGTTCAAGGCATTTCTTCGGCTACATCTGGTAAAAATTTCGTGTAAATTGATCATCATTTGAGTGAATTATGAAAGAAATAAAAAGGGTTCCCGTTTTTTTGAAACACAGTGTAGTGTTTAATTGAAATGTTCGCTGGTTTTGATTTTTGATGCACTGTTGCCGGTTGGTTGCTGCTTAGTTTTTGATACTGATATACCACAGTACAGAGTATGATGCGAAATATTTAAAATGTTTTCATATAAAGTAAGTAAGTAAGATTGGTTGCTACTAATCAGGTTTAATTGATGCACTCATATGAAATAAATTAACAAACAAATAAGCCCTAACTAATAGAAGATGATGAGCTTAACCCCTTCAACCCTGAGTATTTTTTACTTTATGCACTGTGCCGGCCTGTATTTTGTGCCGTATTTTTCCGCATATTTAGGGTTAATTGCATTATATGTGTTGTAGCTACATTCTGAAAATGAATGATATTTACGGTTGATCAATACAGTGCACAAAGGCTGTAAAAGAATAAAAACGATGGAAATAATACATTTTGCAGATAATTATAGCGATACGTGGACAATATACCCATCCAGTCAAAGAACGTGGAAAATCGTTCGATCACTTTTATGTCAACACAAAGCTAAGTATAAGCAATCATGACAAAACAAGAAATATTGATCATTACACAACACAGCAGTCTTTTGCCAGACAAATCAGTTCGAACTATATGCTTCATCAGGTAAGAATGATATCGCGAGAAGCAGGGAACAACGCACAGAGGCACACCACCGCACTGACCACACATATATCGCGTCTGCTTTCTTATCCTTTTGCCATCCCTCTTGCTTTTGCCACACACACGACATTCTCTCTTTGGATCAGGGCATGTAGAGGTTGGTGGAATAAATGCAGGGAAATGCCTGTCAGTCAATCGAATGGGGGCATCTCCTGATCCAGATGGCCTGCCCCCAGTAGCAATATGTTGAGCAGTGCAATATTTTGTTAGAATGCCATCAATCAGTTTCGTATGAAAACTGAGCAGAGTATCTTGAGTACCATGGTTCTTCTTTTTGTACAACACAAAGCTGTTATAAACAGTAACATCAAGCAAATGCTGGAACAGTTTTTTGTACCACTTCATTGATTTACGTAGTGACAGGTATGGTTCGAGCATCTGGTCAAGCTTATCGACACCTCCCATAAATGCATTATATTGCACAATCACACTTGGTTTCATTTTTTCCTGTCCACTGTCTCGGTCAATCTAGCAGCTTTTCCGGAAGTCCCCTTAGGAGCAACATTAGCTGGGACCAGCGAAGTCTGTTCCACCTCCGCTGCTGCCTGCCCAGAAGGCGAAGCGAGCAGCATGCCCTCTTCTTCAGAGGTCACCTCACTGACAGAGTCAGTTCCGGTTCCCTCTGAGTCTGAGGACAAAGGCTTCTCCGACTCAAGTTCACCAGCATCCAAAGCCCCCTCAGAGATCTCCATCATCTGCTGACTAGTGGAAGAAACAGGTTTGGCTCGAGTCTTTAAGGAGCTCTAAATTTCAATTTTGTTCCTACATTTTCTCAAAATTACATTTTCAGCCCAAAATGTCACATTTTTTACACCAATTTTTGGACAAAATGTTTTCCGACAATATCTGGACAGCCTAAAATTAGGGGGAGTAGCTGGCCCCTGCCATGACGCCGGTGGTTGTTGCTGAATGCATGCAATAAATGATCAAGATGTTGATGCTGATAGTAGACATTAGACGCACTTGTGCACAGTGCACACAAGGCGCATTTTATCCATAGTCTACGCCATTATGGCACAACGTCCAGTTTTGTCGCATTTTCAAACAATACCTTCACAATTGGACAGATGGCTGTTGTAATTGCATCCTTATTTATTCAGCGTACCGTCTCTATTACACAAATAAGTCTAGATATAAACCAAAAATAAAACAAACACAACAAACCAAAATGGCGCTAAAGCGGAGTGAAGCAGAGGGTTGAATGTCCACTACCAAGAAGTCTCAGAAAACGTACAGCCGTACTGTCCCTCCCTACTATCTACAGGTTTGCAACCAGTCACTAGGACTAAGTCAGCTTCAAATACGTTCAACCCTGGAACAGAAACTGCTGTCGTAGACTTCTACACTGTTGACTCTATGTCACGGATGATGCACGGCAAGGCAGATGTCTTTGTTAGCGCCTCGTTATTTAATACTGTTCCAACATCGAGTCCACAAGGGACTTCATGGCTAGTAAAACCAGCTTGTTTTGCTGGCGATTCATGGTTGCTGTGTTGTTGCCAGGATTACCCGCAGCTTTCATCGAAGCAGCAGCAGCCAGCATCTGCCATACTGCGGCAGGTGTCAATGTTTGCGATCGTGCGGTGACTGTACTGGCTGATGCTTCTGCTGCTGCTGCTGCTTTTGTTGCATAGGTTGCCTCCATCTTAGCATCACCGCTCTTCTGCCTTGATGATGATGATGACATCGCAAATGAAAGCAGGTGCTGCCAAGGCGTGCTGTATGCCGATGCTAAAATAAAAGTCAACACATGCACACACACGCTAATTCACTAAATTTGCACAAAAAACTTTAAAAATTGTATTTTATTATCTATGTTCAAACAAAGCAGTGCAACTGTATATGCCGGAAATCATACATGTCTTACGTCTCTCTACAATAGTGCTATGCATTGGCTTTTGACAGTTCGGTCCCTAAGGGCCAACTGATTGCTTCTGTCTGCATTTGGTTTTTATATTCAATGTCTTTTTGTTTGCTTTATTTTTTCAAAATGTCATGCTGTAACCGATTTTTGCATTCCGCAGGCAATTTTCAAAATAGCCTTCGACCTATCAGCCTATACTTACTGTAAATAGGCAATCATATGCCTAATTGGTACTGAGTCAGCGCTTTTCAGGTGTCTAAAAAAATAGGCTGTGCCGACGTCACATATTGCACTTTCTTCCCGAGCGGCAACCGTGCAACATCGACCAGGCTTTAAGTGTATACTATTCAGGTATGAAAGTCTTATAGTAAAGTAATACTGCTATACTAATTTTTTTTGGTCACAGCTGTACTAATCTCCCCAAGTATTTTGCAACAGTAACAGCAAATGTCAATTAACACTGCTTTATTTTTTTATGCACACACGCAATAACTAATTGTCTGCAATTTTAGTTCTTTTTTTTCATGTCAGTGTCTGCAGTAATTGTTCCACATGGATCGACTACTTTGCTTCTTCTTCTTGTAGCAGCACGTCTACTATGGCGCGTATGGCTAGCAGAGCTATCCGACGTGTGCTGACTACGTCACTTGCGCCGCTTGCTGTTGCCGACCTGCTTGTATCCTGCAACAAACGCCATACCGCCATACTCACTCACTCACTCACATTTACATATCAAAAATATAATTTTGCCTATAAGTTAGAATCGCATACGCACATTCGTTTATGTTTTCGTATAACTAATTTCCTAATGTCTGCATCTTCCATATAAATAACATGAAACGTGTCACATTATGCCGTCAGTTAGTCAGCGTTACGCCAGTACTAGCAAAGAATGCATAATCAACTGCCATTCTTTGTTGTAATATTTGCAATAACTATTTTTTTAGCTATAACTGGTAAAAATTTCATGTACATTTATTATTATTTGAGTAAATTATAAAAGAAAAAGGTGTGGTTTTTGTGAAACACCACGTAACAAAAGCCAGGCAAAACAAATGTTACTCACCATCATCATCGTCAGGACTTAGCGGAGTATAGGCCATATGCCTATAAGCATACGGCGACTCTGGTGTGCTAGTTCTTGGCGACAGACATGTTGTTGGTGATGAATCCCTCACGAATGCATCATTCAATATGTCTCTGTGTAAAGCAAAACCGATAAAATAATATATATAATAGTATCATTCACAATTACCGCTACGTTTATTTATATGCAATAAAACTGTAATAATTACTTACTTAGTATACTACTTAAACATATATTAATATACTAGCTGTAACGTTTTTGTGCGTGTATACCTTGTCTGTATCTCAGGGTACATGCCACGTCCAACGAAGGCAAGGAGTACCATCTCCATCTTGCCTCCCCTTTCATCTCATCATCATCGTCATCGTTGCTGACTATTACAATTATTTTATCTGCTTCGTCGCTCATGTTGCTGTTGAGTTAGGCGTTTCTATTTTTTTTTTGTATTATGAACAGCAGCAGTGTACGACTGTATGTGCAAGCTGTGCTTAGCGCATGCCTATATATGTATATACACGCCACGCCTCGGTTGTTGGACACGCCACATTCTTAGTGACGACTCTCTACCAATAGCTTTAGCGCTGCAGTGCTGCAGCAGCGATACATACGCATGTCATTACCTGGACATAGCATCTATAAGACAAATCACACACGCCTTACATCAGAACAGAAACCACCATAGAATATTAATTATGGCTCAAGTGCTGTCAGTAAGTAGTGTAGGTATTTTGAGTAAGTAAAATGTTCCAGTCAAGGAATCGTTCCAATCCCGGCAAATCTCACCTATTATTAACTTTCTTCAGCCACATTTGTACCAATTTTTTCAACCTCTTCCTGTTGATCTTTTGGTTTAAGTTACAGTTCATTTGCAGAGGTTCTATTACCTTTATAACGTTTACGTCAACGATGGGATGTTCTTCTTCAACGGCAGAATTTGTAATGGTTGTGCAATTTCTAGATCGAGGTTCTTCTTCAGGGGTTGGTGTCTGTAGCTGTTGGTGTCTTAGTTTTTTTTTCAGCAACGTGGTCAGTGCTCAGGCCACGATCAGTGCAAATATTCAGCTAGATGTCAATAATACATTTGTTTGACGTACCTTTGTGGTCTACTGAAGTCTTTTCATGACTTTGCTGTATATTGTGCACATGATGCAGGTCTGGTAATAAGGACTGTAAATTTGTCACAGAATATTTTGAATATTGTGCTGTAAGTTATCGTGATGCTTCATGTGCATGTCAAAGTTGGACTACGGCTGCATTGTATTTGGTTCAGCCAGACCTTTCTACCTTAAGATTCTGGGCCCCATTCACAATTATGCTTTACACTTGTGTTTGGGTGCATTTAGGACTTCTCCAGCAGTCAGTTTATGTGTTCAGGCTACTGAACCTCTCAACACTTTACATTTTAGTATTTGACCACAGTCCACAGGACCAGGGTACTAAAAATGTGTCGTGACATAAGTCAAGGCTGGAGATTATTCTGTATGGAACATGAAGGCACTACAAACACTTTGTATTTCTTAAAATGAGGGTCTGACAAATGAATCCCATAATGCCCCATTTTTGGCAGATTTTAACCCCATACTAGAGCAGCCATCATATAGTTTAAAGGCACAATATTACATGTGCACATACTACTATGGCAGTTGGACCCGCCCTTTCACTGCTTGACATATATGAAGTGCTACTTCTGTCTTGCCACTACCTGCCTTTCCGTATATGTAAATTACTTGTTCTGCGCCGCTAACTTCTAAATCAATTGCCTTGTTATGCCAAAAGTTTATTTTTTCTCTCATGATAGTTGGTGGGGGCGGATCAGCCACGAATAATGTGTTTTTATTGCTTTTAATCATTTCTTCTCTCTCTTTCCTTGAGTGCTGGAGGGGAAATGCAACGCATATATCTATATCTATATATCGCAGGGGGTTTTGTTGTATAATATCTCGAAACACATCTGGGGACAAGAAATTCAAGACAGAAGGGACATCTGCCTCGTTGATCTCATCATTAATTGGTGGACGACGGTCGATAGGAATGTCTGTCAATTCATCTGCTGCCTCATACTTAGCAGTAAATATACCTTTATCCCCCAATCTATCTTGGCGAATGTCACTGTTATGAAGTGTAGTTAAATACGTAGTGTAATAATATTGATTATCTCTGTGCCACTGACTGTGCTCTGGTGCTACTTTTCCCGCAAGCCATAGATCCTTATACACTTGCTGAAATGCTTCCAACTTCATGAGACTGTACCGATTTTCTAATTCAGGATCTATGGCGTTTAACTGTTGCCAAACCTCCAGTGACAAGAAAGACTCTTCTGGACTGTTTTTCCAAGGCATGTAACACACCAACTCTTGGTACGCCGTATACAGCCATCCCCTCTTATTAATTGGAAGATCAAAGTATAACGTCTGGGACGTCGTTGTGTCGGGTTCAACTTCTTCATACAAGTGGGCAGGTTCACAATACAGGACGGTGCTCCAGCGCACATGCGGGACGACTGAAATCGCAGGAGTGGACATCGTGGCACGGTCAAAAATGCAGGGGTGGACATCGTGGGAGTGGACATCGCGGGAGTGGACATTGCGGGAGTGATTGGTAGTAGAAAAAGCATGTGCGCACAGAAAAGTCTCAGTTATACACTTAGTAGGCCTATGTGTTGCAGTTATTTTTTTTATTTCTGGCAAATGCGGCACAAAACGAAAGCCCTCATGTAGCCTATAGCCATGAAACGGAACGCTATGTTTTTTGGACATGTCAACTCAAAGAATGTGAATAGTGGAGATTTTTGGATATTTATGATGCTACTAAATACTGAAAAAGTCAAATGCAGTAAAAAAATACGCATCGCAAACGTGTTAAATAAAGCACTCGAACAGTTACATTAGTAGCAAAGTTTACACTGTCTCTAGTGAAAATTCTAGCTCGCAGTCAGTCTCGTGTACGTGTAGCCTATAAGCACTGTCTCTAATGAAAAATATGCATCACCATTGTGATCATACCACGACACACCGGACATCCTGCATCCATCTCAGCAACTTGCATTGCACAGTTTTCACAAAAGCGTGCGTGCCCACACGGCACCAATGCGAACCCCTCGCGCGGTGCAATCTGACACACCTCGCAGAATTGTGACTCTGTCACGGCCGACGCTGACGACGTTGTAGCCGTCGCTGTTGGAGCAGGAACTGTTGGGAGTCTGAGCTTCATCCATCTCATTGCTGTTTATTGCTGTTTCGCTACTCCCTCAATGTCCACTCCCGCGATGTCCACCCCTGCTACTTGGTGCCGCAGCGATGTCCACTCCCGCGATTTCGGCACCCCCACACATGCCTACGTGCATGAGATTTTCTAAATTCCCAGTGGCCGGAGTTTATGTCCCCTGACTTAAATTTTCGTTTAGAACTGGGTGACAACAGTTCAGCTTGCAGTGGTTTTTTCAATTTCCAAGTATGATTTATTGTCTCAGCAAATTCCCTGAAACACGTGTCTTGCAGCTCTGCCTTATCAAATCCAACACAGACAGTGTCTGATCTACACACCTTTCTGCATAAGCTGAATACTCCGTTCTCTCTGAATATATAATGACATCAGTCTCATTTACGCTGGTGTATACGCAAACCACCTATTTAGTAAGAAATGTTGCCTTACATACACAGCAACAGTATCTGTCCGTACAAACAGCTGTTGGTTTGTTGTGTGTCTGATTAGCTGAACATTTCTCAGAGTTAACGTTAACATCATCATGCTCTCTGGGCACCTTATCGCAATGCCGTTTTAAAGCATTCTGTGCTGCAAACTGTTTGTTACAAAGAGAACAGGAAAATGCTTCATGTTTTATACGCTCATGTTTACACAAATCACGTGAAGTAAAGAATGTTGCCTTGCAAACACAGCAGTCATATCTGTCCATACGAACAGTTGCTGGTTTGTCGTGTGTCTAATTAGCTGAACATTTACCTGAACAAGTTCTAACGCCAGAGTTGACAGAATCGTGCTTTAGTGATTTTTGCTGAGCTTTGTGCACTTTTGTATAATGCACTTTTAAATCATTCAGTGTCTTGAACTGTTTGCCACACACAGAACAGCAATATGATTTTGCAGTTGGTAGCTTGTTGTGATATCTGGTGTGCCAGGTTTAATTGTTTTGAGTCTGAAAATTTCTTTGCAGGTTTGTATCTTGTGGGATAGTTCATGTTGTCAGCTGATTTATTTGAACATGAATGTGGAACATGCATTTTCACAATGCCAGCATTAAGACAAACGTTCCTGCATAATAGTTGGTGAATGCAATGATGCCCAAAACATACCCAGAAATGGGTATGTTTTGCATGGTCTTACACATACTACTTGTCATAATTGTCATTGAACATCTTCAGTGACACATATCTTGGTGTAGTGGTACAACTCTCCTTGGAATTGGTGGACTCACTGAGCCACTGCCGGTACCCTGCAGCACGTCAAAATGCGAACCATTGAAATATAGGCAAATGTAGCCTCTGCTGCCAGCATCATTGTATACCACCCACCTGTTCCAAGCAGAATTGTACACAAACACTGCAATATCATACAGCTTCGAAAATGCAATGAGATGCGCATCTTCTAGCCAGAACATGGAAGGCAGCGACTGCCTTGAAACATTAGCCACAGCGTTTCTTATAAAATCAGTGTAGTCACGATAGATGGACAAGTTTGAACCTGTCTTTTTTCGCTTTTGGCCAAATTCTGTTTGTTCTGTTACGAGCTGTGATTTGACAGGTTCAATTATAATCAAAGCACAACACCAATGTATAGAAAAATTTTGTATTATGATTAAAAATGACAAGACAAATATTTACAAAAGGTTATGATTATGACGAAGAGGATGAAAATGGCTCGAAGGAAAAGATAATCTAGGGTGAACGACAATCAAGCAGTGACCGTAACAAAGTTCAATAGTGCAAAATACGCAACACTATTAAACACAGCCACTAGATCAAGCAATCACAACTACGCAACATTTCTAAGTCGAAACATGAGAGCAAATACGAGCAGCCAGACAATTAAGCAGTAACTAAGAACGTCAAACGGAGCAATGACACAACAAACATACGAGCTCCAAAAGTTACAGTCAGCGTGACGCGACATCTCAGTGTTATTGCTGGTCTCCAGAGTCTCCAGAGTAATGGCACTGATTGACGTTGAAATATGCTGCTTCGTATAATAACTTTTTGCCAACCATGTAGCCAGAACTAATCTTCGCCAACCATCTGGCCGGACAGTCGTTTAACGGACGTGTAGTTCTCCATTCAGGACGAAAAACTAATTTTCTAACAAACTACACGTCTTCTAGACCGCTATTAACAAAAAGCCATCAAGCTGCCGGACAAGCAAAAACGTTCTACTAAACGCACAAAGCGATCTGACTAAACGAAACAACAAGTGTGGTCGAAAGTCTGCAGGTAGGCCTACTAAAGTAACCCGACAGCCTTTAGCTGTCAATCACAACGTCAAACAATAGACAAATTGTTCTGTATTTAGAACTGTTTTGTGACAGTCTCTTAACGACATACACGATAGCTCAAAAAAGTTGGTTGCAACAAACTGGCAGAAAAATAAGAACGACTGTGAATACACGTCTCATAACATATTTCCACGCAAAAAAATGTGGTGCGGTAACAACACATTTTAACCCGGACGACTCAAAATGTCCGGCAAAATATTATCACGACCAGGTCGGTGTTTAATAATCAAGTTAAACTTCTGCAACTCAAGGTTTCAACTTAGGAGTTTTTGATTACAGTTAGACATGCGCTGTAAAAACTGTAATGGTGAATGATCAGTGTACACGACTACAGTCGAAGTACCAAAATACACTACACGCACGCGTCGCAAACAACAAGCCAAAAGCTTTTTTTTCCTCAGTGGAATATTTGCGCTGGTGTTTCTTAAGCTTTTTACTGAGATAACAAATCGGATGTTCGATGCCATCCACAGTTTGTAACAAACATGCTTTTATAGCCACGTCAGAAGCATCTACTGTTATTTGAAAGGACAAGTCATAATTTGGCGGTTTCAGAATTGATTGAGAAGCCAGTCTGGACTTAATATCGACAAATGCAGTTTCAATTCTCTGTCCAAACAAATTTGCTGTTTTTCTTGAGTAATTCAGTAAGAGAACAAGTGGACTCTGGGTAATGCGAAATGAAACGGCGGAAATATACTGCCAAACCGAGAAAACGCTGTACACCTTTACGATTGGTGGGTCGGGAAAAATCAACAAGTGCACGCACCTTTTGTTCCCTCGGGAACATTGAACCCAGATAAATGTGATAACCCAGATAATGTAATTCCGCAGCGGAGAGCTCACACTTGTTACGTTTTAGGGTCAAACTAGCATTACGGACACGTTCAAAAATAGTGCGCAGATGCTTGACATGATCAGACCATGTTTCACTGAATACCAAGATGTCGTCCAAATAGACGAGACAAAACGATTCACACCCTAACACCAGTTTACAAACCAACCAATTAAAAGTCGCCGGCGCATTTTGAAAACTAAAGGGCATACATATAACGCCAACGGAAAAACCGAAGGGTGTAACAAAACCAGTCACTGCGATGGACTCATCATCACATTTAACCTGGTGATATCCTTTGGCCATGTCAAGTTTGGTCAAAAACCGTGTTTTTCCAACCTTATCCAGCAAGTCATCAATGCGAGGAAAAAAATCAGGTTCTGTGACTAAGTTCAACTTACGAAAGTCCGTGCAAAGCCTCCAACCTCCGTCGGCCTTTTTTCACTACTACAATGGGAGCAGCCCAAGTGGTATCACTGGGAGCATCTTCAACAATTCTCTGCTCCTTCAACGTAGCAATTTCGATTTTAACAAACTCCAACCTGTCTGGCCTGAGCCGATAAGGAGCTGATCTACGCGGAGTAGCACCAAGAGTCAACTTAATGTGGTGTTCAACCAAATGAGTTTTATCCGGTTGCTCGAAAAAATATCATTGAACTCGGAAAGCAAATCATTGAGCCAAATACTCAAAAGTGGTTTACGGGGTGACACACGCTCAGACTCAACCGAGTCTAAAACATTAACGACATTACAAGCAAAAACAGTAACTGTGGGAAACAAACGCTGATCTCGCTCAAGGTACTTTTTAAGCAAATTCACATGGCACACACGTTTAACCTTACGTCGATCAGGGGTAGCAATCACATAATCAACAGGACCTAATTGCTCTAAAACAGTGTATGGTCCATGATACTTGGCCTGCAGTGGTTTACACGGAACCGGTAACAAATCCAACACTTTTTTACTCGGTGTGAAAAAACGGGTCACAGCACGCTTATCATACCAAGTTTTAGACTTTGTACGCTGCTGCACAGTTACTTTGTTTGCCTGTTCAACAGCAGAGCGACGTTGCTCACGTGTGTTTAACATGAATTTGATAACGTTTTGTTTCGCAGAACTCAAATCAGTTTTATGCAACCAAGCTGATTTTATCAAGGCTAAAGGTCCTGGCACAGATCTATTATACAACAAATCAAAAGGACTACAACCTAGAGTTTTAACTGAAACTTTCTGATACGAGAACAATACCCATGGGAGTGCTTCATCCCAGCTGTCAAGGAATTTCTCAGTGACAGACATGAGCATTTTTTTCAAGGTGCCATTAAATTTCTCACATACACCATTTGTTTGCGGGTGGTAGGGGCTAGTGATTATATGGCTAATCCCAAAATCATTTAGAAAGATCTGCATTAATTCAGACATGAAATCCGAACCCTGGTAGCCAAGGTTTCTTGTACAAAACCGTAACGACTAAATACAGTGGCCAAAGTCTTGGCCACATCCTGGGCAGTGTGCTGCCTAAGTGGAATGGCCTCAAGAAAAATGGGTACACAAATTAAGCACGGTCAGAATAAACCTATTGCCACTGTCCTTACAAGGTGACAAGAGATCAATTATGTCAACAGCAACCTGACAAAATAATTCGGTAACAAGAACTAACAAATGCAACGAGGCAACAGCAGCTGGGCCTTCTTTACCTATCATCATCATCATCATCATCGACAACCGTGGGCTCAATGCCCGTTGGTGTCTGACGCCATTTTTACTATCGCTGCCCACCGCTGCCTATCTAGGGCAGCGTGGCTTAACTCCTGCAGGGTTGTCCCACAC
>Ga0209367_1004462_pt1 | contig 19285 bp, 12 predicted proteins | sample WorMetLIZISLAND2_FD_187412 | JGI IMG/M metagenome (GOLD analysis project Ga0209367, IMG submission 187412) | Marine gutless worms symbiont microbial communities from Max Planck institute for Marine Microbiology, Germany - Olavius geniculatus... ...
GTTCCAATCGACTTCAGCTCAATGCATCCAAGACGGAAGTACTGTGGTGCGCTTCAGCCCGTCGACAAAGTCAGCTACCTTCCGATCCGTTGGCTGTTGGCTCTGATCTCGTGTCGCCGGTCAGATGCGTGCGCAATCTTGGTATTTTCATTGATGCTGACCTGACGATGCGTACCCAAGTCAGTCAGACATGTTCGAAGTGTTTTGCTGCCCTTCAACAACTACGAAGCATACGACGATCTGTGTCAAACGACGTGATGCAGTCGCTTATCGTGGCGCTCGTGTTTTCCAGGCTTGACTACGGCTCCGCAACTCTTGCCGGCCTTCCAGAGCAACTAATGGACAGGCTTCAGTCTGTGCAGAACGCCGCTGCACGGCTGATCTTCAGTGCTTGTCATCAGGACCACATTCAGCCGTTACTGCGCAGATTGCACTGGCTTTGGATGCCAGAACGCGTTGCGTTCCGGCTGGCAGTGCTAGTGTATCGCTGCCTCCACGGCTCTGCACCCGGCTACCTGGCTTCAGATCTTCAGCGCGTGTCACACCTCAATGCACGTCAACGACTGCGCTCTTCGACTACATCAGCGCTGGTCGCTCCATGCTCGGTGCGTTCTACCATTGGCGACCGCACCTTTCCAGCGACTGCTGCATCGGTCTGGAACAGTTTGCCGGAGTCAGTCCGGTCATCGCCGTCGTTACAAGTTTTCCGCTGCAGACTGAAAACCGATCTTTTTGCCCGGTCTTACGGACATGGCTAAGAACGTCTCATTGCGCTGACTACTATTACGTGACTACACTGTCTAAGCTTATTGTTACGTGTCCTTGTAGTCTTAGGACGTAACGCCACGCTAAAGTTTATTCGTCCTTCATCATCATCATCATCATCATTTCTGAAAAAAATGATGCCTCTGTACTGAGTACCAGGTTAGTTGCATTCTTTTTAGAAAAATCCTGGTAATGTATTTATCTGTTGGAGATCTATTTGTTGTGTTTGAGATGAGAATGTTCGTGTATAGCACGGAGTAAGCAGTCGAGTCGAGCAGTTGCAATCAAAGTGATTGACAAGCAGAGGTTTCCGACCAAGCAGGAAGCACAGCTGAAGAACGAAGTGTCCATTTTGCACGTATGTATATACCACCATTTCTCAATGGGGGAGGGGTGTTAAGCCTTCATCGGTGGCCACAAACATGGTGACCATCAAAACTGAATCTCGAAATCAACTAGGTGTTTACAGTGTCCAAGACCAAATTAAATAAAGGACCTCATCAGAAGAGGTCAGGAGCAAGTTTCACACTGATGGTGACTCTCTATTCGCAATTCTTGACTTTTACTGTGAGACTGCAAGTTTATGTTAAGTTTGGTTATTTCATTGACTTGTTGTCAGATTATGTTGCTTTTTGCTTATTTAAATAGAGTGTTAAATAGAAACTTCATTTTTTATCGAACGATGGCCATGGGAGGGTGAGGGGCTTGACAAGGGGCCGTTGGCTAAAAAAGGTTGATAACCATTGTTATGCACTCTACTTAGTCATTTTGTAACTTTTTTGTTCTGTTTATCAATTCATAATTACTATTGTGGGTGTTTTTAGTGGTTTTGATATCATAGCATAACAGCACCATAGAAGCAGGACTGTTATCACAGTGTAGCACGGTAGTGCGTAACACTGTTGTAAGGGCGACTATCAAAGTCAATGGGAAACCCCAGCTTTTGGGCACCTGTAGCCCTCAAGCCCCTGAATTAATCAATTTAAAATTTGACTTGGATGATTACGTCGGTGGTCTGACCCTACGTGCCAAAAATGGTACAAATCGGCACGTCAAAGGGGTGAAATATAATGTCAAAAATGTTTTTCTTTCTTTTTTATACTTTTTTGCCAAGCTCTGGAGAGCACATTATTGGGAGTATTGCCGTATTTTTTGCACTGGATGACGTGTTTCGGTGGAGATTGATTTCCTAGGGGGGTCTCAACATTTATCCTCAATATTTTCCCCTTATAATCCCTAAAACCACAAATTTTTGGCCAATTTTCAGACTTAGGAAAATAACGCTGAAAATGCATAACAATGGAGATGCTCATCTACAAACTACCCTTAATCGTCATCGTAGCCCCACCAAAGTGGCATAGTGAATAAACAGTGTGACCTCGGGAATTCCAAATATGCGGTTATTTTGGATCCCCTGCCTACAGGTCACGTGACACGGTGCATGCGCTGTGAACTTTTGGCCTTCAACATGGGCAAATGCAAGTTTGAGGCTTTATATCCCCCTAATGGTGCAAGATAGACGCATGGTCACAATGGACCACCCATAGGAAGTCGCCTACTGCGAGTCGAATGGTCACGTGACCGATGACGTCACGTGACCCCAAAAAGTCAACGTTAAATGTGGTCACGTCACATGGTTTGTAAGGGCAGCCAGTTCGTCGTTCTATCACTCTGTGTCCTAGTAAAATGATTTCTGCTGTTTTGGATGCGTGACTTGGTCGCCCTTACACAGTAATGTAAACTGGTAAGTTTTTTATATTTAATTATTAGTATTAATGCCCATTAGATCTGACTGAATTGTATTATATTTTTTTCAGTTTTTGGCTTCTGTTCTACTGCAGCAAGCAGAATCTGTCAGAACTTGTGATCAGTATTTGCCAAATCCATCAGCATTATTGATCTGCCACCACATCTTACGTGTGTCACTACTTTACCTTGCAAACTTTAGTTTACGAAGCTGATAGTGATATTTCAGGAGGCACTGTATAGAACAAAATGCATTTTGGGTTACACTGAACACCCGCTACATGCCCCATCATTTTGTAAGTGTTTCAGCTTCTTGTATGGTGCTAAGGTTGACTTTTTTTGTTTTTCTGCAGGAAGTGCATCATCCCGGTGTGGTGTGTCTTGAGAAAATGTGTGAAACGTCAGAACGGGTGCGTTTTGTTATGCATGTGGGACGTTTAGGTAATGTCTTTCATTCCAACGTAGAGCAGATAAGAGCAGCACAGTGTTTATCAAGTGATGTCTTAACATTGCAGTCATGGCATACTACATATAGTATTGGTTTTCTTTTATCAATTTGTTCACAACGTTGATGGCCAGTGACGCTTAGGTTTGAAGTTTAGGCCAATGGAAGCAGATAGGACAATAAATAGTTGTTGACCACAGCTTTTTTTCGATATTTTTTATCTTTGGAGGTTCCTAGTGCAGTAATTTTTGTGCGTGAACAATTTTCAATTTTGGACACCGTCAAATCTTATGTCGCTAAATAGTTTAGCAGAAAGATCAGCCAAAATTGCCTTTTTTGAAACTGTGATGCTAGTAGTTTGACTATTAGAGTATAGGATTACTGCATCACACTACTGTATTCATATTTTTAGCAGAGTCTTTCCATGATTTATCGGTGTTGATTTAGCACCACAAAGGGTATTTGGCCTGTAGAAAATTTTACGTCGGCAATCCTCGGAAATTCGCTTACGGGGACTGGCTTAACCTATACGTGGATTAATTCACCAAAATTGGTCAGCTAAACAGCAGTAGTGATTGTAGCATCTTCTGATATCGGCGGTGTTGGGTTGTCTGGTTTGCAGATATTCGTAGTGATGGAGAAGCTGGAGGGTGATATGTTGGAGATGATTTTGTCCAGTACTCGAGGGCGTCTTACAGAACGTATCACCCGGTTTCTTGTCTCCCAGGTTCTGCTGCATTTCTCTTTGTACACTGTGGGCCATAAAAGAACACGCCACTTTACTTTTGTCCATATCTTTGCCAATTATTGACCAATTTTCAAAATTCTTTCACTGTTACACTTCGCAGACAATTTGCAATAATGTAATTATTATATATCCCACCGCACAGTAAATGCGTTTCTACACTACCTTCTGAAATATAAATGTAAGCAAAAACTAACGATAATAACAAAAAATTAGGTAATTGAAAAAACACTTTAGACCACCATTGTGATGAATGATCTGTATGATACTAGATTGTGTTAGACCCACACAGCTTAGTGTCATACAGACCATTTACTTCAATGTTGGCCTGAGGTGTTTTTTTTTCAATTTTACCCAAATGTTTGTTTATTATTAACATTATGTATGCATATTTCAGTGATATTTCACAAGGTAGTGTAGAAACGCATTTATGGTGTGGTGGGATGTGTAATAATCACGTTATTGCAGATTGTCTGCTGAGTGTGCCAGTGAGAGAATTTTGAAAATCAATCAATAATTGGCGATGATATGGACAAAAGTAAAGTGCCACGTTTTTTGGCTTACCCTGTATTGTGTACCTTACCATTCTTCACAGAACCAGGCAGTTTTTCGTGTGTCAGAAAGCCTTGCAAATAGGCATGATTGCTCGATGATGAGTTTGTTTCGGAATAGAACCTGGCCTACATTAAGCTGGCGCTATTTCATGATGAGCAGTGTTATGTATGCAACGGAAATTTTTTATAGGTACTGTCATATATCCAGAGCTAACTGGCCCAGTATCAATTAACTTCTTTGATGGAAGCCAACGTATTAACAACTGCACTCGGCTGCCTTGGGATCTCAAGACGGAGCCTTCAGGAGGTGAATCCGACAGCTGCATCCAAACGATGTGGTTGCAAAGTCCGTCGACACTCTTCTCCCTCTATTCCGCCATTGGGTTTTTGGCTGTGGACCAGCCGAGGCCCATGGGTCTGGAGGGCAGGCTACTACAACAACAACAACAACACTAGGCTGCCACCTTCAGTTAGAGTAAACTGATAATATTGCAGCTATAAGCTGTAAGCCATTTGAAATAGTTTTACTACTGAGACTAAATCCGGATGGTTACAAATTTGGAATAATCAGGGATTCTCTGAACCTAGAAAAGTCCTGTAAAACTCAGTGAATTATTAGAGAATTTTGTAAAAGAAACCTTGGGGAAGAATTGTAGCAAACAAGACAATTTTACCAGATGCGGCTGGGGCTCTGCCTCAGACCTCACTCTAGTGCTCCCCGAGATTACTATGTTAATACAATTGTTCATTATTGTGATAACTTATGGAAAAGTAAGCTTATGACTCGAAAAATGTGGATGACTCATGGAATTCTTCTTCTTCTACTTTGTGGGTACCCGGTAAATGTGTGGAGTGTGTTGTGTGCATAGATTCTGCTGGCGCTGAAGTATCTGCATTCACGGCACATTGTGCACTGCGATCTCAAGCCAGAGAATGTGCTTCTCTCAACTGAAACACCTTTCCCACAGGTTCGCTCAAATGCGGAATTTTTGCCGTAAATATTTTAAGATATTCATTCAATTGATCCACCATTTTTAATTATGCATTTGTTTTGTGCGATGTTTAATTTTCTCCTTAGTACTTACTTAATTTTTATTTCATATTTAAATAACTTTTTTAACACTTAATCAAATTAAGTTTTAGGTAGTCGTTATAATGTTTGTTGGTGTGGCAAAAATTTTCTGCGACTAATTTTGTTACGTTCTGTCTTATTTGTCTTTCAAAGTTGTTTTCACATTTGCATATTAAGGAGATTTTTAAGGACATAAAGCTTCATATCGTCAGTCGTAGACTTATTAAGTTACCATGTGAATATTTGCGGGGTTTTATAGACTTTACAAGCACGGATAATGCTAGACTACTGAAATGGTGTATAATTGCTAATATTGACCAAGTTTTGTGTATGCTCTGTATTCAGGTTAAGCTGTGTGATTTTGGCTTTGCACGCATTATTGGTGACCAGTCGTTCCGCCGTTCAGTTGTCGGCACTCCTGCATATCTTGGTTGGAACATTTGTATTAGTATTATTACTGGATACGTGTGTCATTATGAGGCATTTTTCCTGCAGTCCATATCTCTGCATTTCAGCCATTTATAATTGATTATATTGCAGATGGCCGGACTGGGTTGAGCTGTGTGCTGGTTACACACTGTGTGCTGAATGCTGATGGTCACTCATCCAAGTACTAACCGGGCTCGACGTTGATTAACTTTATTCGTGTGAAAAATGCCACTACAAACTTAGCGAAACAGCCACAAATTATTCAATTAACAAAAATCAAGACTTGCAGTCATGAGACCTGCGTGCGGACTACGTTTACATGATCATGTTACAGTGGCGGCCATTGAATTGCACTGGTTACCAATCGAAGCCCGTATTCAGTACAAACTATGTTTGTTAGTTCACTTAGCCATAAGTAGCACTGGTAAAGCTCCATTATACATATCGAACCTTCTTCAGTCAGTTTCGGCACTGCCAGATCGTCACATCTTCTTGCGATCAGCCACGAAATCGGATCTGCAAGTCCCAAGGACACGCCTGAAGTTTGGAGAGTGTGCCTTCAGCGTGGCAGCCCCCAAGGCGTGGAACGATCTGCCGCTGCACTTGCGCGCCATTACGAACACTGACACATTTAAGCAGAGACTGTAAATTTTATGACTTGGAGTTTGATTTTATGTAGGGTTAGGCATTTTGTTGTATTTTATTCAACTGTATTTTATTGTTATAGACTGTTCAGCTCCCCTGTAAGTTGACACTGTTTGACATTATCATTATCATCATTATATTGTGTGTTGCTAATTTCTGATTTTTAAACATATTATATGCTGTTTTTCTGCATATTATGTTTTCAAAAATTGAAATTGTATTTCTCCGATGGTGTTGTAGCACCAGAAGTACTGAAGAGTAAAGGTTACAATCGTTCGCTTGACATGTGGTCCGTCGGAGTCATCATCTATGTCAGGTAGAGCTACCAACATATTGCCTGTTGAGGATATTAGTCTTGCGTGTTTCTTGTCTCATTTGCTCTATTTTTATTATGTATTTTTTTCTGTCAAATGTGATGTCAGTTTTCTAGTTTTTATTTGTTTGTTTGAGTTGTTTGAAATGTTTTGTGAACCAGGCCTGTCACGAGCCACAGCAGGGCTCGGAGAAACATTTTCATGGGGCTCCCATGGGGAGAAAATTTTCAAATTTTTCTTCTTAAAATGGCGCATTCCGGTGTACTTTATATTTTTGAGTGAGAATGGGGCCCCCAAACATCACAGGGTCCGGGGTAACTTATCTCCCCTTACCTTGCCCGCTTGACTGGCCTGAGTCCAACTTTTCAAACATTTTATTTGTCACTGTATTATTTAGCTATTCGGCTTTTGAGCTGCAAGAGTGTTCTAATAAACTCAGTTCAGGTCAGATCTGCAAGGTCTGTCTATCAGGTTGTTTGTTGGATCAATTATTGAAAAACTAACGAACGGATTTTGGCAAAATTTTGTGTAGCGGTTTGGCATGCACAGGATGCATGTGATCTGGAGTCTTAATGTATTTGTGATCACTATAAAGATTTTATGTCATATGAGATGCTATTTTGCATGCTATTATGGTTGTTTTTTGTCGTTGATTTATCGCGCAGTCTGAGTGGCACGTTTCCATTCAACGAAGACGAGGAGATCAAAGATCAGATTCAGAATGCAGAGTTCATGTTTCCCGAGAACCTCTGGTCTAAAGTGTCTTCCGATGGTATGCACGTTCATATGTACATTATGATATTGCCAAACAATGGCCAGCAAGGGGGAGGTGGTAGCCTGTAAGTGGTGACTGCCCCAACTTCAGTTTAAATGCAAATTTCTGACTAAAACTAACAAGATTTGTATCTGCTACATGCATTCTTAGGGCTTTTTACCCAAAAATGTTTGTGCAACTGGGGCTCCACCCCAGCCCAGCTGGGGGGCTTGCAACGCTTCCCTAGGCTGCATTAGAGATCTTTTTAAGTATGCACTATGTAAATTTACACTTTACCTACTTACTTACCTAATTACTTGCCCAAGAATGCCGCCACACTCTCGACCTCTAGCCTTGGTTTTTAGTCTCCTTGAACTCTCATTTCTGTCTGTGCCTGTGTTGCTACAATTGGACAAACTGTTTTTTTTTGTCGGTGGCAGTAAGTATGGTAAAAGTACACTACTTGGACTAGTTCAGATTATTTCTGTTATTTTAACTGTTTTATTGTATACTATTAGTAGTAGTAGTAGTATTTGTTGTATAATGATTGATGCTGTTGTGTGTAATGTTGTGCAGCTCGGGAGCTCATCAATCGACTGCTGCAGATCAAAATGAGGAAACGTTTCACTGCAGATAAATCACTCGCCCACGACTGGCTGCAGGTGATTTATCATTCTTATTCTTGTTTATCTACTGTTTTTAACTTAAATTATCCACACATTAGTGCCCGGGCATGCACACGTGGACAGACAGACATGCCGACGTAAGCATAGACATGAACCACTTAAACAAACCGTGCATGTGACTTGAGTGTGACAGGCATTCAAAAAGTTTGTATCTTAACACGCTCGACCAAAGTATAACCAACTAGTTTTGACTGGAAGACCATGATCAACAAGTTTTCTACAACAGAATTTGAGCTTTGGAGAAATACTGCACCAGGTGCATTTCAGGTAAAACGTAAAAAGGTGAAGGTAAAGGTCGTCAATTTGTATAGCGCATCGTCGCAAACACGCCTCTAATGCGCTTTCGTCACCAACCAGAGCCGCCTGCCGCACGGCCACTGTGTGCAGCCTGCAGACACAGGCTGGCGCAGCGGCCGGCTAGGCAACCCCAGTTAGCTGTACCAAGGTCCCCACCTTCCGTAACCCATGTAAATGAGTTACTACTCATTTTACCATCCCACGGAGGGTAGAAGGCTGAGTCGACCTAGCTGCAGGAGACTTTACAGAAAAGTTACAATATATGTTGCACATATCTTCTAGTTAACTGTATCAGGCTGTACGAGTCCAGCAGTGTACGGGTTCCCGTATACGAGTTCCGGCAAACACAAGTTTGCGTGTATTTCAATGGCGGGCCGGCAGCCGTTCACATACATACGAGTACAGATTACCTGTAAATTTCACTCATACAAGTAATTTCTGTGCAAGTTGTGTTTTTATCCAACTTCTAGAAAATAAACTATTCGTAAATAGCATTGCATTGATATAATTTATAAAAACCGTGAACAGAAAAAACAGAACTGACGTCATTGTAAAATTGTTCATCATTGGAGATGTGCCGTTTGTAAAAATAGTAACTTTATAGTGGAATGTTGTTGTTTTAATGGCATGCGTTGAGTTATGTGCTTGTACAAGTGACCGTGAACGCTCCACTCATACGACTGAAGCTTCTACGGGCCATAAACGAAAACCCGAACCCGTACTCGTACTTGTACTCATGTTTATGTGAACGCCGCCTCAGGCTGTGTTTGTAAACAGTGTTCACTTTTCATCAAAAAATTGCAGTTTGTTTATAAAATAATTTGAAGTCACGTTTTGTAAACGTATAGTTGATCGTCATCTAAAGTCAGGCTGAAAGATTTTGGAACAACCCCGTACTGACATGATTATTCACCCTGGTCGTTATATGCTTCTGATGTGTTCGTGGCACATGGCACTGTATGAATGAAATGTCTTTATTATGTTTTGCAGCCAACAACTGGATTGGCATAAAATAGATTAAATATATGAAAATTAAAAAATTGTTTACGTAAAATTAATCAAACAGTGTGGTAAAAAGATTTTTTACGTAACCAGCTGCTCTTCTTTTTAGGAAGTTCCATCAGAAGTTCATATTATATGAGATAGGAGCAGGCACATATAGTCAGAAATATCGTGTGTTGATGGTAACAGATGTACAAGACAACTGCTTGTTGATGTAAATGTGCTTTGATTGATCAGTTGATTTTGTTATTTTGCCGTGTGGCTAGGATTATCGCTGTTGGTGTGACCTGCGTAAGTTGGAGGAGCAGGTAGGCGAGCGTTTCCTCACACACGAGTCCGACGACAGTCGCTGGAAGCAGTACCGCATTGACAACTTTCTGCCGGACTGGCCACTCTACGGCCATTCCGACATAACAGACAACGACCGCTTCAACTTCAGCAAGTCACGGCTCATGCCCCCCAGTCCGCCGTAAGTTAGTAAGCAAGTATGCAAGTAGATTTTCCGTTCCATTGATCTTGGTTCATCTCGCATCCATTTGGACACACTGGGCCACACTCCGATGCCATCCGTGTCTGTCAAGAGCTGCCACCTCTGCTCCCTTCCAGGTCAACCGCATCTTTTGTAGATCTTTGTTGACTGTTGTCTCTTCAGTTTGTTCGTGGTCGACCTGGTCCTCTCTTGTATCTTAGTTGTCATTGTTGTGGTAGCGCAATAATTCTTCTTCAATACAATGCAGCTATTGTATCTTGGTACCTTCCAGTAGAGTGCTTGCTGTGGTATGCACTGGTGATCCATTAGCATTACTGTACATTATTCTCATATAGTTGTTCTGTTTTTGTTTCTCCCAGTTATTAGTTATTTTAGGTTTTTTGGTGACGATTGTTAAGTGACAGTGATTTAAGTGTGGCAAAATGGTGAAAGTTGTTCGAGTCAGTTGTGTGCATAATTTGTTCCAGTATTTGTGTTATGCTGTTGTGTCTGTAATGAACATTCTTATTTTTGGGGAACACTGCCAATACTGTTAATAATTTCAAAGCAGTAATCTAACATATCTAATGACTTGAGTGTTAATGGTGTCAGCGTCTTAACTTTTTTCTAATTTATGATGATTTGAATTATATATTGTTTGGCATTCGTAGTGTTTCAGTAGATGAGAAATATTCCAATAGCAATAGATCACATTATCGATATGTGCCTGATTGACTCTCATCATCATCATGATGCGAAGCGTTCAGCCGTAGCATCCCGCCGTTGCGATTTGTTGATATGTCATCGGCTTAAGTTTAATGTTGTCTTGGTTATTGGTAGACGTCATTTTCTGTCATACAGACGTTCATGGCGTAAAAAGATTAACCTTGCCTAGTATTTTCTATTGAACACTTAGTTGTTGTATTGCCCATTTTTTTCGGCTGTCTCTGGTTTTAAATTATTGATGTACTTCTACCACTGTTTTTCCTGTTGCAGCTTTTGCTACTGCTACTAATGATTTTAATTTTTGTTCATTCAGCATAATAAATTCCGCTGGAATTATTGGGCCGACCAATAAGCTGTAAGCTTAAGGTCGGCATTTTGTCATGATTGTTGTTCGTCTGTCCATCACGGATGTACTGTGGCTAAACGGTGCACGATAGGGCTTAGTTGCTATTGAGCACCAGTAAGAAGTTGCATACTGGCTTTCAAATGACATAAATCGATGACCTTGGATGACCTTGAAGGGTCATAATGCACTATGGAATGAAATGTTTCAAGCTATAAGCGGCCATATCTTGAAAACGGTGTGAGAAAGGGCCTAGGTTACTATTAATTCACTAACAAGAAGTCTCATATTGGCTTTCAGATTACCTGCAAATCATTGATCGTGGATTACCTTGAAGACTAGTATGTATCATTGTGACTAGACAATGCGAGATAGGACCTAGGTTACAATCAATCACTAATAGGAAGTGGCATATGCCCTTTCAGATGATGTAAAAATCATCAACCTTGGATGACCTTCAAGGTCACTGACAACCAGTACGGTCGGCCCCACCCTAGAGACTGCTGGGCTTCTTGTTCAGGATTAGTTTTGTTCTTGCACAAATAAGATTGTAAGGAATTGATGGAGCATTAGTTTTTACTGGTTTGGCATACTTTTTGTTGCCGAACTAACAGCATGAAAGCACTGGAGGGTTGTTTTTGCAGCCAGCAGTTGAGCATTGGTAACGTGGACTAGTTGATGTTTTCCGTACCAGAGGCAGCAACTGCTTAACCTCGCATTGTTGTGTCAATCGCTAAGCTGTAAGCTTAGAGGTTGGCTTTTTGTCATGGTTGTCGTCTGTCTGTCTGTCCGTCCGTCACTCATGGATGTGTTGTGGCTAAATGGTGCAAGAGTGGGCCTAGGTTGCTATTGATCACTAATAGGAAGTGACATACTGGCTTTCAAATGACATAAAAATCGTCGACCTTGGGTAACCTTGAAGGTCAGTGATAACCAGTACAGTCAGCCTCACTCTAGCGACAGCTGGGCTTCTTGTTTTACTTACTGGTTGATATTCTGGTGCAGCAGAACGGTTGCTAAATGGCATTTTAAATTGCCAAATAAGTCAAATTTAGAACTTTAAAAGATCCTGGCTGCAAAAATTTTTTGTTTGGCAGTTAGGCAGTTTTTTTGGCATTGTTCTTCGAATTTTGCATTGAATTTTCTTGTTTAGTGTCAGTATGGCATTAGTTCAACAGTAATGTTAACGAATGATTTTATTGTGGTATCGTTGAATATTGGGCATTTTTTTTGTTAGACAAATACATCATCTTCGATATTTTTAGCCAAATAAGAGTTCGTAGCGCGATTTAGGAGTGGAATTTACAATTCTCTGGTGAATAGAACAATGCAAGCTGACTGAGCATCCCATGGCGTGCGTCTTTTTTTGATCATTGTGATGATGACACTAATCAAAGCTAATTGTTACTGATCTGATGCCTTTACTTTGTGATTCCTGTATATCGTCATATGATGCAGTATATCATGAGTGATACGTTCTGCTGTAACATGTTATGGAGTGCTGTAAATTATTAACGGTAGATATTTTCAGCATTGTGCCGTGCCTGTGCTTTAATACAACACCACCGATATGATGTGTTCTATTATTGTGACATTGTGCCAGCGTATGTCATCAGTGGTGTCGTGGCTAAAAAATATGGGGGTGGTGCGAGAAGTTCCAATTCTGTGATGGATAGTTGTATATTTCCAACAGAGGAGATTGTGCTACTTTCAGCCCCAGATTTGGTATTTTTGAAAGTAAATTTTCGGACAAGAAAAAATTTTCCGACAGGCTTAAATTTAGTGCGGGGGACAGTTGTTTCTCCAGTGCCCTGGCTGTGATACCGCTGTTTGTAAAACTTTGCTGGCATTTACAAATTACTTTCTGGACTTGCGTTCATGACCCATTGCTGTTATTGCATTTTTTTGTTGAACTGTTGCAGCGTAGATGTTGATCATTGTTTGCAGATTGTTAGATCGATTGGGTTGCTTTCTGCCATTTCACTTGTATGGACTGCAGATTAGGATAATGTTGACTTGACACTGTTTTCTGTTTTCATGATAAATGTCATAAATGTTCTAATAATTAAGCCCATACTCCGCTACATCGATTTATTGCAGGACTTGTTGGAGAACAAGTCATGCAACAATCTGCTGTTGGCATCTGACATTTCCTAGATTTGTGCAGCTTGTTATGAATTTACTGCAGACTTTTGATTTGCTATGGAAAGCCATTCTGTTATAGTAAGTAAGTAAGTAAGTAAAACGTAAATTTATATAGACCTAGCGCATCAACGCCAAAAGCTTCTAGTGTGCTGCATGCATTAGCACTCTGAAGAAAAATGTCTTAAGTAATCGTCCAAAAACAGACATGGTGTGAATAGGATCACGCAGATGTCTCGGTACTGAGTTCCATGTCATCGGGCCGGCGATAGAGAAAGCCCGACATTTTTATGAACTCAAGCGGTAAGACGGCACAACAAACTGATGACTGGCACGAAGATGACGTCTTGAGACAGTCGCAGAGACTGGGTTGCAGTGTGCCATGGAGCAGTTCCATCCAGACAACGACGCAAAAACATACTGAGCACTTGATGTGCTCAGATGCATCAAGCCAGTGGAGCTCAGAATGTATCAGCTGCTTCAGATCGGGGTCAAACTTCCGGGTATCAGTAACCACACGAGCTGCCGTGTCGCTGCAACTTGTCAGTGATAGCCTTTGGAGCCCCAGCGATATCACATGCTTCACCACAAAAATCTCGAAAATCAGTTGGTACTTGATGAAGATGTGACAAGATTCTGGTTGCCTGTATATACTCGGTTATTTGAGCAGACTGCAATCAAATAACTCAGTTAATCAATCACGTTTTATTACATGTAGCATTTTTATTTGGCAGTTGGTTTTCGATGCGCTGTTGCTGTCGTATTAACATAGGAAGTATTTTACTGGTATATTAGCCTAGGTTTGTAGCTTATTGCACATTATAGAATATTTGTGACAAAACTAACTATTTTGTATCATTTCTATGCTACTTCTCTGGACTGTACTGTGATGACGATATCCTGACTTGTTGTAGTTAGAGTAAGCCTAATGGCTAGTAGTGACAGATTAGCGATTGACAATCAAATGCTGCTCATACTCTACACTGTGTCTCAAAATTAGCGACACCCCTTGATTCAAACATATCTTGTACAGTTTGTCGTTCGTGAATATCAACGAAATATCATACATTGCACTGTCTTAACATTACTCACTGTCACACCTATTGTGATATCCGTGTCTTACGGTGTGTGCTCAGTGTGACGTCGTTATTACGTCGTAGTTTATTTACATTACGGTTACATTCAATGCCTTGTTATTGACAAGGCAATCAAGTAGTGGCGTACCCACATAGCACTAATAGCTTGCATATTGACCTTTAAGCACACACTTTAAAAACCAGTGCAGAATGATCGTTTCCATGAATGTTCTGAATTTTGTGAAAATTCGTCAGCTATTAATGATTTTACACCAACTTATCTGTAGGGTTGTCACTAATTTTGGAACACGGTGTAGATTGTTTGTGTACTGATCATGACAAGTATTGTTGCTTAATCATATCGCCGAATCTCTGTCTGTGGAGCACTATCTCTTGTTGTGAGAATGTGAACAGCCGAAATGGCAGTATCATTCGTCTATGGTGCACCGATAAAATACATGCCACTTTACTTTTGTCAATATCTTCACCAATTATTGACCGATTTTCAAAATTCTTTCACTGACACACTCTGCGGACAATTTGCTATAATGTGATTATTATATAACCCACCACACCATAAATGCATGTCTACACTACCTTGTGAAATATAACTGAAAATAGGGGCTTATGAATGTGTAACAATAATAACAAACAAACATTTTGGTAAAATTGAAAAAAACACTTCAGACCAACATTGCGGTGAATGGCCTGTATGACACTAAACTGTGTGGGTCTAACACAGTCCAGTGTCATACGAATCATCCACCGCAATGTTGGTCTGAAGCGTTTTTTTCATTTACCTACATTTTTGTTATTATCGTTAGATTTTTTGTTACATTTATGTTTCACAAGGTATTGTAAAAACGTATTTATGGTGTGGTGGGATGTGTATTAATCACATTGTTGCAAATTGTCCGCAGAGTGTGTTAGTGAAAGAATTTTGAAAATCGGCCAATAATTATTGCGAAGATATGGACAAAAGTAAAGTGGCACGTTTTTATTGGCCCTTGGTGTATAATTGTAATGTTGTTTGTAATTCTTGTTTTTTTTCTCAAATTCAATGGAATTTAAAATAACAGGGCAATTTTGTATCAGTGTTTTAACTTATTATGGTTAATTAGATTACTTGAATGCGTTCATTGTTTTCTTTTTTTTTGCTCATGGACTCGTTTTGTTTTGTGCGCTAATTTGGCTACATGTCTATTTTTGATTGCAAATTAAATATTTTTGTATGCTATCATATTGTCTGTTTAACATGTAGTAAGAAATATGTACGATGCGAGTCAGAAACTTTTACACCCCTAAAGTTTTAAAAAAATTTTTCAATAACTGAAAATTTTTAATCCATATTTTACACACATATTCTTCGTTCAAGTCTATGCCAAACTGCACAGTTTCATTCCATTATTCTTACATTTGATGAAGTTATGGCATATTATGTATGTTCACTCAGAGAATTTTCTATTTTCATAACTCATTACTACAAAACACAATATTTTGATACTTGACAACAAACAATTGGTTAAAATGCAGCAATTGCTGGGATATTATAGCTACAAAAACAGCTAAGAACATGCAATAAAATATTTTTAAGAAGTTTATATCTGATGTTTAAATTGTGAAAGTCTGCGGCAAGTTATCCCATATCTGCTGCAGTGCACCTTTTAGCTCCAATATGGTATTCGGCTTTAAGTTGAGTTTGTAAAATGTCTGCAGCATTGCACCCCACACATTAGTAGTCAAGTGGTTAAAATGTGGTGAATTTGGCTGCCATTCATATTTTACAATGACATCCGCACAGTGTGCTTTAAGTGAAAATGGAAAATTCTCTGAGTGAGCGCGCATAATAGGGCATAACTTTATCAAATTTAAGAATAATTGAATGAAACTTTGTAATTGGGCGTACATTTAAACGCCGAATATGCGTGTAAAATGTGGCTTAAAAATTTTTAATTTTTGAAAAATAATGTTTAAAAAACTTTAGGGGTGTAAAATTCTCTGACACACCGTGCAGATGCACATTCTTTCATCTTCTAGAATAGAATCGGCCTGGATACAGATTTTGTATAGTAAGACGTGCATGCTTTATCAGGTGCGATATTGTGTGTAATGAAGCCATATTTGTTTTAGTATTCAGCAAGTGTGCATTTTTCTGGTGTGCATGTTTATAGGGTGGGCCAAAAAGTGACACCTTTTTTGGTACATGTGAAAATGCTATCAAATAAACGAGCAGTTGAACACATTTAAACTGTGAACAATTAATATCAAATGTTAATATTGTTAAGCCGTAAGTATGGCATTTTATTGACGTAGTTGAATATGGTGTCACTTTTTTGTGCGGTGCATTTGTATAGCATTTGATATTGCATTGAATGCTGTTAGTTTTGGACATGTATTGTGTATAAATACTCTTGCACAGGGTGGGCCAAAAATGGCAGAAAATGTTTATATACCAATAACTTCATCAAATATTAACCGATTTTAAAATTTTTTTTCACTGTTGGAATCCGCAAAAAATTGTAATAAAAATAACACTAAAGATTCCACCACACCTCATAAGTGTCGTTACACTACCTTGTGAAATGTCAGACATCGCACTGAAGCCTGCGACGACAATGAGCAATGTTGATTAAGCCTGACGTGTGGCTTCCAAACGGCCCAAACTTAAATCCCATCGATTATGCTGTTTGGGAGTCCCTTTAGCAGATGATTTATCAACGTTAACAATTTACGACAATTAACCAGCTGAAGCACTGAGTGGAGCAACCTGTCGCAGCATTTATCTGATCGCGTCATTGGTCAGTGGCATCGCTGGCTTGAGTGTGTCGTCCAGCAGCAAGGCGGAAAAAATGAACATTTGATGTGAAAACTGCGAGATGTGACAGTTACTTTGAACAATAACTGAGGCAATAAACAGATTGTTTTCTGTTGTTAATTTTTGTAGAATGTTGTTACAGATATCGCCTTGTTCTCAATTGTTGCTTTCAAGACACTGACATTTCACTAGGTAGTGTAGTGACACACTTGAGGTGTGGTGGAATTTTTAGTGATAGTGCTACTAAAAATTTTCTGCTGATTCTGACAGTGAAAAATTTTTTAAAATTGATTAATATTTGATGAAGTTATTAGCGTATAAAAATTTTGTCTCTTTTTTGGCCCACCTTGTATTTGTTGACGTATGAGCAGAAAGTAACTGCTTTATGGTAGGATATCCGACATAGTTACAGCTTCTCATTGTAATGCTGTGTTAGATTAGCATTGTATGCTAACAGAAAAAAATTATTATGTCTGATATCTGCTTGTTTGGCTGCATTGTTGGAAGCATAGTGGTGCCGGCTATTGCAACTATTGTTACAGTACTGCGGTCTGTCTGTTTGTCTGTCTGTTACACTTATGCTCCCTGCTAATGCCATTGGACTGAGGATGAATTTTGGCAGGGTTTCGTAAGACATTTTATTACACAGATACTTGGTCTCCTGACAGGAGAGGAGATTGGTAGGACATAGTTATGTCATCTCAAAAGTTTATAGCCAAACAAAGGTTACAAATAGAAGGCGCTCATGAGAGTGCATATCTCCGCCAATGTAGAAGTTTTCACAGGAGGGCGCCGCCGTTCCTGCCCAGTCATCGTGTACACAGACACACACACGGACAGAACTACCAATCTCATAATCTCCTCCAATGTTCACTTCGTTCCATTGGCGGAGATAAAAAGTGCTTGAAGAGGTACACTTCCTTGGCCGCCTTTTTTAAAATATGCCTACTACAAAACAATACTTAATACAGAATATTAACTTTGGCTCTTATTGTCTTCTGATGACAGTTTAGCTTGCTTGACGGATTACAGGAGTATCCGGCGTTTAGTACTTGAGCGAGTGCCTAGAGAGTGGTTATTAGATCGTCTGTAATGGAAAATAATAATTAGCAAATTAAATGTGTACAAAACAATGGGTTGGGTCAAGTTTTGCTAAGACTAGTCTAAGACCAAATTTTGGAAATTAAATAACATCCAGAAATATTGGGTGAGGTCAAGTTATAAATTTGTCCCCGTCTATTTGCGTATTGCAAAGGAATAAGATAATAATTTACGAGCGTTAATGCTTTATATTATAGCTTATCAATAAGTTTATTTATTCAAAACAATATTTTTGCAATCAATAATGATAATTTATATTGAACTACAAAAGTTTGCAAATTGCAATTACTGCAATCATCTCATTTACTACTCGATCGTAGCCTGCGCTCATAGAAATACAAAACGATGTTTCAATTTCGTTGATTCCTATTTTAGCCATTACAGGAAATGAGGTTTGTTTACATTTTTAGAATTGTTAATGATGTTTTAATCGATAAAATGGTAGGCGTTTTTATTGAATTTACTCGTCTGCGGTATGGATGTCAGTATTTTTAGGTAAGTATTAGCTTGATGTGTTATTTATGACCGTTTTGTGCTAAGTGTCATCTTGTGAAATTCGCTTGAAGAACTGTGTTATGTTGGTCATGTGAATATGAACTGTTTTTGGCTAAAGATCGCAGAGCAACGTTTGATCAATGTCTAGAAGCATGGATATACGCCGCTGAATGACGTCATTGGTAGTAGAACTGGAATTTATCATGAAAACTTGTGTTATTATTAGTGAAAAGTTTATCTGACTGATGGCTCAGTCAGTCAGTCTGCAGCCATGGAACGTCTGCTTTTCTTTAGCTGGCTGATAGTTGTGTACAGCTTAAGCTGTAATGTGCATGTGTTGCTAGTCTCTTTTGACAGAAATGTGAATTTCAGATGCATTTCAACAGTAAACATGTTCTCTCACTTGCTAGAAACTTAGAAAGTCATTAAAAGTCTAGGAGTATTTAGTAAAAGCTGTTCCAAGTACTGAGCATTATTTTTTGGGTTATGTCAAATTAATTATGGCTTTTTCACTCCTTTGCCGGTTCGCCCCCTGGCTTGTTTACCCCCTGGCTCGTTTGCTTTTTGGCTTGTTCGTCCCCTGGCTGATTCGCCCTCTGTGCCTGGCTGATTTGCCCCTTGGCTTGTTTGCCCCCTGGCTGATTCGCCCTCCCCCCCGTTGAAT
>Ga0209367_1004463_pt1 | contig 19284 bp, 12 predicted proteins | sample WorMetLIZISLAND2_FD_187412 | JGI IMG/M metagenome (GOLD analysis project Ga0209367, IMG submission 187412) | Marine gutless worms symbiont microbial communities from Max Planck institute for Marine Microbiology, Germany - Olavius geniculatus... ...
ATTATATTACAAATATGAATTACAATATAAGACTTACTGTTATTTCAATAAATTGCAAAAATTGTCCCATTGGCTGTCCATACAATTTATTCCTTCGTTTTCCACCCCTGCGAGTTGGTGCCGGGTTTTCCAGTCTCGCGTTTTCAGTCGCCCCGGCCGTGCGGCTGGCGGCTCGAGTTAGTGACGGAAAGCGCATTAGAGGCGTTGTACGCGAGATGCGCTGTACAAATTGACACCTTTACCTTTACCGTATAAACAACAGTCGTCAATTGCATTTTTGTTTGAGGTGGTGGTGGCGGGCCGTTCCGGCTGGTATTTGACCGGCTGCGTGACGGTCGCGTAGACGCGAAGCTGGTACTGACGCACGCCGTGGACCGCGAGACGGTGACAGAGTACCGGCTGAAGGTCGAGGCTCTGGATGGCGGGAGTCCTCCTCTGTCGGGTAGCGTCGATGTGCTAGTTCGAGTCCTCGACGCAAACGACCACTCCCCCGTGTTCGAGCGCCAGGACTATGACGTCAGCGTGCCGGAAGACGTGCCCCGGATGACGACGATTGCGCATGTGCGGGCGACGGATGCGGACGAGGGCGAGAACGGACGGGTGACCTACTCTCTGGGTGAGGCGACGGCTGCGACCTACGGGCACCAGTTCTCCGTCGACCAGGACACCGGTGATGTGTTCGTCGTCGCCGCGACAGGTAATTTCAATGCAACTTTCACGCCCAAAAAATTAGCGGCTGAACAACCTCCATTCTTCTTTTTTCGACCTTCGTGTTCCCATATTCTTTTCCTTCATTTCTTTCTTCCCTTTTTTCGCCTCCCCTTTTCCCTGCACTTGAAACGAGTTCCCGTGTGTAAGTTCCGGGAAATTAAAAAAATTCGACATTGCTGCATTACCAACTATGCAGGCTCATGAAGATGATAAGTATTGATGACGGAATAGTTTTAATCTACTAGAGCCTAAATACCCAACCAGACTACTTCCACTGGCCACGTAAAATGATGAATCAATCCATTTGGGTATTTGAAAGTCAGTATGCGACTTCCTGTTAGTGATCAATAGCAACTTATGCCTTATCTCTTACCGTTTAGCCGCAATACATCGCTGTAGCGCGTCAAAAATTGCTCTGGCAGGTATAGACCGTGACGGCGGCACGGCCGTACACCGGCTTATCATAGAGGCACGCGACCACGGCTCAGACGGCGTTCCCGCTACAGCCACCGTCACCGTGGAAATCACAGATATCAACGATACTCCGCCCGAGGTGAAAACGGTTGAGAGTCTGACGTCGACGGACGATGACGCGCGTACATACGCAGCCGACGCAAGCGCAGCCGACGCGGTGGTGCCGGAGGACGCCGCTGTCGGCACGTTTGTGGCACATCTCAGCGTGGAGGACGTCGACGAAGGTGAAGGTGGACTCTTCGACTGTCATCTGCAGGTAACACATGTCACACGAACAGGATAAGGTCGGCTGCTACCGTAAACTATTGTGTAACTCTGAGAGTGAGATTTAAGTTTGGCAAGAGTGCGTTCTCGTACGCTGGCGCCAATGCTTGGAACCAACTTCTAGTAACAATTCGCCAAGCACGAACATGAGCACTTTAAAGTAATTTTCGAAACGTTCTTGTTTTCAAAATTTTACAGAATGTTAACTTGTTATTTTTGCTGATCTATTTGTAAGCGGATATTATATGTACTTCAAGATACTTTCTTCTGTCAGTATTGTTGATCTTTCTCGCCAGCTTAAACGTTGTAACTATTACTGCTGGTACGTTTAACGCTCTTAACAGTAAAATAAATAAATAAGGTGAAAAACACCCGCATATTCGGCGTCGGAGAACATGCATGGAGACTGCTCTCGACCTATAACACACACGTACTTGGCATCATGCAGATTTGTTGGCATTGTGTTATTTTGTTTTTTTATTGTATATTGTTTTTAACTATCAGAGCTAGTTTGGTTTTTAGGCGAAATTGCTTTAGTGCAAGCGATTCCGCATACAGCTACACATTTTCCGTAGCGTGGTCCGTCAGTCATCTGGTGTCTGTAGTGTGTAATTTCTGGACAGATTTTGGTGCCGTTTGGCAGTTCAGTAACACACTGTGTTAGATAATGGTCAGTGAACTGAATCCCCATGGGAAGGGGAGCTTTAGGATTGAACCCACATCCAATTTTGGCCAAACCGTCAGCCACCTGGCGAGTTGGGTGGACTGTGATTTCACTTTTTGCTACATTAGTTTGGTCTGTGTCATATTCTACCCGATGGCGGTTGTCATGCAGGTTCCAAACCCCGCCAGCGAGGGGGTATTTGAACTGCGTCGTCTGTACGACACCGAGTTTGCACTGACGACGTCGTCGACACTGGACCGCGAGGACCGTGACTCGTACAACCTGAGCGTCGTCTGTGAGGATCAGGGACAGCTCCAGATGACGTCACACCGGTCTCTGCTGATCCGCGTGGCTGATGTAAATGACCACGCCCCCGAGTTCCTGCGGTCCATGTACGTCGGCGAGCTGATCGAGAACAACTACATCGGCGCCAGCGTCGTGCAGGTGAGCGTTAGATGTTAACGATGTTTTGTAATGATTCGTTTATAAATATTTATAAATAGATGTTTTAATATTTAGTTGAAATCGCTCTAGGGCCAGCGATTCGGCCTATAGCCACACCAAAGATGATTAGGAGGATGTTTTTCTATTTTTTAAAAATAGACCTGGTGGTTCTAGAAACGTCAACAAAAACAATATAAAGCTGAATTTCGAGGATTTTTTTACACATAGCTAATGTTTTTCTAAAGCTCTTATGAATGTTTATAAACATGATTTTGTAGCCGAAATCGCATCTTTCAGCGCAAACGATTTCGCCTCCGCTAACACATTTCTCTCCAACGTGGTCTGTCAGTCTGTCTGTCTGTCGCACGCGTGTTTCTGCTCAAACGGTTCAACGAATATAAATAGCCTATATGGTAGATCCAGTTGGATTGAACCCCTAGTTAAAACATGTAGATGCGTTCGACTTGCGAAAGAATGATTTGTGATTTATTAGGAAGCAGCATCAGTCAGCGATTTCGCTTCTTACTTAATCACTTTGGTTCTTGTTTGTTCACAAGTTAATGTTTTTGGCCGACCGTACTACTAACTGTGGAGCCTTGGGTAGGATGTGCTGTCTATCTGTCTGTAACGCATGCATTGTGGCTTAACCTTACGTCGTAGGGGATGGGCGATGGTGCCGTTGTATATAAGCGATGAAGAGTGCAGGCTGGTTTTTATCTGCAGCAGTTTGGCCGCAATTTTGAAGGCAAAGTTCTGCCTGCAGCCATTACTGACATGCTCCGAATTACCATATCCTATATAGCGTCCATTGTTCCGTTTTATACAAAAGCGTCACCATAGCGTGTATGGGATTGTAGTGACTCTAGAAAGTCGCTTTATTTTCGCGATCGGAAGTCGGACGCTGGTCTTCGGATATAGGTAGCAGTACGGTCGTCCTACTCTAGCGACAGTTGTGTTTAATTAGATTCAGTGGCCGCAGTTTTGAATGCAAAGTTTCTGCCTGCAGCCATCACCCATGTACTTCAAATTACCATATTGTATTCTAGCGTTTAATGTACCGTTCAATACAGGGCCTACATGTAACAGCGTCGCCATAGCGTGTTTGGGAATGCAGTCACTCGGGGAAATGACTTCCTTTCCGCGATCGGAAGTCGGAAGCTAGCCTTCTTACATAAACAATACGTTGGGCCGACCCTTGCGACAACCGGGTTTTTTGTTTAATATCTATATACAACGGTGCATACAGGTGACGGCGGTCGACGCAGACATCGGTGACAACGGTCGCATTACCTATTCAGTGCGCGGCAATGGAGAACATGCTGCAGACAAGTTCAGCGTCGACCCATCGTCCGGCCTGATCACAGCGTCAGAGAGACTGGACCGTGAACTGGCGGCCAGGTACAGTTTCCACGTGGTCGCTATGGACGCCGGGACACCGCCACTGTCCAGTGCTGTATTGGTCGTTGTCAACATTCAGGATGTCAACGATCACCGACCCGTTTTCCATCAGCCACGCGGATACACCTTCCAGGTCTGTTTATCAGTGGCATCATTTTCGTAAATCCTGGGAGTTTCTTTCCCCTTTTCTACTCTTTTTTTCTTTTAGCTGCCTCTTCTCTCCTTTTTTACCCTAGCTTTTTTTTGCTTTCCCTACCTTTTTCTTCTCTCCTTAAAAGTATGGCCCGTAAAATCCAGCTATAGGGGTAACCTATAGGAGCGATGTAAGCTCGTCTAGCGGGATCTGTGGCAGAGCCCTAACCGAAATCAAATTTGATGCATTTCAGTGGTTCAGCTTAAAAATGTGACATCTGGTGGCAGCAGTTTGAATGATTTTTCTGATAATCAACTGACCAAATTTCGTGCAGTTTACACAGTAAAGGTTAACCTGGGAATGAAGGGTACAATTTACAGGGAAAAATTGAAGACACAAATATTTGGGGTCCATAGACCTCTGATTGTTCCAGGCAGCAATTGAAAACGCGAATATTTCGCAAATAATGACAGTTGATATTAGCAGTACTCTAGCGCACTAAAGACATTGTACAGAGTGCGGCAGAAAAAAGTGGACCCCTAAATTTTTTTCGCTGTTTTCTCAGCAACCGTTTGGGATTTTAATATGAAATTTTACATCTTATTTACTAAAACCTTTTACATTTAACTGCCAAGTAAAATGTGATTCCGTTAAAAAAACGACGAAGTTATAGAGTTTTTAACGTGACTGCTTACCGATTTTTCAGCATTTAAAAATGTTCTTGCTAAAAATGCTATTTAATTTTCAAAAACTGGTTACACGTTACTGACGATGACGTCACAGTGACGTTTTGATAAACAGTCATTTATATTGTTTATAAATTATCACTGAATTATCGTTCCTTTAAAGCAATCGCCGGCTGCTCACCGGATTCATCTTCCAGCAGGACAGCGCGCCGGGCGCGTCAGCACACACAGCGCGCAACGCCGCGCAACGCACAGAACTGGCTGCGAGCCAGCTGTCCAGATATCAACACAAAAGACCATTGGCCTCCAAATTCGTCAAATATAAACCCAATGGACAATCACGTATGGGGTGCAATGTTGGAGGCTTCCTGCAAGCTTATAACAAAGCTGAAAACAAGCTCCGAACTTAAGGAAACGCTTCAGGTTATCTGGGGCCACCTGCCACGGGCAGGCTGCAAAAGATTTCTCAAATAAGGCGACTGGAGGCTGGTATTGTTGCTTGGAGCTGGTGATGAACACTTCGAACATTCGCAGTGACAATGGAATTCTGGCATATGATCATTATTTAACTTTGTTGTTTCAACGATGTTATTAAATTGGTGTTGTAGCCGGAACATTTTTGAATGCTGAAACATCGGTAGGCGGTCATGTTAAAAAATCTGTAACTTCGTCGTCTTTTAACAGCATCAAATTTTACTTGGCAGTTAGATGCAGAAGGTTTTAGTAAATAAATCTGTAAAATTTCAAATTAAAATCCAAACTGTTGCTGAGAAAATCGCCAAAAAACTTTATGGGTCCACTTTTTTGGCTGCACTCTGTAGATGCGCTATATTAAAATGCATACTTGATTTGATTTGATCTGGTCCGTGTACTGCAGGTAGCGGAGAATCTGCCGGGCGGGACAGAGCTGGGAACGGTCAGCGCGGAGGACGCGGACAGCGGTGACAACGGAGAGGTGAGGTACCGGCTGCGTGCTGGGGGCGGGGCGTCGTCATCTCACCTGTTCAGGGTCGATCCCGTCACTGGGACTCTGTTAACGCGTCAGAGGCTGGACCGTGAGAGCGCCGGTTCACATCTACTGTCGGTGGTAGCGTACGACGGCGGCGTGCCGGCCAGGTACGACACATGTTTTCTCAACTTTTGTTGGTGACCTGGCGTAGCGGTAACGCGTTGCGTCCGATCAACGAAATTAATCTACACCGAGCCGTGTCAGTACTTGGATGGGTGACTTTCACGAGGGGAGGAAACCATCTCGGTATGTAACCAGCCGTCTAGGTTAACTCAGCCTTTCATCCCTCCGAGGTAGATAAATCGAGTACCGGCCTATCTGGCTGGGGTTAAGGCAGGGCGCGTTCACCTGTGTCGGGTGGCAGCTAACACTGTGATCCCGTACGGCAGGTGACGCTCCGTAGCTCTGAGATGGGCTTTAAATAAAGAGTTATAACACCATCTTTAACCAGCTTTAGCTGTCACCAGAGCAAGACATTATGGCAAAACTTAAAAGAAGTTGAGAACATTAAAGCAAATGCAAACAACAGATTTTAAAATTTTTTATTCCGTAGGCCTATTCCGTTAAAAAATTTCATTAGCTTGGCGTAATAATATGTATTTTTTTGTAGTTTTTAATTCGTTTTATTATGGTTATCACCGGCACTACACCTAGCAACAGAAGTAGATTTAGACCTCGACGCTTGTGGCTCAACAACATCACTGTGACATCACAGGAGCCATGGGCGGCGATCCCGGGAGATGAGGGGGACATGTCCCCTCCAATATTTGGGCAGGGGGACAACATAGAGGTTGTCTCCCAATAATTTGCCCCAAAACCATCAAGTTTTAGTTTTACATTTCAACTATGCATTTCAGTCCAGGACCGGAGACATTAGAGGGACAGGTTCATCGTGTCGCCGAGGCATCAACAGCAACAACAACGTGCTTGTGAGGTTTTAGTATATTGTACACCTGATCCAGCCATTTTAACGGCTGCAATAACAATAAAGGTGTGTACGGTTATGTTATGCCAGGTCGTCGAGCGTCGTGGTCCGAGTCGGTGTGCGCGATGTCAACGATTGTCCACCCCGCTTCCGTTTCCCTTCTTCCTCAGCGCCCTCCAACAACTCGGCGGTCCACCTGTCGCCAGACACCCCGCTCGGCTTCGTCGTGGCCCAGCTGGACGCTGTGGACGAGGACCTCGGAGACAACGCGCACGTGACCTACTCCACCACGTCGGATCAGCCTGACCCTCATCACTTGGAGGCGGCAAGGTCGTCCGCTCCGTTCAGCGTGGAGCCCCAGTCCGGTGCGGTCGTGGTGGTGGAGAGCCTGGCACAGAGGGACGGGGAGGTATTCCAACTCGGGGTGATGGCGACGGACGCCGGCGGACTTGCGGCTACATCCGTATGTATCAGAGCGACTCGGCTAACAGCCTATTTTAACAAGAAGCCCAGCTGTCGCTAGGATAGCCGACCGTACTGGTTGTCAGTGACCTTCAAGGTCAGCCAAGGTCTATAATTTTAATTTTATCTGAAAGGGCGTATGCCACTTCATATTAGCGATTAATAGTAACCTTGGTCCTATCTCGCACCGTTTCCGAGATACGACCACTTATAGCTTTAACTTTCCATTGAAAATTGCAGATGGAGACATGGTTATTATTGACAGCCTATAGGAAGTCGCCAGCGCTCTATACGATAGTACCATCGTCGACCTTCTATGACTTACCGTTTAGCCACAATTCCGCACAATTAACATTATGATTTTTTAAGGTCATCCAAGGTCAATGATTTTCATGTCATTTGAAAGCCAATATGCAATTTCCTATTAGTGATCAATAGCAACTTAGGCTCTATCTCGCACCGTTTGGCCACAATACATCCGTGACAGACAGACGGACGAACAGATGACGACAGACAACAACCATGCCATAAGCTCGATCGTTACTCAAGTATGGTCGGCTAAAAATAGTTATACGCTACAGGTTTCTAGACAGCTCGTCGCTATTGCAAGCATGCTCTAAGAATTCTACGTCGATCAGTGTGTTTCGTGCTTTTGGACAGATAAAATTAAAATATTTGTGTTGATTAGAAGTTGTGATATATAATTGTCAAAAACTGCTAAAATGTTGACGGTGTTTTTTTGAGTTCATTTCTAAAAATTATTTGAAAAATAAGTTAATTAACAATCAAGATGTAGGTCATGTCCTTGGCAACGTTTTAATATGTAGGCTATTCTGTAATTAAAATTGGCATGAGCTATTTCCCATCGCAGTGCCCCGTGCGTAAAACAGTCTGTCGTTTTCCCTTCGCTCAGTCGACTCTTCTGACTGTTTCAAGAAAATCTCAAGACACGTCTTTTAATGACGTTTTTAATCGGCGATATTTTGCTTACTTTGTTTTTACGGTTGTTTTGGCTTCTTTTTAGGTGTAATCGTTGTGCTTTTACTGCACTCATGGCGCCCTAAAGTTGACATTATTGATTGATTGATTGACTGACTAAAAGAAAGTGACTATTTTACAGGTACTTCGTTTGGTAATCAACAGTTCGTCGACGTTCGGCCTGGTCCCTGCCACCGGGTCAGAAGGGTCCAACACAGGGAGGTCGGGTGGTGGTTTTCCGTCGGTGCGGCTGGTCGTCGTGGTAGGGGTGGTGGTCGGATGTAGTTTTCTCGCTGTTATCCTCGTGGTTGCTATCGCTGTGGTACGCATGCAGCAGACGTCGAAGCGGACGCGTCATCACTACAACTGTCGCACGGCCGCCTGCGTCCGTCTCCAGCAGACCTCCGCACCGGCATGGACGCACGTGAGTCCAAACTTTTTGCTTTTTCCCGCTGAAATCATATCGGGGGAAGTCCAGCGTTAGTGTCTAATCTATAAACATTTTCGCAGGCGTTACTGTTAAGGCGCGTATAGAGCGACGCAACTAAAACGAAGAGCGGCACAACGTTTGTGAAGGTGGGGGTATAATTTCGCGAGGGAAACGAGCAAAAATTTTTTTGACCTCCCCACATTTGGCTTATCTGGGGGACACGAAAGAGAACACTGTGCAGTTTTTATTACTATAAGCACTGGTTTTGTATTGACGTGTGTAGACACTTACTTACGTGCACTAAATGAAATTATTATATTAACACTGGCCTCTGTATAACTACTGTGACAAAACTAAAGCTGCAATATATCGATGGATTGTAGGGCTACTGTCTTCTTTGCAGTAATGCATTACGGTAGGCACCGTCTAACGGCGTCGGTAACTGCGTGACTACGCATTACTGCTCTGTTTTTGAGTGACGTCGATGACAATTTGAAGAACTGCTCTTTTCTGATGTTCACTTTGCCCCTTACTATCTTGTATAGGTCTCAACTGGCATGCCTCGCAATCTTCTGTAGTTTTATTTTTAACGAGAAGAGCTGCAGTGCCTGTAGTCTGTCCTCATGCTTTAAATGTTTGACTAATTCTTACACCAATTTCGTTGCTCGTCTTTGTACTTTTTCTGAAGACGATTGACTGATTTGTGACAGCCGGCCTACACACCGGGTGGACACTGTACCGCCAGTGGTGCTCCACCCTTGTCGGTCGAAGTCTACACAGCAGCAGCGGCCAAGCCCTCGTCTCCATCCAAGCACGACGCATCGTGGTCGGGTGACGTGGAACAGGCTGTCAGCGGAGGAGGAGGTGGATCGCTGCGGTCGTCGTCGATATACAACGGCAGCACCTGGTCGAGTGGAACTCGCCAGCTCTACCAGCCGTCGCCGTGTGCAGCCGCCCGCAGTCCTTCCCTCGACTGCGCGTCACTTACGTGTCTACGCTATCACCACGCACAGGTTAGAGTCAGACAAGTGCTTCATTTTTGCGATTTTAGGGCAAAACTGTGAGCATCTATACATTCCCTGCGATTTCCCGTTTCTCTGCTTGTTTAATAGGCTACATGACATCGCTGGCTTTTTCCATTAATATTTTGAAATGTAATTAAGTTACTTTCTTACAAAATGCACGAGAATTTTATCGCCACTTTTTTTACAGACTGATTCATTTTTGCGTTGCTCAAAATAGTGAAGTATGCGTTCGTCAGCGCAAAATGACCGGACCCACTTTTTTTCAGCCTATCACGGTTGAATCCTTAGTCCCGATGAATAGGCCTACAGCGGCGTACTCGTTCATGACAAATCTCCGGCAAAAAAAATCTAAGAGATTTTCAGCCACGATTGTGAAAGTAGTTTTTGTTTCCGGTGTATCTGTTCTTATTCTGCGTTATAACGCTATTATGTTGCGCGGGAGTTTTACCGATTAAAATCACCCGGATCAAGAGGCCTTCGAAGCCATAACATAGTAACTTATCCCTTTTTTCTTTTCTTGGGAACTTTTACCGAGCCTCAGAAATAAAACTAATGATAATAATAACAATGTTTGCTGTAAATGGCACTTCGATATTGAAACAATGTAGTGTGCATTGCAACTGACCAGGGATCAAAGGCGCCGACATCTCGGGTACTGTTCAACAACGGCGGTGGCGTCAGCGGTTGCCATGGTGACGCGCATCTACGTCAACCGTATCGTTTACGCCAGCAGCCGCAGCATCAAAGCGGCAGCTGCACTCACGTGCGCTTTCCGTCACCCACAGAATCAACGCACGCTCATCATCAGCAGTTGCCAGTAGCCGACACCGAACTCGAGGTTGGTTTAACCTATAGCCCCTTCTAACTAATAGGGTGTTTACACGATCGAGCAAACATCGAGCTGGCTCAAGCAGGCCTATTGAAACCCTGTTTCCTGGCTCAAATGTAGGCCTGGGCTTAGACTCTTAGCCCACAGCTGATTATGTGTGATATTATAGGTCTTCCAATTACAACTCGCCTTCCTAATTAGCATGCTAATTACCATAGAACGTCGAGCTAGCTCCTCGATGTTTGCTCGATCGTGTAAACACCCTATAACTGAGTAACTGAGTTGAGTTTTTACGCGCGAAAGCAGCTACTGCTTTCAGCGCGTCTTAGCCATCGCAATTCTGTCCGTCCGTCCGTCCGTCTGTCTGTCTGTCCGTCTGGCACACGGGTGGATCAGTCAAAAACGGTGCAAGATAGGATCACCAAATCTTCGCGACTCTAGTTTCAGGAACCGTAAAGCTTTTCCATAAATTCGAAGGGGGTCACCCCGAAGGAAGGCGCTAAATGAGAGGGGGGTGGGAAAAAAATTTGCGATTTTGGGCCAATAAGTCGCTGTATCTTAGTAACGGTGCGAGATAGGGCCTAGGTTGCTATTGATCACTAATAGGAAATCGTACACTGGCTTTTGATTGACGCCGAATTCAATGACCTTGAATGACCTTGAACGCCAAAATAGGGGGTTTTATAGATTTTTTGGCGATTTCGGGCTGCGACACAAGTCTGTATCATTCACAAGGTGGCGCCACGTTACTATCGTTAGGTCTATGTGATCCAGATAGAAAATTTGGTATTTGTATATTAACTTAGCGTGAACACCCCAATTTTCAGCTAAATTACTGAATCAGAACTGCTATAGGCTTTCGCGCGTCTCGTGAGCATTAGCTCAAATTTCTTGTTCATCCCGCGTTGGCACATTACATGTAGGCTGATCGTTTCGAGGACCGCCGCCTAAGCAATTAACAAAAAGCCGCAGCAAAAGAAATAATTCAAAAGCTACAACAATATTGCAAAAGCAAATTACCGTACAGATCTAATACGCATTTATACAAGCATAATACTAACTGACAAAAAATTCACACACGCAATCTGTCTATGCGAATGCAGAACTAGAAATCTGATTCAGGCGTTTTTGCGCCATCCGTGAAGTCAGTCAAAAAAGGTGCCAGATGTCCATGGAAGGCAGAAAGAGAAATGTTTTGAAGCTGGAAAAGAAGAATAATGGGGTAATGGATGGTAAAAGTGGTGATAATGACACTGGTAAGGTGAGACGATCACGAAGGAGTGATTAATCAAGAAGAGGCAAAAAATCAGAAAGAGGTAACTTAAAACCCTTATGCCAAAGCCAGCAGGTCATGTTTTACATTGCCCTTTTTTGATTTACAATATACGAATATGAGCTGAACAAAAACAATCCAAAGGACACTGACAACTGCCATGGAACAAAAAATGCACGTTTCCATGGCTGCTGTCGTCACACCAGAGCAATAATGCTTCTGTTCCGCGAGTTCTGTCAACAGCCCGGGAAAAACAAAGAAACCAGTGAAGTGAAGTGACGTGATGTTTGAGTGCGGCTGCAGGCGATACGTCGCATTAGTACGAAACGTGACACCGCGCCGTGTGCACTGTGTCGGTATACGATACATGCGACGTTTGTTCACGGAATTAGACGCAAACTCCACTACTTGGATTTGTTGTGGATTTTTAGCCGACCGTACTTAAGTAACGGTCGAGCTATTGGCATGGTTGTCGTCGTCTGTCTGTCCGTCTGTAACGGATGTCTTGTGGTTAAGCTTTAGGTCGTAGGGGAAAATATTTAGCCATGTGTGTTAAACTCAGGCTTGCAAAATTTCAGCCACCTAATGCAAATGGAACATTTTCAAATTAGGGATTAAATGACGGGGGTAGGAAAAATGTGCTTTTTTCAACGGAAAATTAGCCATATCTCGAAAACGGTGAGAGATAGGGTCAAGGTTACTATTAATCACTAATAAGAAGTGGCATACGCCGTTTCAGATGAAATGAAAATTATTGACTCTGGATGACCTTGAAAATCACTGATAACCAGTATGGTCGGCTATTCTAGCGACAGCTGGGCTTTTTGTTACAACTTTTTGTGATTCTGCTGTAGGCTTTCGATTTTCTGTTGATTTGTCGTGCAGCCAGTTGTGCAGCGTTCTTTAAAAATACCCCCAGCAGACAATATGCAGTTTCTTCGCAAAAAGTTGCCTGATTTTAAGAATTCTTGAAACTACTTGATTCCGACACTACTCAGAATCAAACAGTATACAACATACCCACCGCACCTTAATTATGCAACTACGCTACCAGAAAAAAACAATGACTGATAAATATCTTACTTTACATCATAATACTTGCATTGCAGTCGAAAAAAATATCGTTTGCCACCAGTTCAAAATTCTGTGAAAACAGTTTTTATCTAGACATGTTCAAAGTGTCAGACCCCAGGTTTCACGCAATCTCGAAGATTCTAGTTGCGGAGAAATTGCATATTGTCTGCTGGGGTATTTTTTTTAGCTAACTTGTACAACAAATCTGCCACAAAATGATGCAAGTGGAGCTTGTGAATCAATCTGCGCGCCGCTTGCTAGCTTTCTATGTGTCAATGCGCGGCTTCTGGGCTTGTCCATTATCGCAGTGCGCCAGGATAAAGCACTGCCCCGTTTCAGCTAAATCCAAGTGAACGGCGTTAATGCTTCAATTTTATCTACCGAACGCCATCCACGTCCACGCGTAGGAATATATTAGACTTGACGAGTAAATTGTAAGAACAGCCGTTCTATGGAATACAAACGCTGACGATAACTCGGCGCTTGTGGGATTTCCAGCGTTTTTGGGAGTATTAGATTTGGCTATTGAAGTTGAGATTTTCCTATAAAATCAAAACCAGCAGTCGCTTAAGACATGCAAGGCAATTGTACACGATACACATGTGGGGTTCATGTTGGATGGGGTCTTTGATGCCCCAGGGAAGAGATGCGATTCCGTTTTTCTGTTTTATTTTCGCTGGTCAGTGTGTTCTATACAACGCGTTTTCATGTCTGTACCACTATCCAGACTTTCCTCATATCTGAATTGGCCCATCGCATGCCTGCAGATCAGTGTAATGTAGGCCTAGGTAACTGCAGCCACTTAAGATCCTACAAGTTTACGAGACGTCGCGTCGTCCAAAATGGCTCTTAGATCACTTAGCCTACTGCCAGCTCCCATTCGAAATGCCCGGCCCGACGATTTCGTGTGATGTGCAGTAAAAGTCTTATAGTAGGCCTATTGCTATTAGCAATGTCACATCGTATGTTCTTTACTGCTTTTCGCAAATTAGCAGCTTATACTAGGCCGCATTACGGGTCTTGCCTGTTCGTCTGCCAGTCCGTCTGTTCGTATACGGGCACTATATAGCTCGTACAGCTGGTTTACGCGCATTCGCTAGGCGGCGGCACCATCATCAACGTCATCATCATCAGCGTCGTCGTTTATTACGTCAATGGCGGCAAATTACTGTACTTTGCGGATGATTTTGGCGCACTCTACGTTATAATGCCGAGGTGGATGACCATTTGCGGATCGACAATCTGCTGTGGCTATGGCTATACCTCCCACTCCCTATAGTTCGGCTTGGTCAATCGGCGTTGTGAATAGGCTACATAGCTATGAAAAGTGTGGTGGGGAAGAAACGGCGTGTTCTTCGACTTAGTACGGCATGTGGTGCCTATGGGAACCGTGTCTAAAATTGCCAGTATGCAACCTTGCTTTCGGGTTTTGCGGACGAATAACTGGGGATGGTTGAAATTCGTGGCTAGCCAACTTAACTGAAATATTTTACTTTCTGCCCGCTATACATGTGGCAGAACTAAGCCGAATTGCTCGTCTTGTCTGTCTGTCCGTCCGAATTTGTTCATCCTCCCATACCAGTTCCTAACTCGAAAGCTAAAAACGTTGCAAAACCAAAATTGGTACGAACATTTTCCAGAATGGCATCTGCGATTGGTGGCATGCCAATTTTTAGTTCAAAAAGTTTTAAAGTTAGGGTTGCTCAGTTCAAGGCGGACAGCCGCATAATGCGTCGGCGTTGTACCGACGTACTTGTCTTGTTATATTGAGATGTGTGTATTTGTTTTCTTGATTGCGTTTTAGTTTTTTAAAGTTGTTTTTGTTTTTCCTTATTTTTAAATTTTTTTAACTTAGGCTTCTATATCTCCACTGACCGTCTGTTTCTGGAGTTTTTTTACACAATAGTATCAACAGGACTTTTTCCATTTATCTCATTTCGTTCTGTTTAAGCCAAATTTAGTTCTTTTAGTTTATGTGCTTGATTAAAGTGGCAGCTTAACAATGTCAGTGTCAATGAAATATTCATATAGCGCTGACTGTCGAAGATCGAATTGGGGCGCTGGCGTGTGAGTGACTAGACGTGATAGGCAGAAGCAAAACGTTGAGATTTAAGACGGGATTTAAAGTAGCACAACTGTGAGATGAACGGATATGCAGAGGAAAAGAATTTTAGCTATTAGGACTGTTAGTTTTTCAGTGCAAATAATTACCTCCGCCAAGGAGGTTATGTTTTTGCCAGACTTTGTTTGTTTGTTTGTCTGTTTGTCTGTGTGTCAGCAAAATAACTCAAAAAGTTCTGGAAGGATCTTTCTGAAATTTTGAGGGCATATCCTGAATGGCAAAAACTACCAGTGATTCAATTTTGGGGGTGATCCGGAAGGAATCCTAGATTCTGAATCACTTTGAAGTTTTCGTTACCATTGCTTTCAATGGGGCATAAGGCAAACCGCTGCGAAACCGAAGATGGTGCTGCCACCTAGCGAACGACATGGCCTTGGCGGAGATGTTCAGGCTCTGACTGCTTTCTAGTTCAAAATATTATATAGGGCCTATACTATTTCGTTGTTATCTGCTAGGTGTTGGAGCTGATAGAAAAGCTGCAGACAAGTAACAACGTGTCGGACGATGCGACGAGCATCAAGTCGGCGGGGTCTAACGCAGACAGCGGCCGAGGCGCCAGCGACGAGGGTGACGCAAGGCAACGCCTGCTGCGAGCAACCGCACACTCGGGTACGGTCAACGTTTGTATCTTTGCTCTGTGTCGTTCTTAAATACTATGATTTTTGGATCTCTTGGCTTGGTGGCGTACTGGTAGGATGCCTGACTTAGACGACCGAGAGGTCGTGTGTTCGAATCCCCGTCGGTTGCTACTCGGATGGGTGACTGTTTGGGGACAGGAAAACCATCTTGGTATACAACCAACACCATGTTCAACTCAGCCTTCCATCCCTCCAGTATAGGTAAATCGAGTACCGGCTTGTTCTGGCTTGGGTTAAGGCGGGGTGCGTTCGGCTGCGTCGGCAGGTAATGATCCCATATGGCAGGTGGGTCTCTGATGGGTTTCGCATAAAGAGCTGTAAGCGACTTTTAACCTTTTAACTTTTTTGTATTTCAGATAGCGTTTACTGCTGTTCTCAGGACGACGATGTGTGCGACGAGGGTTTATCTGTTCGTCCGCATGATCGGATTTTGACGAAATTTTGTGTTTTTCCGGCACTTGGAATTTTTGGGTGATATTTTCATAGTTCGGTTATTGCACTTTTAGAATAGGCCTACATTGTGTGGTAACTGTACCACAGACCGTTAAACCTGTATTGATTTTGTTGATTTATTCGACACGCGCTCATGAGAGGTGAAGCTGCCTGCATGTTTACAGGTAATAAAAATAATATCCTGTAACTATCGTCAGCATTTTCCATATCACATACGGCAACCTGTGATTGGATGTCGGCAGGTGACGTCACGAAGTCACGTGATCAGTCGCAGCCCCAGGGTGCCGCTGACGTCACGGACAGCTGCAGTATTTCGGGTTCCGGTAAGGCGGCGACGCATGCGCGGTGTCGGGGAGCGGGGTCACGTGACCACGACGATGACGTCACGACGACGACGACTTCTTCCGGTAGTTACACGGTCGACAGAGCGCAGGAACTGTGTAGCGAGATCGACCAGATGTACTTCACTCCCGGCTCAACTAACGTCTGACGTACATAATTAGCATTAAAGCTCAGATTCCACTAGATTCGATTTGTCGTGGATTCGTTGCACAAATTGTTGCGGTGCAACGGGCTCTGCAAACGTATCTGCAAAAAATCTTGAACAATAATCTAGTTTTACAGCAAACTGTAAAACGCGTATAACACATGCGAAATTGCGAATCTTTGCAATAAAATACGACGTTTGTGCAAGTTTGTAGCGCCACCTCTTGCTCTGTGATTCAGCAAGTTGCACAACTGGTTGGAAAACTACAACAAGTCCACAACAAGCTGGAGTAATGGAATTTGCACCTAACATAATACAGTTAGTGTATATACTATTTGTACAACACATTGAATGCCGAAAACTTGTTGGCGATAAGGCAATCAATTGAATAGGTTTATAGTGTAAATATGGTTATTTTTTGTACGTATTTTGTATAATTTCGTATACATGTATTGTGTTAGCTAAGAAAGATTTTTGTAGACAAATAGGGACACTATACATATAGTTTAAGATAGTTATTTAATAAACGCGTGTTTGGCAGAATCACATCATGTAGGCTATTGTGTGAGTGTTTCCTTTAATTTTAACAAGTGGCTTTTGAAGTCCCTTTTGGCAGTTTTTGACTTACCGTATAAATGCTTTGTCAGTGGACTTAGTTTTTGTAACTTGCTGCAGTTTGAGAAGATCGTCAAAGCTATTAAATATTTGAATACATTGTTGTTGTCATAATCGTTATGTAAGTTTTATAGTAACTAAGGCCTAATTTTTTAACGACACACAAGAAATATAGGTCCATTCAACGTAACATAACGTACTGTTTCTCAAGGAACGTCAGCGTCAGTGGCGTCGTGAGTTTCAAAAGTTGGGGGAGGCATAAAGTATCAGTTTTTCGACAGACAGCCGGAAATTTTCGATGGAGGAGATTACGGGTGCTCAAAATTTCGATTTTACTTACGAATTTCCTCAAAATGGGAATTTTTAGTCTTAAATTATTTTCTATTTTGTGTAAGAAAACTTTCCGACGAAAAGAACATTTTTTTCAGAGGGTGAAAATTTAGCGGGAAGGGCAAATGCTTCTTCTTCTGTGCCTGCCATTTCTACGACGCCACTGATCAGCGTATCTGTAGACTCTATAAGTTCCCTTACGTATGGATTGTGAAATTGCTTGTTGTCAAAACTGCAAGATATTGCGCTTTGAAGCTGTCTGTTCTCAAAAGCAAAAAAGCTTTGTTACATGCGAGTAATCGTCTGATTGGTGACAAAACTATCATGACCGTCTCACAACTTAGATCGCAATAGTGAGCGAGTAGGCTCCTAATTTGCACAGTGTCTGCAAGCGTAAACCGCCATTTAGTTTTTATCGGTGTTTTATGCACGCAGTTTTTCAAAAAAAAATTCCCCCATGTGTCCACTCCCTCCATAACACTGTGGAGCATATTTCTCATTTTATTGATCGGAAATTAAGCACGTTATAGCTCCGGTAGCGGTCATCGTAGATGCTGAATATATTGGACCATTTGAGCGCTCTCTTCCCTAACTGGCGGAGCTTTGCCGCTTTCTCTCTTGGCAAGGATCTCACTCACTCTCGCGCTTTGGCCTTGGTTTTCGACCTTTTCAATGTTATTATTATTATTTTTTTATACCCCCGGTAGTAAAGATCCCGGGGGTTAAAAACAAAAAAGGTAAAGTTAAAAACTAATCCATGGATGGCCAGAGGTCTGAACACGTGGGAAAGCTGTCGTGGAGGATGACTGCGTTAAATCGTTGCACTGTGACCGAAAGTCTCTGGAAAAGAAAGGCTGTCTGTCGCTCGTCATTGGTTTTGACCGAGATCCTGCGCCCCAGCTCGCGGAGAAAGTCAACAGCTGACTCATTAATCGGCCCCAGCGTTTCAACAGCGATTGGCTGGAATGAGAATGAAGCCGGCAGGTCAGCATATTTGGCTTCCTTCCTTGTGGCGGCTGCCTCAGCTGCCGATGCTGCAAGTGCAGAGGAAGCTGGGAGGTAGGAGTCGGCCAGTGTGGTCACAATCGTAACATCCCATGCCACAGCCCTTCCAGACTGCCATGGCACCAGTGTGATGCCATCCGGACGTTTAATGCTGTCCCGATAGACCCCAGAAGGTTCCTTTGAAACTGGGATCCCAGCAGAAGCGAACGACCTGGCAACAATGTCATTAAGGGCATGATGGCGCTGGGTTCGTCCCGAAGCGTGTTTGCAAACAAAAGCGTGCTGACCCCAGGCGTCTACGGCTTCTCCGCAAGGGCAGGAGTGTGGAACGCAGACGCCCAATCCCAAACGCAAAGCCACCGCCACTCGAACTGACTCATCGTCCATACGCAGCCCACAAGAAGCAATCGGAAGGGCGCTGAGCCAGTCACCAGAGTGAGGAGCCATGGCTGCTAGAAGGACGGCCTTTTGGCGGGGATCCGCACGGATTGTCATGAGCTCGTCCTTAATGGCCTCAATGCCAGGTCTATCCCACGCTGCCTGTTTATGGGAGGCATTGCCTGTTGGGAGTGCTCCAAAGCTCGCCGACCACAAAGACATGTAAGACTCCACAAGAGGGTCATCTGGTCGACACTGACAGTCGAAAAGGATCTCATCCTGGAGACAGAGGGTGCTAGCCGCTGAAGCCAAAAAGGCAGGAAGTGCAAGCATAGACACCCGTCTGACCCCAAGACCCCCATCTTTAACTGGCAGAGTGGCCTGGGACCATTCAGAGTCTGACAAATCGCTGTTAGTCAGAGAGCTGAGCGCTGTGCGAAGTAACTGATCAAAAGTGCCAAGAGCTGTATGGCCGAC
>Ga0209367_1004464_pt1 | contig 19283 bp, 14 predicted proteins | sample WorMetLIZISLAND2_FD_187412 | JGI IMG/M metagenome (GOLD analysis project Ga0209367, IMG submission 187412) | Marine gutless worms symbiont microbial communities from Max Planck institute for Marine Microbiology, Germany - Olavius geniculatus... ...
CATCATATTAAACAGTAATTTTAAGTGAACTAAAATCACAGGATGACAATAACATAAACTTTCTTTTGTCAGTCCATCATGTCCTGCCGCCTTACCAAACTTCAAAGATGCCAGTGCATACTGGACATCCTCTACATCAAACAAACTTGTACTCACAGTAGAAGTATCACACACAATTTTATCTCGAACTCTATTTAAACAGTCAACAAATTTAACAGAGTCAGCATATGAATCATACTGAGAGGCTGAAAACGTATCACAAAATACATTAGCAATATCATCGTTATCAAACAGACCATTTATATTAGGGGGGCTAGTTGATTGTTTGGCACCTCAAAGATAATGGACGCACGGACCTGGACACAGAAAGAAAGATGGAAGAATGGAAAGAGAAAGAGAAAGGGGGAGGGGAAGGGAAAGGAAAAGGAAAGTGGAAAAGAAAAAGGATGGGAAAGGGGAAGGAGAAAAGGAATGGAAAGTAAAGGGAGGGGGAAGGAAAAGGGAAAGGGGGAATGGTAAAGGAAAGGGGAAAGGGAAGAAAAAGGGGAAGGGAAATGGAGAAGGGGAAAGGGAAGGAGAAGGGAAAGGGAAGGTGGAAGGAAGATAGCTTAAGAAATGTAGGACGCATGGACGCACGCACGGACACAAAGGTGATTTTATACTCTGTCCAATGTTATGCATTGCATTGGACAGACAATTAATGCCCATAGTTTTTAACCAGGGTAGTTTTTCAATTACCGACCATGTAAATATGAGGCATTTAGCAAGGTGTATGTGTAAGGATTTGTTTTCTTTCTATTCAGTGTTGGTTAGGTTAGGAAAGACATTTGACCTGTTGTAAGCATGGCTCATCTTCTCAGACTTTTGTTCTGGGCTCCAGGCCTGCTGTATCTCCGAAAAAAAATGCCAGTTGAATGAATGTGTCACATAAATAGCTATAATTTGAATTTAGATAGCTCCTAAGTTCCAGTGTTCACTGTTACTCTTAAAAATAAAAGTCATCTGTCATACCCCTCTGGCACCGTCTGTGTTACATGGCCGTGGACCCCGACTGCAGCGTTTGAGTCCTTGGACCTTGGGTAAATGCGTCCCAACCTCTTCCCATGGACAGCCTGACAGTGGTTAGGTTGAGTTGCCAGGTCAGAGAATGGACCCTTAGTGGACCCACCTGTAGGTTGGGAATTTTTCTAGTGTTTGTGATCATGTGTAACAATGTTGATGCTAGGAGCTGATGAGCTGTTAAGTCTTCAGAGTAACGGCACAGGTCATGCTAGTAGCCTCGGGCTGGTACCTACAGCTGGTATGCCTCCTGCTGCTGATGATCTGCTGTGCATTGACGAAGCACTTGGACTGTTGGATCCACTCGCCCTTGACGAGCTTCAGATTCTTGCCACCGATTCTTCCCACATTCTCACCGATCCCGTGGCCGAGGACTCGCTACGGTATGAATGATCCGCAACGATGATTGGTCGATGCCATTGCTCGTGTTATTTTGTCAATGAACAGAATCGATTGATGCGTAATTCCAGGCCTGGGCAAGGTTCTGAAATTCCTGAAATTTTACAAGCTGTCTTGAAATCAACAAAGTGTCCCAAAAATTGTTTGGTTGTCCTGAAATTTTAAAATTCCAAAATTACTGCGTAAATGTACAATAGTTTAACACACTTTACTATGGATACACAAACTGAAGATAGACTGTATTTTAGGAATTTTACATACATGCCATGATCAGAATGCGCCTTTTTGTGGTATATTTGTGCTGAAAAACATCTCTGAAATTCTTGAAATTTTTGGTTCCTGTTGCCAGACCTGTAATTTTTCTGCTGCTGTCGTCGTACAAAGCCTGGATGGATATCTGCTGTTGCCTTGTGGACTGATGTGGCCCTTCGGATGTTGTTGTTGTGTTGCCTTATCCACGTCTTCTTCCTAGTCCATCTTCTTGTCATGATGTGGTCATCCAGCTGAACTGACTGCCATTAGCTGAGGCAGGGTTGTGTGTGTTGCGTTATGTGAGGCTTTAACGTTTGGACTGTTTCATATGTTTAATTGTGCTTCGGCACTTGAGTACCACGATGAAGAAAACTGTTGCGTGCTTATGTTGATTTTAAGTTAATGCTGCCACTAGGGAATGTAGTCCCGGGGATCACGGCCATTTTTGCCAATCCCGAATCCCGGGATTTGTGGTGTCCCAATCCCGGGATTTCGGAATTATAAAAATTCCTTAAAATCGTACTTTCCCAAGTCTAAGCTAATAAAATAATTCTTGCTATCTAATGAATAAGATATTTCATGCACACTGGACTCCCAGCCTTGCTGTGCACTGTAATTTATGTTTTGTCATTCACAGAGTCACTCTGTACAGTTCCAAAATGCCTTCCATGGGGCCTGCTACATTTTGTGCGTAAAATAAGTTTATAAGGGATACTAAAATAATGACTGTATCTGTAAGTCTTATCCCAACGCGTGATTCTGGGATTACAAATTTCTCAATCCCGGATCTCGGGATTAAGAATTCAATCCTGGGATTGCAATCACTAGCTGCCACTAAGCATAGTTTCAGTTGCTGCATTTTTTGGTTATGATTTTGTTATTGCTATTGTGTATGGTGATTGTTGTGGCAGTACGTTTTCATGTTTGCTGACAACAAACTGTGGTTTTTTTCATCATTGGCGGTTTGTGGCAGCAGACATGATGTGGGTATCTTTACGTTCTGTGTGTTGGCTACGAAAACAGATAGATCATTCTGATAGAGAGAAAGTACAGTATTGATACTGATAAGTTACGATCTTTTTTCATGTGTGATGATATACTAATTAACACATCATCGTATGTGAAATTACAGAGTACTGGATAGCCATAATTGTGATATGTAACTAATTATATGGATATTTCTGTGAGAAAAAACTGCTTTATGTTTGCATTTGTACTGTTGAAGTGCGTGTTTAATTGCGTGAGTAATCGTGGTTCGTGGTGTGATGTTGAGTGTTTGTTGTGATACGGTTGCTTGTTGACTTTGTGTCTCGTGAAGTGCACTTTATGTTGTGAAAGTGTGGCGTGGTGTGGTTTTGCATTGTGAACAGCCGTGGTGTGGGTTAAAAAGTAGGAGGTGTGGCAGGAAGTTGCAATTTTCCGACGGAAACTCCAAATTTCCAACCGAGTATATTACGGGTGCTCAAGAGTTGCAATTTTGCATCTAAATTTCTCGAAATTGGGAGTTTTAAACTACGTGTTTCACATTTTTGGATTTTTCGACAAGGAGATAATTTTATTTTCCGCCTGTTTAAATTTAGAGCTGGCATTTGCCCCTCTGCCCACGGCCCGGCCGCAAAGCCACTGGTCGTGGTGAAGCCACATTGTTACTGGTCTTGCTGCTGTTCGTGGTCCTACAGTTACTACTAATGAGTAGGGCCCACAGTTTTCCACGGCAAATTTTGCCAAATTCCGCGGGTCAGTTTGCAAAATTCCGTGGCTCACCGCGGCAAAATTGTTTTAATTCCGCTGCCAACCGTTTGTGAATAAACTGAGCTCTATTTTTTGTATTTAAACTCAGTTATTGAAGGCTGGCATTTGGCTCAGTTATGCTAGTAACATTCAAAGAAAATTATCAATCTTTTTGTTTTCAAAAGTGCAATCTGTCAAGTTGAATTGTATTTATTTATTATTGTGTGCTGTATTGCGATGGCTATTAGTAGGGCTCACAGTTTTAGGCAGGTTAGTTTGATCTTTTCCGTGTTATAGTTAGTCTATTTAGTTGAGTTGAAAGCTGATGATTGTACTGATCATCGATCATTTCTCGGTTTCTGCAAAATTTGACGAAATTCCGCAGAAAAGGGCAAATTCCGCGGCTCAGCTCGAAATTCCACAACTCACAGGAAAATGTGGGCCCTACTAATGAGTACTGCTGTCGTTAGTCCCCGGACATTTACTTAAGTCTCTTTTGGCTTTATGAAAAGGTTAAGAGTTGCTTGAAGCTCTTTATGGGAAACCCATTTCAGAGCTACAGAGTGTCTTGCACATATTGTATGCCTTAACATCTTTTAACCGGCAGGATGCTTTGCTAGAGATGTGTTAAATTGGGGTTGTGTTTTTAATGGAATGAGAGCTTGTTGGTGATTGCTTGATCTAGATATAACACATCATAAAATTGTTCAGTTATATCATTATATTTGTGTTCGTTTTCCACTGGGCATACCAGAGCGTGGCAGTCTGGCAATTTTCTAAGCTTTACCTGGGTTTGCTTCGTTGCTGTTCCAACGTTCCATAAAATTCACAATTTTGCAGCATGCAGAGATTATAATTTTTGCTATCACAGAAAATTCTGCAGTGCAACACTAGAGTGTTGTGGAAGTTGTTTTACTCATGCTTTTGCCTATGTTACATACTGTTCTTTTCATCAAAATTATGTCTGAAATGTCTGTATCCAGGTACATGTATACATGTAAACAAATGCCATTATCAAATCAGATTGTAGGACCATGTACAAAGCAGTTAATTTTTGTGATACAAAACTTGATGATGTGATCTGATGTTGTTGAATAATTTGTTCAGTTAACTTTAGCTGCACCTTGATTCAGTCGTTGCTGTTTACTGCAGAATGTAATTTGGTATAAATCAAAATAGTTATATGTAAGAATGTGAAACAGTAAACTGCCGACATAAACGTATGGTGCCAGTCTGCATTACTTACTAATAACAAAGATGTTGCTAGGATTACATAACGTTGTTGAATGTCCAGTGATCACATTGGGACTGACACAGCACACTATCTGAAAACTATGAATGATGGTACCATAATGTTGGCAGTTTCTTCTGTAGTTGGCACCACTGAATGGATGTATGCTTTCATCTGTCAAGACACAAACCTTACTATTGATACCATTATGACATTGGTGTAGCATAAAAAGTATGCAGTTATAAGGTAATTATTTCCGTTTGTTAACAGTTTGATGCCAAGCCATCACTAAATGTTTCGGCATGTACAGCTGCATGGCCTGCACCTGCGGTTGCTTTTGTATTGTTATCACAAGCACTTGACAGCACCGACATTGTGTGTTATAACACATCTTCTAGATAGTTTCACTCATATGACTAGGCCGGCAAATTATGACGGTCAGCTAACATTAAACCAAACACGCACGATGACTGCAGTCAGTGTTTACCTTCACAGACACTGATCCTGTGGACGCAAGTTTATGCTGCATTCTGTAGTGGTCGTAAATACCGGAAGTACAAGTTTCCGAGTCGGAAATTCCATTTGGTTCACCTGCTGACTCGTATTTACTACTCTGAAACTTTTCGCTTTCACCAGCATGACGATAATTCCGACTTCGCAACCTTGACCTTTGCAATGGCGGCTGTAGCAGATGAACTTATCTGTTTCATCGTTATTTCGTGGCAAAAGATGGTTAGAAACATTGCAAAAGTTTGTTAGATGCCTTATTTCAACCAGACTGTCGATTGTCTGTATATTAGTGACATTTAGCACATTGATACGTGCATTCCAGCGGTTTTGGGCCTACTTTCAGGTGGTACGTAGGTCAACATTATTGAATGCATCCTACTCGTACTTACTAGTTGCAAATGGGTATATATCGTAATTACGAGCACTGCCGAATGCAGCATTAGACGCAAGTTTAGTTTTATTGTAAGTTGCCAATAATGAATTATACATTGATGGTTCCTTGTGCTGGTGTACTAGAATTTGTTCAGGCATGGGATGTGCTTCTTTCTAGTTCAGGCTTCAAGGATTAAGTTATTTTCACTGTGGCAATTAGAAGATTTTGCCAACATGCCCGACACATGGGGCAGTGAGATTTAATTTATATATTTTAGATCTCGTTATTTATTTTGTTGAAGTGATCTTGTTGTTGTTTTTGTTGCATATCAGTGATAATCTGTAGAAAATCCGTTTGTTGGTGCTTTTTTGAAGAATGCGTTGGCAGTACCAGCTGTGGGAAATGTAGTTTTGTTAGGGAGTTTTGTTAATCAGCTTTACGTCTCTTTCATTGCGACTTGTAATTTATTTTACCAGGTGCAGTTCAACTGAGTTAGTTGTAATAAGTAGGTGGTCGTGATATGAGTAGGCTCTGGCGTACAGTATGATTTGTGTCGCAAGTTAACAAGGAACACGTCATCTGTTGTTAACTACTTTATCATGATGTACTGCAGATGTTGTTTGCTGTTATTGTTGTGTCCTATCCTTCAACACTTGACACTTTTCATTGGTCGACGGAAAGGCACCAAGTCTGTGAAAATGGTCTGATTACAGTGGCTACTAACCTACAGTGTATCAACCAGCCTCAATCTGTGTCCAGTTCGCCTAAAGTACTGATATCGGGAGAGGCCATCCTGAATGCTAAAAGTAGTAATAACCCTTTGGGGTGTATGGGATTTGCCCCAAGTCCTGCTGTGGGGAGCCTTACAATGCTTCATAGACCGGGACCCTTAGCTGTAGGGATTGCTGTACTGGTACCCCACCAAGCATCCCACGTCCCCTCTTTGCATGGGACACTTTGCCCCCAGTAAAATGTAGGCTATGCCTGTGCACGGATTGAGTTTAAGCAGTATCTTTTGGTGGCGATGTAACTTAATTTGTGTGAGTTGTATGTGTATTTGTTCATATATAAACTTATATAAATTTCAATCATTCGTGGTGGCATACAGTAACGTTTTACATCCTGCACATGTTTCAGCATATTCTGTTCAACTAATATACTGCAAGAATGAGAAAATCACATTTCATACAAGTTTTGAGACGTAACTAGGCATGCATTAGTTTCAACTACATGACCACAATTGGATGTAGACAAACCGGGAATGTTTAGGGAGTCAAAATGTCAACATTGCAAGCATGCAGAGATAGTTGTCGTGATAAAATACTACCACATAAATTTTATAATGAGTGTTGATTATGTGCATGCATTAAAATGTTATAATTGTTAGCAATGCAGGAACAAGAAGTAATGTACATTTTGGGGAAAGTTTGCAAACTACAGTGAACATCATAAGAACTATGAACGAACAGAATCATTAATATAAGCTATATTGTATACGCTACAGGATGGTGCACAAAAATGTTACATAGTGTAGAATGATTGGACGATGTCGTAAATGATTAGGTTTTAGATGCAGTGAAGGGCAGTCATATCGAACACGTGAGTGTAGTATGAACTACACTGCACTTCACTTCATCATTTTCGAAGCTGTGTGATTGCTTTGGTTGACCTATTCTACACTGTGTTTCATAAAAAAATGGCACCCTTTTTCTCTTTCAGAATTCACTCAAATGATGATCAATTTACATGGAATTTTTACCAGTTGTAACTGAAGAAATACTAATCGTGATGTATTGCTGACGTCATAGTGTGTTGCGAGTGCAAAGTTGCTTGTCACAGCCGGTGCTGTCAGTTGCTGAATAGCTGCCCTGCTTCAATCATGAACTTGAAGCAAAATTTTGTTTGGTTCACTGCTGACAAACTGTTGAAATGTTATAACTGCAGCCACCAAAAACGCCCAAAACAATTGCTTTTGCGCACTTGTGGGGATGACTTGACTTTTACATATCCCAGCAAGACAGTCCACCAGCACACGCCGCTTGCAAGATGCTTGAATTTCTTGCTCGTGTGACTTCAGCCCCCATGTTGCTTAGTGCTGATATGATGAACATTTTTCATTAGTGAATCGTCCAATCAAGTTCACCATCGAAGTAGAGTAGTAATTGACAGCACCAGTTGAGATGAGCAAGCTTGTACTCACAACACATTATGATGTCACTGTGTTGTCATGAATAGCAAAGAATATTTAATTAACAGCCACATTTTGTCAAAATATTTTGAATTAGTAGCCTATTTCTTCAGCTATATCTGGTAAAAATTTCACGTAAATTTGTCGTCATTTGAGTGAATTATAAAAGAAAGAAAAATGCTGCCATTTTTATGAAACACCGTGTACATAAAGCATGCATATTCAGGGCTTGCCATTTGAAAATAAGAGGCGATCGAAAAATCAATCGCGCCACACAAAGTAGGCTCGATTATGACAGGAGAGTATACTATCACTGTAAAGTGAAGATGCTAAGATAAAGGGGAACCTCTCTTCTCAGCTTCAGGAAGCAACCACCCCAAAGTCGCTTTCACCTCTTCTTTCCCTCTACCTTTTCAGTTTTTCTCCTCCATTGCCTTTCCAACATCTTTCATTCCTTCCTTCTCCAAAAGATTTAGGCCCTGGCTAAGGGTTTACAGCGTCTGGGGCAGAGTCCCAGCCATAAATACATTTTAACAAATTTTTGAGCTCCTATAGGTTAAAACACATCTCATGTCTACATATTAAATTACATATGTCCTCAGTTTAGTCCAAACTTTTCCAAGGAAGCATCCTGCTTACACCTGCCAATGGAATGGACGTCTCTGGCTAAGACTAAGGGCCGCCAACGTCACTCTGCACACTCACTAATTAAGCATTTACACTTTACAGATCCACAAATGAGAAAAAAAACTTGACAGAGCAGCATTGTTACAAATGAAATTTTAAAATGTATTAACCGAAAAATATTGTTAAAGACCTTTATTTTGCTCCATATCATCCACTTCTGCTGAAGTTTGCTTCTCAAAATTACCAAACGACTTTAGTGAAAACTGACCGCAAATTTGCATCAATTTGGCGATCAAAATCACTGTGCATGGCCAGCGAATAGGAGATCAAAAAATCGATCGCCTGGCAGGCATTCAGGCGATGAATTTAGGAGATCGACCGATCGATCGCTTCAAATGGCAAGCCCTGTGCATATTTCACTTTACATGGTACTTTTTACAATGTACAATCTCTTTAGAAAAACTATCACAGTCATAGACCTGACAGTTGCTTGCAAACGCTTTTCTGGCTGTGCTCAAGCTTTTCGGCTTGAGCCGCAAAATATGGCTCACATTTTAACCAGTATATTAGTGAATGATTATAGACTCCAATCTGCGGTTTCTCAAAAGTATTTCAGCTTTGGCTGAAGCACAAATGCAGCTCAAATAAAATATGGCTGAGCTCAAGTTGACTTGAATTTTTGTGCGGCTCAGCTTTTGCGGCTTCGGTTGCCAGGTCTACCAGTAGGTTTATCCAATGCAGTCTGAAGCAAGGCAGCTAACAATTTACAAATACTCTGGGCAAATACTCTCTCTGTCAGAGTCGCATCAGAAGGCAATGTTGCCTGTTGCTGCTGCAGATGAACTTCTTTAACGATGCTCGTGTGCATCCACAGCAAGCAGATTCTGCCAAACATACAATTCTCTGCACTGCAACACGTCATTAACCAAGCTCATCACATAATCAATGATTTTCTTGAATGTACGCACTATTCTTAACCTACTTTATAGAGACATGCTTAAGTTAACTAGTTTCTGAGTGAGTGAGTAGGGTTTTACGTCCCACCTGACACAGTTTAGGTCATTTCAGGGACAGCCTTTCCAGGCAAACGTACACCACACATAATAATGAAACAAAAAGTTTAACCTTTACACAAAGTATAACCTTTATGAGACACAAAACCTAAGAACAACCTAAACCTAAAATTGTATGAACTGCCAATCCAAAGTGTGCATAGGCCTATGTAACTAACAATAATGGCAGTTCTAATAATCTTCCCTCATATGCTACAGACAGTCATCAATGTCAGAATGCTGTCTATTGGAGAACGAGTTTGTAGCTGGAAATCAGCACATTAAAAAGAAAGAAAGCCTAGCTAACGCAAAGGGATCGTGCGACAGCAGTGCATGTATGAAGGCCCACTACCTACTGCGGTGTTCAGGCTAAGTTAATATACAAATACCAAAATCTCCATCTGCATTGCATAACGAGTTAGTTGCGTGGCGACACCTTGCGAACACTACAGAGTTGTGTCGCAGCCCAAAATCGCCAAAAGTCCGTTAAAAAACTATTTTGGCATTCAAGGTCATCCAAGGTCATTGCTCTGGGTGTCAATCAAAAGAGCGTGCATGATTTCCTATTAGTGATTAATAGTAATCTAGGCCCTATCTCGCACCATTATGGCGACTTATCAGCTAAAATTCGCAGATTTTCCTACCTATCCTCTGTCACATCGCTAATATTCCATGAAAGTTTAATTAAATTAAATCCTTAACTTGCTGAGATATGCTGCAAAATATCAGTTTACAAATTATCCACTAATAATAAAGAATTCACAAAAAATGATCAGGATCTACAAAACGAATATGCAACTTTTCTGAAAGCTAATTAATACATCCACAGCGTATAGGCATTCTTCCTCGAAGGTATCATCAAAATCTGCTTGTAACTTTGCAAGATATTCTGTATGGAAACATAACCTCTTTGGTAGAGATTATAGAAGAGTACATTCCGAGATTTCTGCATGTAAGCAGCATTGGATATGAGATTTGGGTCCACTATTCCTAAAGTCTACTATTCCCACTAACACTAAGGCTGACCCTAACCTTAACCTTAACCCAGACGTTAGCACTATGGCACGTATCCTCACAATGGACTTTCGGAATAGTGGACCTTCGGAACAGTGGGCCGGTACTGGATATGATGCACTCCGCATACAAAAACAGTCACTTATTCAATGGCACGTTACCTTCAGTGCATATAAACAAATCTGCAGCATATCTATACTCACATTGTTTGGTAAGACAAGCGCATGCAGTATTGTATTCAAGAAGTCTTGACACAGATGTGGCAAGACTTTGTAAACGACTGTCGTAATACTTCAGCCTACAACAGACAAAAACATGTTCTCCCAACTTATACGGCTGCTTTACAACATTTACAAAGTCACTAGAAATTACTTGTTTCTCAGACAGAAGGCACCTAACAATTTACGTCAAGATACGCCACTTCCGAATTGTAAGGTTGGACTTTTCCGAATCAACGCAGCCATTGTGGACAGTTACTTTTTGCCATCACAAGTAATGATTAGTTTTGGCAAACAAAAAACAAACACAAAAAGATGATTTCAAACAGATGTAACCATACTGTTGGCTGTTTTGTTTGAAAAACGGCTATTTCTCGACTAAACCTGAGTTTGAAGCACTCACGATGCACCTGTTGTCAAACTGACACTGTAATGCACTATCAGCCTAATTGCTATAGCATTTATATGACGATTATGATGTCTGCCTGGACAAAGTCCCACCAGATCTTCCCCTTTATCAGACTGCTCCCTTATGGGTCTCTACAGGAACTGAAAATACCAGGATTAGAGTAGGTCACCCTAATCACTGTGCTGTGTTACACAAAATTTCACATATCAAACCAAGCACACTCGTTGGTAATAGGTACACATACTGTGTCGTAAAATTGAAAAGGCAGCAAAAACAACGTTGCATTAAGACCACATTAAACGAGACACAATGAGTTATGAACTGCTTATATTCCAGCAAAACCTACAAGACTTCTAAAACGACAGCAAAGCAAAAACCTGCTAAATCTCCGGGTAACAAGACGATAACAAGAGCTTACCTTTATAAAGACCCTGGCCAACCACACGACCTTCAAACCTTTAACCACAAGTAGATGACATGGTGAAACCACAAGAAACAACCACTGACTAAGACCTGAAAAAGTTCCGCTAATAAAGAGTGGTTTAGAGATGTATTTCTGAAACAATGACCCTAATCACGCAAGGAAACACAGTACGTTCTTGGACATTAACCACACCAGAAACCAATAAATACTTTCAGGTTTAAGGAAGTATTAAACATATGACTTGAAGATAACATACATTCTATACTAGCACTAAAAATATTCACGACATTTTAGTCAGTAAGAACATCCTATCCTGGGTAGCCATTAGTTAGTCACTCTGCAAAAAATGCACTTCTCGAACGAGCAGGAAATGCTGACTAAGAAGTAAGAAGTGGACATCATAACTAACTCGCGGCTGATGAAATAACCGCAGATGTTTTGGTAATAAATGATTATTCCCAATATTCCACACATCTATATTACACACCAGTCAAATAATGCTGGCAGTGAGGATACAATATTTAATGCTTATGCGTAGTGACCGAATGACCGATTTTCACTGTTGAATTAGCTCGGCTTTAACACAGCAATGGACAGACAAAACAATTATAACATGTGTCCCGAACAGCATATGCTGTATTCTGAAAATGCAATAAATACTGTACAATGTAAGAACAGGCAATACTCAACGAATAACATAAAGATGCAGTAAAATGATAAATCACGGCTTGTGCGATAGCAACAAGCTGTTGTATAAGCGATGTGCCAAGTCAATGGGAAAGCCAAAAATTCGACCCCCCACTGCTCCCACATTTTTCAACCGATCTTTCTGAAACTCAAAACCAAGAAAGACATCCGGGATACGACCCTGCATGCAAAATTTGGTTGACGTGGGACGACGGGAAGGAAGTCTGCGAAAATGGCGAATTTTGGCTTGCTTTTGGTTCTTTCTTTTTTTGTACACTTCGTGTCTCATCCAGATCACACCGTAGGACCGATCACGACCAATGAGGGCTCAAAACGCGTGTTTTTGCGCAAGGAAGTGCCTTTTGGGGGTCTCGATGATAAAAAGTAAAGTTTAGGGGTCAAAACTCCCCAAAAACATGATTTTGGGGGCCTGAATTTATGGTCCGGCATTAGAAAATAATAATTCAAGATGGCGGCGGCCGCCATCTTGGATTTTTGCACAAACACTAATAACTCAGCTGCCACTTGAGACAGATTAATGAAATTTTGCAGCAGTGTAGCCAGCCACTACAGGAAATAGGTCACGTGACCAAAAGTGGCAATAGTAATAAATTCAAGATGGCGGCGACCGCCATCTTGAATTCAGTTTATCACCTATAGCTCGCTTGTTATTGCATATATTTGCACGAAATTTGACACGTTGGCTCACTTTATGGTCCTATGTACGAACTGACTATAATATTAAACAAAAATTAAATCCAAGATGGCGGCGGCCGCCATCTTGGATTTTTGCACAAACACTAACATCTCAGCTTGCGTTTGAGTTAGATTAATGTAATTTTGCAGGAGTGTTGCCAGCCATTACATGAAATGGGCCATTTAACGAAATTGGCAATAGTAATAAATTCAAGATGGCAACGACTGCCATTTTGAATTCCGTTTATCGCCCATAACTCGCTTGCTATTGCATATATTCACACGAAATTTAGCACATGGATTCATTTTATGGTCCTACGTTCGGAAATACTATAATATTGAACAAACATAAAATTCAAGATTGCGTCGGCCGCCATCTCAGATTTTTGCGCAGAAAGTAATAACCCAGCGACCGATTGAGGTAGATTAATGCAATTTTGCAGAAATGTAGCCAGTCACTACTGGAAATAGACCATGTGACCAAAATTGGCGATGATAATAAATTCAAAATGGCGGCGGCCGCCATTTTGAATTCAGTTTATCGCCTATAACACGTTTGCTACTAGATGTATCCGCAGGAAATTTGGCAGGTGGACTAAATTTTACATGCTATATACAGCTGTACCATAATATTAAACAAAAATAACATCAAATATGGCAACAACCTCCATTTTGTATTTTTGCATGAAACTTAGGCCCTAACAACTTAACTGCTGATTGAGATATGATGATGCAATTTTGCAGAATTGTAGCTGCCAACTACTGGATGTAGGTTATGTGACCATAATTGACAGCAGTAATAAGTTCAAGATTGTGGTGGACGCCATTTTAAATTTTATTTATTGCTCATAACATGGTTGCTATTCTATGTGTTTGAGCAAAATAAATCCAAGATGCCAGCTATGTAGTAGTTGTTGTAGTTGTAGTAAAAACTAACAGGCTATAGTGACTTTCCAAATTTTAATAAAACCACAAATATTATATATAAAAAACTGCAAACAATTTATTTAATGTTGTATAAGCGATGATGTAAAAAAGCAAAAATCCAAAGTATAAGCACGAACATTATGTATTAACTTAGACAGTTTTATCTGGCTACTGAAAACAGATTAAATGTCTAAGCTAATACATTACTTCGTGCTAATACTTTGGATTTTTGCTGTTTTACATCATCCCTTATACAACATTATTCTTCATTTGATGTTATTTGTCGTATTAGGCCTACTTGCCCAATGTTTACTGACTAGTGTAGCAGCCGAAAATGTTTCTGTTAGCCTGTGGCTTAGCTAATGGTAGGCCTAACAAAGAAGCAAAAATATAACCCTGTGCCGACACAATATTCAGCTAACCATGCACTCAGAGGCCTATGCATACAAACTGTCCAACTGCACAGCACAACACTAACCCTGATATTATACATTTTAAAGCTGAAAGATGAAAAACATTTACATCAATCTTGGATTTTTGTGCCTTATTGCTAGAGTTATGAACGTGTGAAGAATGCACAGATAGACGGCCAGATAATAAAGTGACTGGACATTGTTGATGTCTAATAAGAACGTGAACTTATCTGTGAGCTTGCCATTTATAAGCCCTAACTGCATGCATAAATTATCCGGCTGTTGTCTTGGCCCTACATTCGCTGTTAGTGCACTCAGTTTTAGCCCGAGTAGCCTATTATGACAATGACCATCCGATGCAGCAGGTCTATAGTATTTTGGTCCAAAGTGAAAGCAGCTATATGAGATCACCATATCGTCATTATGCAAACTTTTACATTAGTTAAGCTTATATTATACACTTAGGCCTATCTGTTGTTTTACGGTGCACATTTTAGGCAGTTCGGCCAAATCAGTAACCATTGGACAAGTAGGCCTAATACGACAAATAACATCAAACGAAGAAGGCTTTAGACTATGTTAGTGATTACCAACTAAAGTCAGCTTGCAAGGACGCCATATGCATAGCCTAGTCCCATCTAAGGTTACCCAAATGATTTTTGCTGTTTTAGAGGACTGATATCATCACATCGTCCTTACACACAGTTGTAAACTGGTAAGTTTTTTGCATATATATTTGCTGTTTTATTGCCAAAAGAAAGGGAATGAGCCTGACCCATGAAAAGCGCTATAGCAGGATCCTTATCTTTACCTTTTACCTTTTTAAGGCAGAACAGTATACCTCTGGTCGGGTACAGAACGCTGGATGTGTCTACTACTGCTGCTGCTCCTACTACGCTGCTGCTCGTTTTACCTGGAAATCAAGGTAGGCTGTGGTAGACTTCGACTGACGTCATCGACTGCCAAACCCTCAACCCGCACCTCCGTCAGATGCAAGGATCTTGGTGATATTTGTTGTACAAGCCCATTTTGTCTTAAATTTTGTTGCCATGGCAACAAGGGTTGGTCGAGGTAAAATTCAGTTAGCAGCATTTGATGGCCCATTTCCGAAAACTCCCCCACGGAGGCAAAAAAAATCTCACAGATATCTCTTAAACAAGCTGATTTATAGCCAATTTTGTCCCGAATTTTGTTGTCATGGCAATGGGGGTCGGTTGGGGGAAAATGCGATTGGCAGCATTTGATAGCTCATCCCCATAATCCCCCTATAGGCGTAAAAATCTTGCAGAAATCTGTTACGCAAGCCGAGCTATAGCCAATTTTGTTCCAAATTTGGTTGCCATGGCAACGGGGGTCGGTCGGGGAAAAATGCAATTGGCAGCATTTGATGGCCCATCCCTGAAAACCCCCTATAGGCGCCAAAATCTCTTACGCAAACCGAGTTATAGCCAATTTTGTCCCGAATTTCATTGCCATGGCAATGGGGGTCAACTGGGGGTAAATATAAATGTCACCGTTAATTAGGCCGACCCCGAAAACCATATCCTAGAACCAAAAATTACGACTCTATCTTGCACACAACGGAAGTTATGACAGTTTAATGAATTTTTAAATTTTGCCCATAGGCATCATTGTAATTTTTTTTCGAATTTTTCGAATAAATAATCTAAATTTTTTTTATTTTGTAACATTAAAAAGGCACTTCCTTGCGCAGAACCACGTCATTTGACTTATTAAGCGTAAAAATTGGTCTAACGGACTCGCCCGTAGGAGAGTTGAAGAACCAAACAAAGTGTATAAATTTCGAACAGGAGAGGTGTGTATTTCACCTATATGTGGAGCAATAACCCCTGGGCGGATTGAGCCCAAATTTTTTTTTGGTGGCAGGGTCCATGACGTAATCACACCATTCAAATTTGGTGACGATCGGTTCAGCGGTTTTTGGTTGATTGAGGGTCAAAGTTTGCCTTTTCCCATAGACTTTGAAGGTCGTAAGATGCCATATGCATAGCCCCATCTAAGGTTACCCAAATAATTTTTGCTGTTTTAGAGGACTGATATCATCACATCGTCCTTACACACAGTTATAAACTGGCAAGTTTTTACATATATTGTACAATAAAGTTACAATAATATATGGTAGTGTCACTAGTGCAAGACTGAATGCATTTAAATTATTACTGCGTGGCCGAATAAAACAGTAAACAGCGAAACCACAAGAAATGTACGTAGTGACAACCATCGCTACAAAACCATTCTCAACTGTAAATACTATGTCACCAACTGCATGGCCGAATAAAACAGTAAACAACGAGACCACAAAAAAATGTACATAGTGATAACCATCGCTATAAAACTATTCTCAACTGAAAATACTATGTCACCAACTTCTGAAGCCACAAAAGCCAACTGTCCAACAGGACAAGCCTTTTATATTATGTAGTCAAACAACAGGAAGCAATTACTGTATAATGCCCAATGCCCACCACATACCAAGAAACAAGAAGTGCTTGCAAACTATTCCACATTCAATGACCAACGAGACCTTCCAAGCGAGTGAGCCAGTCTACACTGTGAGGCATAAAAAACACACCAAAATTTGTCAATTGTAATTTGAAGAAAAATGTACAGATTTTAATAATTTTTAGTACAAATATTCCAAATACAACTGGCCATCAAACAGTCATTCAAATCCCAATCTCACCCAACATGTGCTTCTGCACTACCTGGGGAAATCAGAACACATAAAACAGGCACTGAAAACAACAAAAAATGCCAAAAACATTCAACACGTTATTGATTGTTAACTTTAAAAAGGATAAAGAGATTCTAATGTTTTTGGGTATGAATATTCCTGACACAGCTGGCCATCAAATAGCCATTTAAGTTCTCAGCTAACCTAATGTTTGTTTCTGCATTACCTGCCCAAACAGCATAAATGAAAAATGAGTTCAAATGAAGAAAAACCTCAGGAAATTTCATCTCTCCAAATACGAGGGGCATTCGATAAATTCCAGGACTGTTCTTCTCAGTAAGCACACATTGACAGTTGAAAACTAAAACTATTATGAAGTTTTACAGCCACTATGGTACACCACTTACTGTGGTTTCATTTATGACGTTACGCTGTGATGTCATTATAATAAAGATATAAATAATGGGTGTTGACGTTTGGCATATGCAAAGAATAATCATAAAATTTTCTAGTCGCAGAAAGCATAGAATGTGCTGTAATTTATTGTAGATTATCTGTAGTACCGGTAATCAGCAGTGACACTTTATCACATTTGAAAGTATTTGAATAGTTTTGACTGCTTTTGCGGCGGTCATCGATCAGTTAGTGATGACGTCAGTGCTGGAGCACTGCATATGGCAAAAATGGTTAGCTGCAGACAAAGCATGTTTTGGTTTACTTGGAGAGTTGTTATCGCAGAATTTTTGCTTAAAGGACATACTATGAATGAAAAATTACACTGTACATTATTGTCCGATTGATTACAACCAGCAATTTGCAGCAATTGATCAGATTTGCTGCAGAGATGTGTCGTTCTTTAAAATGGCAGTGCCCTGCCGTGCAATTGGCCCATTAGACAGTTAAGAACATTGAAGAGATGGGTTGGAAACTGCTACAGCATTTACATACAGCCCAGATTTAGCTCCAAGTAATTTTCATTTGTTTGGACCAGAGCGAATCACTCGGAGACATTAAGTTCATGAACGATGAATATGTTCTTCAACATTGTGTCCAAAAATTTCTACAGGTGCCAACAAAAACTTTTTTTAGATGCACAACTAGAAAATTGGATAACTGTCAACCAAAGTGCTAGAAATTTAGATGAAATATGACATGTGTTATTTTAATCAAATAATCATACCGAACTGAATAGAAATGTAATATGTTGTTTGTTCTGTTTTCCGCAGGTAGTGCAGAAGCAGACGATTGGTGAGGTGAAAACATAAATGGTCATTTGATGGCCAGTTGTATCTGGAATATACGTACCACATTTATCAAATTCTGATATCCATCTTCAAGTTACGATCGACAAATTTTGGTGTGCTTTTTTATGCCTCACAGTGTAGAATGTTTGAAACAGCAAACAGAATGATGATAGAACTTCAACTAACAGCTGAGCCAATGGCTGCACAACAGCACGCAGTCACGTCCACCAGAAATGAACAGAGAACTGCAGTCAATATGAAGGACTCTGTGTGTTGAGTTTAAAACACCGGCATTACATTCGACGTCGGCTTGTTCAGAAACCGAACTTCCATCTGTCGGCCCTCAACCAACGAACCATTAAATGTGGCTGCCGAACGACAGTCAAAGGCCAATCACAAACTTAGCAATTATACTACAAATTAGGCTCTAGTGATGATGCATGTAGTCTGAAAAGTACTTAAGTACAAGTACAAAGTACTCATCAATGTACTTATAAGCATAAGTACAACAAAATTGACCAGGCTTATAGATAGACATCACCTGACCACAAAATAAGAACTGATCCACGATACTTATGGAGCTTCCTGGAGAAAAGGGAGTGGAAGGTCCCCTCACCAGGAATGAGAGAAAGAGCGAGCAGTGTATTTTGAAATGAGTATTCAAGTACAAAGGCAATAATTATAAGCACAATTACAATTAGCACACTATTAAACAACATATAAAAAAACAAATAAAAAATTGAATAGCCTTCAGAAATGCACCACTTTCGGTGCTTTCATGTTGTTAGTTTAACACAGGAAAGAGCATCTCGCTTGCAAAAATCTCACTCAAAAAATCCGGAGACTTCTCAACTGAAACCATTAAGAAACTCGACCTAAAATGTGTTCACCATACAAAAATTAGCTGGTTAAACAGAAGCTATATGTACTATTTTGTAGTTAGCCAATAACCCAGAGATGTGCTGTCAGAAGCCAAGCAATAAAGGATACCAATTGCCTTAATGGCATCGTCGGGATTCTTGAAACGAACTGTACCGTAGCCAGCTGGCCGCCCATTTTCACTCTTCATATCAGCAAACATAACGTCACCTGCACAGTGAAGTTACATAGCACATGATGCACACAATAGTACAG
>Ga0209367_1004465_pt1 | contig 19281 bp, 13 predicted proteins | sample WorMetLIZISLAND2_FD_187412 | JGI IMG/M metagenome (GOLD analysis project Ga0209367, IMG submission 187412) | Marine gutless worms symbiont microbial communities from Max Planck institute for Marine Microbiology, Germany - Olavius geniculatus... ...
AGCCATTTTTGCGGCTTGCTAACTGGCTTGGCTTGAGCCACAAGGTACGGCTCATACTTGAAACAGCGTCACCCAGTAACCCGCAACTTGCCCCTATCCCACTTCCGAGCGTAATTGGTGTGGAATATGATTACGTCACAGTGTTATGATTCCGCCAAACTTCACCCAACAGCAACAAACTGCTTATCGATAACGGGCGTGGAAGCTCTTGTGACGCATCCAGAACAATGCATCTTACAACTGTAAATTTACACGACACGTAGCTCAGCTAGGGCGGACGGACTGTGCTGTTTGTATTTGAAGGCCAGCGTTTGACTTCCATTCGCAGAAAGAAAGCAATTTCCCAGAGTGACTGCAGTCACATACTTGCTACGGTGATGCTGCTGTATCAAATGCTACAATCAGTGCTAGGATAGTACAGATACAATATGGTAATCTGGCGCAAATGGGCAATGGCTATAGGTAGAAACTTTGTGTTCAAAATTATGGCCAAACCGCTGCAAATAGAGACATGATTACTGTTGACAACCTATAGCAACTCGTCATCTCCCTATCCAGCGATACCATCGCCAACCGCCTACAACGTTTCGTTTAGCCACAATATGCATTATTGGCATAGCAGAGTGCGTAATGGTCTTTCAGAGTCATCCAAGATTGAAAATTTTTGTGTCATCTGAAAGGGCTTATGTAACTTCGTATTTGTGGTTAATAGCAACCTCGTCTCTATATTTCACCATTTCTGAGATACAGCGACTAACTAATTGAAAAGGCACATTTTCCAACCTTATCTTTGTTGAACCCAAATTTGAAAATGTTTTCCTTGCACTTCATCGCTGAAGTTTTGCATGCGAAGAACTGTGACACCACAGTAATTGGCCGTGCAATAAGTTTTCCGGCAAAACTTACCGTTTAACCACAATACATGCATTACAGACGACAGATGGCGACAACAGATGATGACAGACAGACAACACATCGTGCCAAAGACTCAACCTAAAAGTCGGCCAAAAAACATTACGGACAGTTGAGAAATATAAATTGGAAAATTTTGCAGCTACAGCAACTTGACTCAAATATTTTGTGGCTTTGGCTTCAAAAAATTGTGGCTCGGCTTGGCTTGAACATTTTCCAACTCAGCTTTTGCGGCTTTGGCTTTGGTTGCCAGGTCTAGTTTAATAGTAGCGTTGTTAATAGGCGGGGAATAGTCGCATCAACAAAGTTAATCTATGCTGAGCCTTGCTAGGCTAGGCTAGAGCTAGGCATGTAAGAAATAATGAAAGTGAAAGCAAGATGCACAAAATACTCATTACTCAGGGATCACAGATGTGTGTATTTCGATGGGTTATGACAGCTTTGCAACCAACAGTTTTAGGTGGAGCTTCATGAGCAGCTGGTAGCTTAGCATTGCTGTTGACATGTGAAATAGTGTTATATACTGTATGTATAGGCAGCCAAATAGTCTGAGGTGTGATACTTCAATGAAATGAGGTGCTGTGTGGTGTATAGATGACTGATGAAGCCAGCAGCTCAGAGGAAGCAGAGCTTCGTGAGCAGTTGATAGCTAAACATTACTCGCAGCGTGTCGCCGAGTTGACTTCACAGCTACAGCTAGCTGACAGCAAGGCCCTTCATTTCTATGCTGAGGTAGCACTGTGACCATTACATAACAGTGATAGTAACGGCTAGGACAGTGTCCATTCTGCTGTCATCGGGGCACAGATATTGCGAGAAATTACTGAGTTCATTCAATCGAGCACTAGCTGTTAAACCAAGCTGGAGAACTTAAACTGTATAAATCTGCCTAAATAGGCAACTATAGTGTCTACATCCACTATCACTGTCTTATGACTAGTCAGTCGGAAAGCTGGTACAGAGGGATAGAAGGCTGAGTTGATCTGGTTGGTTAGTTGCTTATTGAGACAGTTTACCTGCCTACAGACGTTCATCCAAGTATTGTCTCAAGTTTTGCAGAGACCACTGCAGTAACACTAAACCATTCAGCTAACCATGCTAGTGGCAGGCACTCTCTAAGTGGTTTTCACAGCTTTGTTCTTAAGACTAATTGTGAATGATGTGAATACATTTCTGTGTGTACATCAGGTCACAGGTTACATTTAAGAAGCAAGTTTTAACACGTGTATAACACGTTTAACAAAATTTTATGTTTTGATTCTTCATCAAGATACAAGCTTTATGTATTAGGTTGTTGATGTTTTGGCAGCCTCTCTTGCCTTCTTTAAGACTATTTTTGTTAATCGTTAGATGTCACTTATCACTATAGTGAACAAACTCACAGGTGGGACAATTTAATTAATAAAGGTTTTATTATGATGAATTTCTGTAGCTCATCGGTTGCCATTTTAGTTTAGAAGTTTGTTCCAGTAATATGTTGTTCATTTATTGTGTGTAATTATCTGCATATTTCAGTGTCGTGCGCTACAGAAGCAACTGAATGTAGCTCAGCGTGACCAAGACAAACTACAACAAGACTTAAGCTCATCTAATCAGTCCAGTGCTCAACTGCGAGTAAGCAAGAGCTACTTTTTCTATTTTTATTGGTCATTGCATCGACAGTGCTCTGTTGTCACAGATAACTAGTTTGGGTTTCATTTAAGCTACTTTTCAGCTTTGGCCACATTTTTAACCGATTATGGATAGTCATTAATACAGAAGTTTACTGTCACTGCATCCACTACATTATTTTTCGAGAAATGCCTATATTAAGTTTTCTTTATAAAGTTTATAAAATATAAAGTTTCCAGTTTCTACTGTGTATTGCATAGTCACAACAACTCAGGCTCTAAATTTTACCAGATATTTTTATCTATGTTATATGGATCTCTCAGAAGCCTGATTTTTAACATTTTAGGTTAAAATCTATTAAATTTTTATATTGTTGAATTTGTAGGACTTTCTTAACATTTTAGTTTATTGTTAAAGCTAGGATTCTAGTGTTCAAGTGTTCAGTAAGTTATAACTTTGTCTATAACGTTTACTAAAACATAAAAAACAGATAAATTTTAATGGGATTGTGGATGAAATGAATTTATGTTGCTTGCTTGTTCTCAATGTGTGTGAGTTCAAGGTTTTACCTCTACACTGTTTTATGGATAATTGTTGTAGCAATGGATGAAATGAATTTATGTTCAGCGAATGTAAATGAACTGTACATATTCAACACTGAATTCACTCAGATTGTCACTGTACCATAAAATTTTATCACAGCACTTTGAAAATTATGGCATGCTGTGTTGCTCATGTAAACTCCATATATCAGCTCTACAGAAGTGTTTTTTTTGTATTATCTGCTTAATTTAGTTATTTTTGTTAATGGTTTATATGTTTGTTGTAAGGATGAGCTGCAGACGACGTCTCGTAGCTACGAGGGACAGCTGAGTATGATGAGTGAACATTTAGCTGCAATGAACGAACGACTGACTCAGCAGAAAGACGAGATTGACGTACTCAAGTACCAGCTGGAACAGCAACAACACCAGCAACCAGGCTCAAAGGTTGTTGTCTCTGTTTGCTCATGGCAGACTTCAACAAACTTCAAAATAATTATGTTGCATCTTGATAAAAAGTGGACCCCCAAGTAACTTGCTATAACTCAACAACAATTTATCAGTTTTGTTTGCAATGTCAGAGATGCAAACATAAAGAGCAGATTGTTATAGAGGAAAGGTGGGATAATGTCAGTTTTAATAGCACTTAAAATTTATTTAAAGGTTTAAAGTTTCCAGCACACCAACTTAACAGGAAGAGCTTCTGGTCAAATTTGCAAAATTTGTTGTTCTGGAAAACAGTTGAACCTGGTTGAATTTTGCCCTCCTCGCACAGTGCACGTCCATAGAAATATATTTGGTTTGACGCCACTGGCCATGGGCTTTTATCCCCAAATCTGGAATTAAAATTGGGCGCAACTTCCCCCCCAATTTTAGGCTCAGGTTCCTCCCCACTTTTGGACTCAAATTTTCCCCTCCATTTTGGGTTTTTTCCTCTAGGGGGGCAGTCTTGTTAAGGGGTGGATTGGCCAACTGGTGAAAAGTATGGGGAAAGTTTTGATGTACGCCCTGAACAAAACTTTTCTTCCCCTATTTTTCACTGGGCACAAGCTAGGCCCACCAGGTACAGGGATAGAAGCCACTGCCGCTGGCTTTCTATTATGACGGTTTTAGGCCTAGTTGATATTCACGTGCTGTCTGTTTAGCTAGTGCAGCTGATGTGGTTAGCTGATGTGGTATTGCAGTTTGGAAGAAAAGGAAAGCTTGGCCGTTGACGGTTATCTGAAGACAGAACATTTACCAATCAGAACAGAGAGTTTTTGCCAGGTTCATGTTGATGATAGCTAAAGACACAGTTTTCCACATGTCGCGATATTTTGAGCCGTGCTACGAAGCTTTCTGACAAAACTGCCAATTTTCTTAAATGGACTGATATGATTAGGAGTCAGCAAAACTCCATAAGAAATATTCTACAGATGAGGTATAATCAGTAATTATAAGCATTTGATACGCATTGTGTGACAGACGTTTTCGTACTTCAGATAATCCAAAAGTCCTCAGTTTACGTAATGAATAGGACGCTGAGGATTTAGAAGAATTTGCCGTGGAAAACTGTGCTCGTTAGTGGTAGCTGTGTGCGGAGTTGGCTAACGTCTGCTTTTTAACTGTCTTGCATGTTTGCTGCCATCGTGGCCATTTTGTTGAGTTTTGTTATCTAGGCTACGCAGCCAGAAGAAGAATATGTGTAACATCATCTTAACTGCTGCGGAAGATTATGATGTCATTGACCCTGGTGCTGCTGTTATTCTTAGAATAATGCTATTGTTAACAGCAGCATTACCCGTGAAAAAAAAACAGTATGGTGCTGGCGTGAAAGTGAAGTCTCTAGTTGAGCCACGTTCTTACCTTACCTTAGCTTACCTCTGGGAGTGGGCAGGCTCTTACACCTGCCCAGCGCTGAGGCCGTATCAGTTCGGCCCAATGCGCATCTCTGAATGTAACTGTAGGTAACAGGAAAATAGCTACAATTCCGTAGACGGCTGTAAAGCCGTAGATAAACGGCTGTGAGCCACGTCATATGATGAATCTTTTTAGAATAGCAGTCTGCACTTTTGCAGTACAAGTGAGTGCAAGATACATTTCTGTCTCAGCTCAATAGTTTATTATGTGGTTGTACTCCTAATAGGCTAATAGCCCATACAGCTTCACGGGTATTGTCCGTACGTCCATCTCCCTGTCCCATACAGGCTCTTAAGTTGAAAAATTATAAAGTGTAGTAGAATCAAAATTGGGATTGATGTTCGCCTGGGGAAAGAGCTACCAGTGAGCAATTTTTCACTGAAAAGGTCAACGGACGCAGAGCCGGCACTAGCGAGTTGGATGCCGTCCCCTTATAATTAAGGCCCCAGGGCAGAGCTCCTGGTCAGGCGGTAAGGGGGGCTTTGCCTTCCCTTCTCCCCCCTTGAAGTTGAAACACTTTTGGCTTTTTGATGTTTGATGCAAGCCGCAAATTTTCTTGGAAAAAATTAGCAAATGCAAAACTTTGGATACAATTTGTGTTGTCTTTGCAAGAAGTGGATGCAATACGTCACTGATTACTAGGGCCTTCAGTTTTCTGCAAGCCACGGAATTTCGAGCCGAGCCGCGGAATCGCGGAATTTGCCCTTTTCTGCGGAATTTTAATATATGCGCGGAATTTCACAAAAGTTGAGAAATGACTGGTGATTAGTACGATCGTCGGCTTGATGATGCAATTTTACCACGGAATGTGGCAGAAAAATTCAAACTGAACTGCCTAAAACTACAGGCCCTACTAAGAGCTATCACAATACTGCAAAATCGTATGAAGGCAAACACAACGCAGCTTGACAAATAACTGAGCACATTGACTGCCTTCAATAACAGAAGCTGCTGAACAGAATATAGCTTAGTTTACTCACAAACAGAAGGCCGCGGACAGCCACGGAATTTGGACGATTTTGCCGCGGTAAGCTGCGGAATTTTGCAAACTCTTGCGTGGAATTTGACAAAATTTTCCACAGAAAAGTGTGGGCCCTAGTGATTATTGTACATCAACGAAAGGTAATAAACTTGTCCATTTTGGCTAAACTCGTTCCCCTATTTTTCGACTTTTCTCCTTTTGGAATGCAATTTTTTTCAAACGTAGCATGAGGCCCCTGAGCATATGTGAGGCCCCCTCCAATTGGGGAATATGGGGGGGGCTTCCACCGGCTCTGAACAGACGTCCAAAACCTCGACAAAGTGATGTACACTCTTGCACGTGCTAATTTTGGATAGTGTATGAATCATAGGATGATACATACTGCGTGTATTTTACATGTTGTCTATTCAGTGTTCATTCATTCAGTATTGGCAATATTATTCAATATTGTTATTGTCACTGCTATATTGTATGACTGCATTCCTGTACTGTGTAGCTTTGTATGACAACTTTTCAGCATGCACGATCGTGTCTGTTTCGTGATAGAATGATGCAGCTGTCAAAAATGGTCAAACTACAAGTATAAGCTAGTGGCATTGTTGATGTGCTAGTTAGGCTACTTCATCAGGTATTTGTTAAACTGCTACCTAAATTTTGTCGTAGTAAGATAATCCTATTGTTAGTTTGGATAAACATCAAAAGATGCAGTTAATTCGAATAAAATTTATACGTTACCTCTTGTACTTAATTTCAAGCAGTCAGCTTAACTTGTGTTTAATGAGCAGTGATGTTAACTGTACCTTCGCCAAGTAGGCTGTGTGATAGCCGCCATTTATTGACTTATTTATTTGTCGGTTTGTTAACCGGATTACGTAAAGTTAAGGCAGATTTTGCTGAAATTTTCAGGGAAGGTTAGACTGCCTTAGTTAGATTGGTTAGATTTTGTTGGTGATCCAAATCAGCAATGCGATCCAGGGTAAGACTGAGGGATTCTCTACCATTGCCAGATAGCGAAAACATGCTGAATATAGTGCTGCCGCGTAGCCTGCTGGCGAACACAATGGAAAACCAAAAAGCAGTCAGAGACCGCAGACCTCCGCCAACGCCATGTTGTTCGCCATGTGGCAGCACCATATTCGGTTTGGCAGCGGTTTCCCTTATGCCCCATTGAAAGCAATGTTAACGAAAATTTCAAAGTGATTCAGAATCCAGGATTCCTTCCGGATCACCCCCAAAATTGAATCACAGGTAGTTTTTGCCATTCCCGACATTCCCAGAAAATTTCAGAAAGATCCGTCCATAACTTTTTGAGTTATCTTGCTAACAGACAGACAGACGGACAAACTCTGGCAAAAACGTAATCTCCTTGGCGGAGGTAAAAAGGAAATGAGTTGGCAGAGGTTTGCATTCTCTGTGTGCACTTCCAGTTAAACAGTGCAGAAATATCCCAATTAGATCGCAACTATAGCAGAAGTTGCAAACATGCTGTGAGGTAACTGACCTTGCTGAATGTGATTACCCTGCTTTGAAGTCATTGATTTCAGCAGACCCGAGTTTATTAAGATAACTAAAGATTCATGGTACATGTATGTACGCTGAACAGTTTATTGTGAGAAAACACTACATTTTACAGTATTTAATGCACACGATTACTAGCGCTGTGTTGTATGCCAGAAGAAACAGTGAACGGAATGAATAATGTCCGACTAGAGCTCAGTATTTGTCTCAAAATAACAGTCATCGTGGTTATTATGCTTTGACACGTGCCAAACTGTCCATTATTAAAATTATCGATAATTACGCCTAGTTTTATTGGTACAAGGACAAAATTGGTGACAAAACATGCAAAAAATAAATACAACAAAATATCCTTAAAAATGGCTACCAATCTACTGGTCGTGTAGTACGAATAGTCGCCATCAACAGCACCACTTAAAAGGCACGCACACAAATCACTATCACTACTAACGTTTAAATTTTCTCGAACAAAAGTGTCAGCAATATTATAAATGGAATATAAAAATAGCAAGCTGTATAACATGAGACTATAGTATTGCTACTGGTAATCTTTATTCGCCATAAGACACCACCAAGACAGGCAAGTACATACACGCAGACGAACATAAAAGTGCTATCACAATTATTCGCAACTGTGAGTAGTACTCTATAGAACTGAAAAACGAGCTTCGAAAGTGTAACACGAAACTATCTAAAAAAAACTCGTTAGCAGACTAGAAATTCTGCCACGAAATGCGTTTTAAAAGCTGGAAATGCGTCGGATCACGTCTGTGCAGGGAACGCTTAACCCCAAAAATCGTGGCGTTCAGCGTGTTATATACCTCGGTAGACCTTGTTGCTCTAGAAAAAAACATACCGACAAAACTGGAAACTGGATAGCCACAGGTTCGTCAGCAGTCGCAGACAAGCACGAAAAACGAATTGCACATGAAATTTCAACTATTTGGCGGGGTGACACCATCTGACAAGACTGCAGTCCACTGCATTGGATTGTGCTCCCAGTCCCAGATATCCGGCGCATGAACAAATGACAAAAGAAACTCAAAAAGCATAGGAATTAAACGGAAAGAGGGAACAAAGAAGAAATGGGAAAACTCGGAAAGAGCGGGACGCACAGACATAAGGCACACATTAAAATTCGGTTCACATATTTTGCTCGTCGTGCCCTGAGCTGGTTTGTAAACCTGAGTTAGTTCTCAGCAAAAAAAGGACAGCTAAGGTTCTCGACGACGAGCGCCCACACACACTGATGATAGACGCTCAAACTCCACTACCTCGTTGCATGACAAACTGTCCAACAGAGTTTGAATGTAAAAAATTGGCTGGGGTTAAACTTTTCAATGGTCGGAGACGAAACAAAATTGTGATATAAATCGTACAGGGTGGGCCAAAAAAACTGGCACAATGTTTTTATACGCCAATAACTTCATCAAATATTAACCGATTTTCAAACTTTTTCCACTGTCGGAATCAGGAAAAAATTTGTAGCAGCAATGTCAGTAAAGATCTCACCACACCTCAAGTGTGTAGCTACACTACCTAGTAAAATATTAATGTCTTAAAAGCAACAATTGAAAACAATGCGATATCTGTAAAATTTTGTAAGAAATTAACAACAGAAAACAACTTGTTTATTTTCTCAGTTAGTGTCTAAAGCAACTGTCACATATCGTAGTTTTTACATCAAATGTTCAATATGTCCGCCTTGCTGCTGGACGACGCCCTCAAGCCGGTGTCGGCGACGCCACTGACCAATGGCGGGATCAATCAAACGCTGCGACAGTTTGCCCCATTCAGTGACGATCGCCTGCTTCAGCTGGTTGAATGTCGTAAATAAAATTGTCGACGTTGATATACCATCTGCTGAAGGGTCCTCAAACGGCATAATCGACCGAAATTTAAGTTTGGGCTGTTTGGGGGCCTTATGTCAAATGCGATCAACGTTGATCACGCAACGTTGATTAGTGTCGTCGCCGACCTAAGTGCAATGTCTGACATTTCGCAAGGTAGTGTAGCGACATATATGACGTCTGGTGCGATCTTTAGTAACACTGTTACTAAAAGTTCTCTTCTGATCCAGGCAGTGAAAGAATTTTGAAAATCGGTTAATATTTAAAGAAGTTATTGGCATATAAAAACATTGTGCCAGTTTTTTGGCCCACCCTGTATGTACAGGGTGTGCCCAAAAAGACCCAACTTGTTTTTGTCAAAACTTCGTCAAATTTCCACCAAATTTGATAATTTTTGGCACACAGATAGCCAAGACGACAAAAATATGTGAGGTGCATTTATTGTCCACCTCATCTAATTTATGTCAATGCACTACCGTGTAAAACGCAGATGCTCCAAATTGTTACATTATGCAGTGATTATCAGTATCAGATTGCTCACTTTTTCATTATCAGTTCGACAGGGGGTGCCACGTGATTTAATAATTTTGTGGTATCAAATATTTTACGTTGAAAATGGCAGACAAAAAAGTAGTTAGCTTATGAGCTCAAAACACATCTAATCTATGAATGAGTGCTGTGATATTGATCAGTTGATCGTTAATGCCACTATCAGCTGTGGCATCACATCTAAGCCATTGTGTACATTCTGGGCATAAATTATAAAAATTTGGAAGCAAGTTGTTACACAAACTTATAACTCTGCTAAATAAATCACATGTTAGTTTATCGTGTGCTTAATTAGGTTGTTAGAACTTTTACGGTGACAACAACTAAGCATTATGCAACAATTTGGAGCATCAGCGTTTTACACGGTAGTGCGTTAACATAAATTAGGTGAGATGGACAGTGAGTATACCAAACATAAGTTTATTGTCTTGGCTATCTGTCTGCCAAAATTATCAAATTCGGTGGAGATTTGACAAAGTTCTGACAAAAACAAGTTGGGCCATTTTTTCTACCCTGTATATAGTACCCGATTCATAATTTAACAGTGTGTTATGGGGGTTGAGGAAACAGTTGGGGAGGTTCAACCCCCAAACCCAAACCGGCAATTCAAACACTGCCAACAAACTGGATTTTCTTGTGGGCTTTTGACTTTTGGCGAACTTGTTGTACGATATGATTTGATGTATGTAAACTCCCGATCTGTTATGAATCTGTTGCACAGCACGTTGTGCAAGAAATCACGACAAATCAAAGAAAGTGGAGCTCTGGCTAGACGCCGAGGCTCGCTGACCAGACGAAGTAGGCGTTAATTCGCTTGTAAATGAAACCGGCTTGACTGAGATCTCTAAACGACTTTGACGGACATATCATTTCGGTCGGTGGAAGTCGTCTTGCTAAAAAGTAACAAAGCACAAAATACAAAAATGTTGCTTTTGACTATTAATTTTGTAATTATAAAACATAGCAACTAAACCGTGTACCAGAAAGAAATGTCACTTTTTATTACGACGTATGATGTAACCTTGGCAAATATTATATGTGCCGATTTTATTAATCCTTTCACTACCGGTATTATATGCGCAGATGAACTGCAGAAGAAGATGAAAATAAATCCAACCACTTTGCTTTACATTTGTTTCGATCTGTGCTACCTCCTGAAATTTAAATGTTTAGGTGACATTTGCAGACGATGGACACAAACTTTTTATTTTTTAGTTAAACTTATTTTTTAACTAAAAATAGTAGTTAAACTTTTAGTTCATTTTTTTCTAACTACCTTAGAAAAAAGTTAAACTTTTTTTAAATACCGAGGTAGGCCCTACTTGAACTTTTTAAAAACTTTTTGAGAAAATTGACTTTGCAGACGTTATTGATTGTTTTGTACATCTACTAAAAGTTAATACTACAAAAAATAAAATAAAGCAATAAAACTGCAAACGAAAAGTTATATTTCACATATCATCTAACACAGTCCCACAGTTCATGTACGTACATCAATCATCAAAGCTCTTAAATTATTACCCTGTTGTTAAAAGAACGTCACTTGACTCGGGACTGAATCTCGCAAGCTGCCAGTGAACTAAAATATAGTTAAAATTCAAAATACTTAACAACAGTCTGTTGGAGATTACGGTCCAAAAGCACCAGCGGTCTATGGTGGAATGTATAGATACGAGACACTTTTGTGCTAAGAGTTGCAAAGACGGTTAACACACCTGCTCCTGACTGAGACTTGAGACAGTAAAGGCCGTAGTCCTGTGGATTTGTGATTCTCAGCCGATGAGCCAGCATTCCGCCTGTAAAACACGCATGCAGCAATAAGTAGCGAGACGTTTTTTTTATATAATTATCGTATAAATGACACTAATTAAGTTTCAGCAAATGTAAATAAACCAAACATATTCAGCAGGCGTACTGATTTTTATCATAGCGTTTTTAAAATTAGGCTATAGAACATTTTGCATTGCTATATTGGTCACGTAAGCCTAAACTCGAGTTTTATAGAAATGGTTTCATTTTCTTGGTATTATCTGTTTAATTTAGTTATTTGCATGATGAATGGATACAAAATGCTGAACCACCCTGTACAAACAATGCTGTTAAATAGAGGTTAATGACGAATCTGCCATTTAATCTGCCAAATGGTATAGAAGACTAAAAGACGAAGAATGTATGAAGACTGTCTAAAATTAGGCCCTTACCAGGGGCCGTTCGATAGTGGAAGGTAATTGGGGAAAATGTACTCGTACAGGATACGGTAATAATATGCAGTAATATTGTACTATCTTCGAGGACATTTCTGAAACGAAGTAGCCTACGTAACTTACAGACGTCGTTGACTAGCACAGATTGTCTGACAGGCAGTGAATGTTTCACAAGAACGTCGCAACTTTCGTCCGGCGTAATGACCGTTATGTAACCCTCCTGGTCGCCCGGCTTGATCGTTCCTTTCGTCTGCTGCATGTGACACATACAACAAATCTGCAAGAAATCGAAAGTCTGCAGGTTGTATATTAACAAGTCCACTAAAACTGAAAGCCTGCATCAAATGCACAACATCTTGACGCGTTATACAGCTTGTTGTACGACCTGATGTCCGTTAAGTCAACTAGCATGCTAAGCAAAAATGAATGGAAACAAACGAAGAGCTCGGCCCAGTGCTGACATAACGCCCGGACGTCCATCTAGCATTGCGTACTTGTTTACTGCACCGCGTAGCCTTGTGCCTAAAACTGTTTTGGACTGAAAGCTGGCACATCGATTCTTCGTGCCCTGGGAGACGTTCATGTCAATTTTGTTTTGCTACGTCTTCTTTGTTTTCGATTTCATACCGATTACACATACGGACGGACGAATGGTAGGCAAGACCGATAATATGGTCTGCTAGGACGACCGCATAGGCTAATTATAACCTAATGTCTCAGGGGTTCGACAAGACTGCATCCTTTCACCATTCTTCTTCATCATAGTCATCGACTTCGTCATGCGCAGAACTATGGACAAGTCGGAATACGGCATCGTCTGGCAGAAGCGGAACCGCTTAACGGATTTGGACTTCGCTGATGACATAGCGATAGTGGCGGAGGAAAAAAACGTATGCCAAGAGATACCAAGAGATACGTATACCAAACGAAGGCCATGGGAATCACCCACCGCTCATCACCACAGCCGATAGCCGTTGCACAAGGAAACATAGAATACGTAGAAAGATTCACCTACCTGGGAAGTGTAATATCTAGCGATGGAGATGTTGAAGCAGATATCAACACTTGACTGGCAAAAGCAGCAGCAGTCTTCCGACGACTTGACAACGTGTGGCGATCCAGCACCCTTAGCCTCAAGGTTAAACTGGACCTCTACACCTCCCTCGTCATCTCTACAGCCATATACGCCAGTTAGACTTGGAAGAGTACAGCTAGAATATGTCAGCAGCTGGACGTCTTTCACCAGCGCAACTTACGGAAGATTCTGGGTATTACATGGAAGGACCACGTGACTAACATGGAGGTGCTAAGCCGGACTGGGCAGCGAAGATTACAGGACATTGTAGCAGAGAGACGACTTCGGATGGCAGGCCATATCATCAGGATGCCACCTGGACGACCAGCCAATCACGCCAAATCATGGACCCCTCGTGGTAGTGGCAGACGTCGAGGTCGTCCAACGAAGACTTGGCGGTCTACATTTAAAGAAGACCTAGTGGACCGAGGAGTGGATTATAACAGCGTTCAGGCTGTGGCTACAAACAGAAGCAGATGGCGAACTCTTGCTGCCCATGATTGTTCTGTCTAAAGAAGGAAAGAGAGGAAAATGGGGAGAATAAGAGAAAGAAAAAATGTAAAAAAAGAAAAGAGAGGAGAGGGACGGAAAAGGAAAGGAAATGAAAGGAAAAGGGAGATTTTTAAGGCTTTCCAATTAAGGTTTCTGTCTCCGGGACTGCATTATCTGAACACGAATTAAAACGTTTAAATGTCAAAATATGTTTAAAATGTAATTAAATGAGGGAAAGTGTTATTAAACTAAGCATAGATTTAATAAAGCTATATTGATCACAGATTTTGCACGGTTTCGTTGATGCCGGCTGTTGCATTACGAGAATTATAACACTTGTAAAATAGCATTACAAAATTGTAGCAAAAGACTCAATGCAATCTAATCTAATTTGATCCAATCCATGAATGAACTCGATGTACGACCAACTTTGCTACAGTCTAAAGTATAATGAATCAGTAATATTATTTCTTTAAAACATTGCAAACAGGCTAATTTTCCCAGACGTTAGTAGTTTGGCAACTAAAACTTTCTGATTGCATCATTGATTGAACAAACTTAATTAGGCGAAGAGACAACGAAATACGTACCTGGTGATTGATGAAATGCGGAAGCGCGGGCGGAACAGAAAACATCTGTAACTGTTGTCAGGACGAGCAGAAACCACGTGACACCATCACGTGACACAATTCCACTTTGGCGATCTATTACCTCCGCCATAACCGACTTTTCGTCCACAAACAAATTATCGTCTTCAGAACAGATATTGGTTCGATTCCGTTCGCTGTCGGCGACAGTTTTCTGCTGCGGTGTTGTACAAAACACTCGGCGCGACGGAGCGAAAGTAGTTAATTATTCAGACACGTGTCTTCTAATGACGACATGACATCGTGCGGACCTCGGCGGAAGTTTTTCACGCCGCGGTGCATCGCGGGATTGCGCGATGATGACGTCAGCAAATGAGAGAGACAAACAAGGCGACAGACACGACGACGGACAGTGGCGACATTGACAGTGTGCCTTCAAGATAGAACGCCAGATGTTGGTCCGTCCGTCTTGGCTCCTCGCTATCAGTCCGCAAGTCCGATGCCGCCACCGGAGCTAGTTTCTCGGTTGTCGCGGTCGACGGAGCAGATCAAAAGGTCGTCGCTCGCTCCGCGCGGCGCTCGGATCCGCTTGCTGCTGCTCTCTCTTTGCCGCTGCAGCCGCGCTGCCACGCTCAGTATAACATTGTGATGAACGGGGATTATCTTCAGTCAACATCTGTGATGATCTGTTCAGCTGTAACTGCGACTTGTCCGTTAGCATATAGTCATATAGTGCGATCTTTTTTCAGCAACACAAATTCTGATAAATTTTTGGAGTAGTGGGACGTGGCCGCAATAAAAAGTGATTAACTTTCGTATGGTCTCAGTTTTGAATTTAATCGAACACCGGTGGTGGTCGAATAGCTCAAACTGGCCTGAGTCTGACAGTTGTGTTTGATAGTGTAGTCGGCGAAATTTGACGCGCTTTGGATACTTTCTCAATTATCAAAAAAAGTTTCAAATCTGAAGGCTGCTATCAAACACAGCCAAGAAAGTGTTGCTAAATGTCATTAAGCGCGAACATATTGGCTCTGAATTTTTACGCGCGAAAGCAGCTACTGCTTTCAGCTCGTTTTAGCTATCGCAATTCTGTCTGTCCGTTTGTCTCTCTGTCTGTCTGTCCGTCACACGGGTGCATCAGTCAAAAACGGTGCAAGCTAGAATTACCAAATTTTTACTGTCGGCTGCCCGGAAGACTCTAGTTTCAGGAACCGTAAAGCTTTTGCATAAATTCGAAAGGGGTCACCCCGAACGAGGGCGCTAAATGAGAAGGAATGGGCAAAATTAGCGATTATTGGCCAATAAATCGCTGTATCTCAGTAACGGTGCAAGATAGGGCCTACGAGGGTCATCCCAAAAGTTTCCGGCCTCGACATATTAGACAACAATATTTTCTACAATCTATACATCAGTGAAATGTACTTCCTTTACGAACTATAATGAGTCGGTTGCTGATATGACGTCATTGTAATTTATGACGTCATATAGCTCTAAACCGAAACCATTTGAAATGCTAACGCAAACAGCATATAATCAGGCTCACTATTGCATGACAATTCTCCAGTTTCGTAGGTTACTATTAATCACTAATAGGAAGTCGTACACTGGCTTTCGACTGGCGCCGAATTCAATGACCTTGAATGATCTTAAACGCCAAAAAGGGTTTTTTGGGATCTTTTTGGCGATTTTGGGCTGCGACAGAAATCTATATCATTCACAAGGTGGCGCCACGCTACTGTCGTTATGCGATCCAGATAGAGAATTTGGTATTTGTATATGAATTTAGCGTGAACACCTCAATTTTTAGCTAAACTACTAAACCGGAACTGCTATAGGCTTTCGCGCGTCTCGTGAGCATTAGCTCAAATTTCTTGTATATCAAGCTATGCATGGATAAAAATCGAAATCATATTTCTACAGCTATTAGGCCCACGTCGTAACTTCAGAGGCACGTAACTTCAAGTTTACCGCCTGCAGCAGGCCCTACCAACCTAATACATAAAGCCTAAAGACCGATATTAATGCCGTCAATAACACGTCTATACGACGAGCTCAAAAAATGCTTGCGCTCGCCGTGCTGGCTCGACGAGCGCTCGTCGTGCACTCGTCGTGCGTTCTATAGTTCGCTTAATAACAGTGTATATTGCAAAAATTTACGATGTTGTCTCGTCAAGGTGACTCGACGTCGTGCGCTCGTCGAGTCAGCTTCATCGGTGTAAACGGGTTATTAGTGACATGCTGCGATGCAAGTTTGCGGCCCTGTTCCGACATCCAGAGTTGCAGATCCTACTTTGTCGCATCGTATCTTCTATCGATAAATCCATCTTTCCTGGCACTGCTGCTGCAGTTGATGCAGCTACTGAGTATCTTATCACACGGAGCGACAACGCAGAGAGCGGTTCGCGCATGATTTCGACTCAATCGCGTCCGTGCCGTGTTTTACGACGACCACTCAGCTCAACCCGTGATCCGCTGATTTAGATATTCTAGCCTATATACCTCAGTGCCCGCCAGTGATCACTCGAACTGAGTTCGCCATAGAACAAGAAGTAGGCTACTTCGTCTGTCATTGGCAGGCTGCGGTGCATTCGCAACTGACTGACTTTGTTATCCGCCCGACTGCGTGCGGCGAGATTTAGCACTGAAGCATGACTTCTAATTTATAATGCTCTTGTCAACAGTTCTGTGGAAAAAATTTAATTAATACAACTTCAGAAACTGGAAACTGCAGTGATATAAGACACCACAAAATACAATGCAATAACAGCACCAAGAAACGGACGAGTATTTTTTTGCGCGATATGCAGATTGGGCGAGTTTCTGGCCGACATTATTGAGCGTTATATAAATTTATTTACTTACTTATTTCACTCAGCGGCGTACGTCGTTTGGTTAAGAAAGTAAGATGACAGAGAGTTGCATTTTTTCCGACGGACAGCTGGAGATTTCCGGCAAAGACAATTATTAGTGCTCAGAAATTTAATTTTGTCCAAAAGAGGGATTTTTACCGAACATTCTGCATTTGTATTTTTGGGACACAATTTTCCGACTCCTCCCTAAGCATCTGCTTACTTTTGGCATTTATCTTCGATTTTTGGCACTTCAGACTCGGTCCATCACTTCCAACTCCAATTTATGGCTACGCCTATATGTAATATCATATGCGTCAATTCTCTGCATGGCGACGGTTAGAACAATTCATAGCGTGCAGTTTTGTATGCCTCTACACGCTTGGTTATGTTGTGACCTTGATTTTTGACCTTGTCAACTTTTGACATCAAGACCTAACCGGCATGTCTTAGTCTCAAGATGCACTACTGACAGAAATTTGCTGTACCACGGAAGCATGTATGCGGGCGCACGGCCCACGGACGACCTAAACACATAGGCCTAATGCAGCTTCCGATGCCGTCTAACTATGACAGAGGTAGGCCTATAAAAACAGTTCGATTCAGTCGGTAGGTGTTTCATTTCCCTACTGACAATGTTCTATCACCGATTTATTGCAACCCAAACGACCGTTCGATCTGTAGCCTATATCGCCTTCGTCTTGGTGCCAGTGCACAGACGATCTGTCGGACAGACAAAAACACAGTCAGAGCCCGACGACTGCGACATGCACGGTTGTCGGTAGTCAGTCAGTCCGTCAGCGCAACGGCAATATAGCATCTCGCTGTGTGTGGTCGTCGGGCGCAGCATCGACGTGTGTGTTCGGCTGATTTGTTCAATAAGTCGATTGGTCGTCAGTCATACACTGCGACTGCCACGCCGCCCGCTGTCACCCTGTGTTCACCCTTCCCCGGCCGGCACCGTGCATCGATGTCGGACATCACCCTGGAACGCGGCGGCGCCCCGTCTGTCGACTCGCGCACACGATACCGCCGCGCTTTCACGGCATAGTGGTACTCTACTCTGATATCTCGCTCGCGAGGACTTGGTGACCGTCCCATAGGGACTGCGTGAGCGTGACTCCCGGTCGGGTTTTTGCTATCACGTGCATGGTTATTACTTGGATGGGTGACTGTCTGCTGATCGGTTAACCATCTCCGTATAATATAACCAACCACCGAAGTCAATTCAGACTTTCATCCCTCCGGGACGGCTAGGTAAATTAAGCTAAGTACGATCCTGCCTGCCTGGGACTAAGGTGAGGCGCATTCACCTGTGTTGGATGGCAGGTAACACTATGTGATGCCATATGGCAGATGACGCTCCGTAGCTCTAATATGGGTTTCCATGACAAGCTATACACAACCTGTAACGTTCGAACCTTTAGTCTAAACAGCGATAAGCTAAGCAGTGCCCAAATGTTTCGTCACACCACACCGCTGCTCTATCACATAGTCTCGTATTAGCCTTCTTCCCGTCCGACGACGTCGCCGTAACGTCTTCATCGCTCACTGAGCTCGTCTCATCATATTACTGTCGACGACCCACCTAACACACGGCCTGGCTGTCGGAGACTCTGGGCAGCGAGGGGGGTCGTTTTAGGGGAGCTCCCATGACCAACCATGCCGCGTTGCTGATATGATCCTGAGATAGGCCTAGTCGTACATGGGACCATTCTTCGATCTGCGCCGCGCGGCTACTCGCGCAGTCACTGCACCGTCTCCAAACGCAGCGGATTAATTACAAGAGGATTTGCCTTTCGCGCTTACCAGTCAAGTCGATGCGGTACAGAATTAGCGGATATTATGAGAAATGGAATCTGCGGATTCGGCGAATAATAATTAATGATTATACCAAAATAACTTTTTGGTGTGCTTCTATAATGAATGTTTAGTTTCGTTCATGCATGCTCTTAGTCTGCTACGCAGCATTAACCCTCGGATGTCTAAGGGAGGGGTTGATACAACTCCCCCTTATCGGTTTTTGGGGGACAATTTTTTTCTGGTAGCTTAGTGCAACCAATCACTTTTGGCTATCTGTTCCTCCAGATAAACAACGTTTTTCGACATATTACTTTCCATGATAGTTCTACAGGGTCTGGTTTGATCAGTTCCAGAATCTAGTGACCCAATGCCGGCAAATGTCTACAGACGTGTTTTCCACACGTAACT
>Ga0209367_1004468_pt1 | contig 19277 bp, 11 predicted proteins | sample WorMetLIZISLAND2_FD_187412 | JGI IMG/M metagenome (GOLD analysis project Ga0209367, IMG submission 187412) | Marine gutless worms symbiont microbial communities from Max Planck institute for Marine Microbiology, Germany - Olavius geniculatus... ...
ATGCTGCTAATGCTTAGCCTCTGAGTACTGGCAGTGTCACTGTCAGTTGTCACAATAAACAAATTCCACACAAAAGTACAACTATAAGTTGATAAAACGTTCGTGGGTTAATCTTCCCAGCTCAGGGGGGGAAAGCTAGGGGTAAGCTAGCTTTCCCCCCTGACCTAAATTGGAGACAGTTTGTCTCCATCCCCCCTCTGTGGAAGGCCCTGATATATACATAAAAATATAGCTTTCCACGTTATTGTGCGTCGTCAGGTGCCGATACACGGGGACGGGCGCGCGGGTTATGGCGTTGGCAGCCAGTCAATCGTGCTGTCGATGAAGACTGATGACTTTGTCTGGATTCAGCTCAGCAAAGATTCCGGTCTACTCAACGACTACACGACGTTTTCTGGATATCTCATCTTCACAGACTAGCTCTGCGTTAGGCCTATAATACACAGCAGCAGCTGCACCGGGTGTCAGACGACGAATCAGATTGCAGCGTTATAATTTTTATAAATAAAACATTTCCGCAAATTGAACAAGTAATTAAGTAATTTGAGCAAAGCTCACGTGACGCGCGACACCATCGGTCCTGCCACCTGGGAAATCAGTGTACAGCGTGCAATAAAATAATAGCCTACGTTTAGTGCTAAAAATGTCATACGCAGCGTGTCCGGATCTATCACAGGCGCGCGGTAACGCAGACCTGTGTTAATGGCGACCGGCTAAGTGATCGAGAATGGCAAAATTCGACCCCGAGGAGATCTGAAACCCCGCAACCGATCGACACAAAATTTGAAACAGGTGATTACGTCCGCGAGACGACCCCCCTATGCAAAATTTCGTGCAAATCCGTCCATCCATTGGGGGCTTCTCGGCAAATTGGTGAAATAGGCCTATAACGAAAATTTTTCTAATATCTATATACCTTTTGTTGTTGACCGACCTACAGGTCAGACCGCCCGGCGGATTTTCACGCACGATGGCTCGAACAACGCGGCCTCACGCAATTGTCAAACCTTTTCGAGAACCGAAATTCGAAGTTAATATCTAACCCCTGAAAAATCCCCCCAAAGTCGAAAATTGGGTCCAAAGACGGACTTCGAAATTTTCGGCCAAAAACGCTCCTGTATAAAAATTTCACCTATAAACGGCCCCTAATCGTCATCGTAGGCCCATAAAAGTTGTATAGTGAATAGGCAATATGGCCTCGGAAATGTTAAATATGTGGTCATTTTGGACCCCCTACCCACAGGTCACGTGACACGGGGCATGCGCAGTCAATGTTTTGGCCTTTAAAACATGCCTATGTATAAAATTTTCACACGAACGGCCCTTAATCGTCAACGTAGAAGTTGTATAGTGAATAGGCAATATGGACAGGCTCTGTGTTCAACTTTTCAATCAGTCAATAAATCAGTTTGAATAAACTCTGTTGGGATCTTGTTTTTGTGTGTTTCTGTTTTCTTTTTTGTACACTGTAGGCTAGGCCTAATTGCTGCAGTTATCTGGGAATAAACGTATTTATTCATTCATAATAGGCCTACTGGTAGGCCTAGGTCTTGAACACGCCTGTGATTGTTTGATCAATGAGCGTTAAGTGTGTCAGTTTTGTGCGTACATTTTACGCGCAGTGTCCCACAGATCGGCACCGTTGCGTTGGTGCCGAAGTGTCTTGGTGCCGAAGTGTGCTGCGACCCACACTCACCTTGAATATTTATTTTCAGCTAAAATTTTTTTAAATATTCTTATTGTTGTTGTTTTTGTTGATAATTTTTTTCCGAAATAAGTCTACAATAGTCGTCTGAAGCATGTCTTCGCAGGCTGGCGACTGGTGTCTTATTGAAAGTGACCCAGGAGTATTTACAGAGCTTATAAAAGAATTTGGTAGGTAAAATCGACTGATTTGTGATACATCTGTAATACCGGTACACAGTGTCTCGAGGGATTTATGGAGCTTTCGGTAGTATATGCCTAATAATCAATGTTAAAGAACAAAAGTTTTATGCTAATTTTCCAGGAACAAAAGTTCTAGGGGATGAAAGTTCCAAGAAACGAAATCATTTCCGGGAACGAAAGTTCTCGGGTACAAAAGTTCCAGTTACCTTTTGAGGACTTTCAGATTAGCATTAAAGGATTTTTCACAATTTCTTTAGAGTGGGGGGACGAGTGAAGATGACGGAAACTATTCATTACTATGGGTAGTTTGCGATCAGTTTTTCCAGTGATTGCGAACGCTAAATAACTGACGGAATACGGCACTGTGATGAACAAACCTGCAAGAAACATATACCGCTCATTTTTTCAATTGAATTTGTCACACAACGATTAAACGAGTGAAGTTTTAAATTGAAAATTGTTAAAATCTACCATCATTCACTGTAGCAAAGCGCAATGATATCTCGTGTGCACTAAAGTAGTTCGCCACATTAGGGTTGTGCTGTTTTGAATAATTTATTACTGAAGTGCAATTTTTGAACCAAGTTGTTATGTTCTAGTGAAACAATTCATCACATTTTTATTTTCCTGACCCCACCCCCATTTTGTGGTTAAGGTAGTAATTTTGATAGCAGTTGTGCATAACTGTGCATAGGTTACTGATCCCGTAAAGTTTTTTGAGCCATAGGCAAATGGTTGCGTCAAGTGAAGTTTGCGGAAAAAAGCATTAAATGTATACTAAATTGCATATTAGTATTTAAACTAACAGTGAAATATAATGACAAAGTGAACTGTGTTAACAATACGTAAAAATGTGCACTGAATGGCATGCAAACGTGTAAGTTAAGTTGAACTATTTTTTTCGCACGACTACACATAGCAGTGGATCGGTTTGTTTATGTTTCCGTCATTTTCACTCTAGCCGAGTTGGGTAGTGTCGTGTACCAGGTATCATCGTTTGATCTTTTGCGCCATGTTATTACTTAAAATAGAATTATTTACTTCTGTCCATGAGCAGGGGGTGTGGCACCATGACCATTTTTTATTGACAGAATTGTGGTCTTGCCTGTTGCTCTAGGTCTGACATTTACTTTTGGCCATCTGTACTAAACATGCACTGCTTAAAACTCACTGGCTAACCTGTTGGAACAGCAAATACTAGGTCTGTTAATGGTTAACTGGTTAACCATTGAACTGGTCCTGCTTTCAGGACCGGGCCTGAATGTGTCGGTCTGGTTAACCGCAATAATAGACGAGACGAGCTGCACCAGGACTCTTCTCGACCACCTGCCCCGCCCGCAGGTGTTATCAACTGTGATCAAAGCTGAGATCGTCTAAGGTGCTGTATGCCCCGGGTGAGAGAGGAGGGTGATTCTTGACACCTTTGAATGAATGGAAGAGACCTTGCGTGAGTTGCTGTGCCAGACAGTGAAGCGGTGTTTATCACACCGGCGACACTGGTGATGCAACGGGTGAGGTAGGCTATTGGAAAATGTGAGTGGCAGACTATTACGTGCCCGGCGTGGGAACTTAAAAGTGAAGCACTGCTATTGTTATCAAAGTCAGCCATCCGTCTGTCCACAGCAGCAGGTGGGGCAGCGGGAGTGGTAAGGTTTGTCGTCATGTGTCCAGGGTTTGGTGTCAGGTTACATAATGCTACACGGGCTGTGGATACAATATTGTTGGTTTAATGTCAAGATTTAGACATTATGTGGTGCATAGCTGGTGCATTTAGGTGTAGGAGTCAAGTGCAATGCTATTAGTACACAAAGTCTCAAACACATTAAAGGCCTGGCAGTATACATAGGTTAATGCTGCTAGTGCTACATAGTTTGCCATCCCCGCCGGCCACTGTGAATTTCTGTCTGTCTGTCTTAAGTGTCTGTGAGTGATGTACGTCGACGGACGGACACTGTAGCTCGCTTACCTGCCCTGGCCATGTCAGTGGCTGACGCTTTCACAGCCATCTGTCAGTCAGTCCGTAACACACACACACGCCATCCCATGCTGTCATGTTGTCCAGGCCTTGCTTTAAAATGTCCACTCTCTCAGCAACGTGTCGCCTGCTTGGCCACGGTTAACCGGTTAACCGGTCCTTCTGTTGACTGTTAGCCGGTCAAAGTAAATGGCCGGTCTTAACAATCCTAGCAAATACCACAACTGCAATGTGCTCTATTGTTAATTGTTATACCTCAACGCAAAATACTTGCATGCGATTGGTCCAAATCACGTCACGTACAGAGGGCACTATTTGATTGGCGTCATCATCATGGCGATGCCAGTCACGCCTCATTAACGTTCAAGATGTATATGACCACGTCGATGCCGAATTCATGTATTGTGGCTAAACACTGCATCGTAGTGTTCTATAGCATCTATTATGGCTAAACTGTACATCGTACATTATCAGCAGACGACCATGTACTTTATTCAAAGAAAGCGTAAAATACCACAAATTTTCCGTAGCGGCATTGAGGTATAACAAAACAAATAGAGACTGGCATCTCGATCATTATTGAAAGTTTTTCCCCCTCAGTTCGTAACATGCTGCCCTCGATCTTCAATCTTGGGCAACATATTGCAAAATTTGGGTAAAAAAATTTTGATAATGACCTCGATGCCAGTCACTGTTTGTTATATATTGCCATGGTCTGGAATGCTTTGTCTTTGTCTTTGGTGATTGTTTCGTCTCAGTGTTTCTGGTAATGAGATTTTGGCCGAGCTTATACCGTCATCAATAGGCCATTGTGAGAAAACATGATCGTATGATTAGAAATGAATGCCAGTAAACTAATTTCATTGTGATATGTCTAAATGTCTTTCTGTCACTTTTTTGTGAAATTGTTACTTATTAGTTTACAGGTATTTAATCAGCATTTTTGTGTTGTTTAGCATTTATGTGTGCAATATTTTGTCAGGTGTGAAGGGTGTCCAGGTGGAAGAAATATGGAGTTTTGATCCAGAGAGCTTCAGTCAGATCAAGTACAAGATTTAAACTTTTTCTGTCACATTTTTTATGTGGTATTAATTCATATTTGTAATGCATATAAAACAATATAGCGTACAGATTAATGATGATAGCAAATAACTTTTTAATGGTTCTTTTGTTCTTATTTAAATGTTTGTAGTGGTTTGTAAGTAAGTGCTATCAGAATGAATTCTTGGTGGACCAGTTTGTTTCCTGTGTTTGTGGTGCATAATTGCTTTCGCTGACTATGGATAGCATTAACTTTGCATATCTGTGACATTGACTTTATCGCCATTTGTGTTAAATTAATTCTGCAGAACATGAAAAAGTGTTGTTTTTCTCTGTCAGTTCACAATGTCAGAGCATTTGCTGTTGTTGTTTTTCTAGGCCGGTTCATGGTCTCATTTTCTTATTCAAGTGGAAAGATGATGATGATGCAGAAGGATCAGTTGTTCAGGATAGTCGACTTGACACAATATTTTTTGCAAAGCAGGTAAATGATTTATTTGACAATTTGTTGGAGACTGATTCTGGCATGTAAAAATTGTCAGTTTTTACAGTGTTTTTGTGTTATACCTCATCTAAGTGTGAACTGAAAAAATTGCCATTTTGACCAAAAAGTAGAATTTTTTTTACTTTTCTATTAGTAGTGTGTCATTGAGAGGACTTATGTCAGTAAGTAACCAAATTACTTTCTTGCTAGTAATCTGTGTAATGTTGTTCCTGTGTCAGTCGTGCTAATAGCATGTAGTTTGTGGCTGTCAGGTAATCAACAATGCCTGTGCAACTCAAGCCATTCTCAGCATCCTGCTCAACTGTCAGCATGCTGACGTTGACCTTGGTAAAACTCTGACAAACTTCAAGAAGTTCACTCAAGACTTTGATCCTGCTGTGAGTACATATCCATCCCATCGTTCGTCCGTTTGGCATAACTTGCTGTTTAACTCTCAGCATTTCTTTGTGATATTTCTTTCAGTCTTCTGTGGGTCTATGATAGTCTCTTCTGCTATTTGCTCCTAGCTTCAGTATTCATCTTCTGTCTTTGTGTTCCTATAATTCTTGCTCATGATGTCAGTGTTTGTATGCACACTTTCATTCATTTATTGCTTTGCCCAACATCCTGTCTTACATTATGACCATTGCAGTGAGTCACGTCTCAAGTTATGTCGGCGTTTGCAATGCTTCACTGTGGTATTTTGTCTAATAAAAAAATTTCGTTTTGAGACACTGGCCTAGTCCCAGTTGCAATATTGTCTTCATTACTAGTGCTTAGCCTGAATGCCATCTGCAGTGATTACAATTTATTAAACATTACAATGGCAGTAATTAACGATGCACTCCTTTGATGTTCTCAGTTTGACTTAACAGAAGGGTCATCCTGTTTACGTAAATATCTGCAAAAACAGTTGTCGATATCAAAAGTTCACTGTTATTGTACCTCGAGTAACTGTGGAAAAATTGGCTGTCATACACAAATTGAAATATTACTTGATTTGTGGTATAGACCGTAGCCAGTAGTTAACATGTTCTGCAGTTAATGGAAAGTCAAATATGTGGTCCTGGCTGATGTACTAAATACTGAATAGATGTAAATAAAATACGTACGTATTAATGTTGTTGTTGACGTAGAACCGTGGTCTTGCGTTGAGCAATGCAGATGTCATTAGACAGGTACACAACAGCTTTGCACGGTATGCTTTTGTTCACATTGTTTCTGTCTTCTCCAGTTTATAGCTCAGTAACAGAAAATTATCACTGATCTCTCGCAGTCGTAAAATTCTTTTCTTTATTATTGAACCAGGGTGCAAGAAGAAGATGAATAATAGAAGTAATGGTGACAGCAACAGCAAATGACATAATTGTCTTCTATTTAGAAGATGATTATGTGATAACATTAGGTAAATACAACAGCTCTTGGGGGTGGTTTCTTGTTCTGTTAGTTAGCACACCCACCAGTTTGCATTCTTCATTACTTAGCGATGACTTATTGGACAGACCATTCACTCAACGTAGGCACAGACATCATGAATATTAACGAGTTAGGTTGACCAATACCAGGACTGGTTTAGTACCAGAAACCAGCCATTAATGTGCCATCTTGCTGTATGGTTTTTCTGGTATGTGGGTGGTCCATTGATTGTTGTATTTGGGCGGTCTGTCAACCAGGCAGCAGATGTTCGAGTTTGATCACAGCCTTGCGAAGAAAGACGATGATGTCTATCATTTCATTGGCTACATTCCAATCGCCAGCCGATTATACGAGCTCGATGGACTGAAGGATGGACCAATCGATCTTGGTTTGTGATCACTCCGTTGCTTCTCTTATTTTCTCATTGTACATGAAACTTGGTTCAACTGTTTCTGTACTAGGTAACTCGTTCAATAAAATATGTTTACTGGCATGCAGACAAATAGTGAACCATTGCTTTTCTTGTTACAGAATTTGATGGGCTTTGGCAAAAAATAAAAATTTATTTTTAAAAACCCAGTGAAATAGCCAACTAACTGTAGTTACTGGTATCAACACTGGCAGTTAAAGGCACTTAGCTAATATATTTGAAATTTTTAAAGTTATAGTTATTGATGCTCCATGGTTGCAGTTATTGTATTACTTTTGAGTTTGTTTAATTGTCTGCTTTATTACGCGCAACAGCAGCTACTGCTGTAGCGCATCTTAGCATCTTATTCTGTCTGTCCGTCTGTCTGTCCATCTGTCACAGAGGTGGATCAGTCAAAAACGGTGCAAGCTAGGATCGCCAAATCTTCACCTCGGCTGCCTGGAAGACTTTAGTTTCAGAAACCGTAAGGCTTTTCTATAAATTCAAAAGGGGTCACCCTGAATGAGGGTGCTAAATGAGAGGGGGTGGGAAAAATTTGCGATTCTCAGCCGATACAGCATTGGCAGCGAAATAGGTGGCGCCCTCTGGTGAGTACAAGTAAAACACTATACATATTCAGCTACTGGTTGTCTGGCGCCCTCTGGCGACTGATGATTTTGTTTTACTGGGCTTTTTTGGACACTGTAGCCAAAAGCCTTATGGACGATGACTACAGATCACTAGCGAACGACGGTGCACTGCTGTTGCGCGTTCCACTTTGCAGGACTTTTCTTGTTTTGCTACATTTTGCCAGACCCCACAAGAAGAAACATTGCAGCATTGCTGCAGTAGATCTGTTGACAGGCTATGCACCTTTTATGGCAGCCAGAGTTGCCGAATAGGAATGGTTGAAAAATGCCAAAATGTAACTGCCAAATGAGCCCAAAATGCCGCTTTTTACGCGTGAAAGCAGCTACTGCTTTACGGATCTTAACCATTGCAATTCTGTCTGTCTGTCACACGTGTGGATCAGTCAAATATGATGCAAGCTAAGATCACCAAATTTTTACCATTGGCTGTCTGGATGAAATGGCTAGAGGTAGACTGACAGTTTGCGAGCAGAAACTGCTATAGGCTTTCGTGCATCTCGTGAGCATAGCTCAAATTTCTGGTTTAAAATACTACACTGTGTCCGGTAGAAAAGTTATCCCCTAGACATTATACAATAGAAAAGTCAAATCTAAACGGATTTGAATAAAATTTTGTACACTTAATGCCAAATAAATTACAAAACCAATCACCAAATTTTGTTGAAAAACATTATTTCCAGGCGGAGTTATTAATTGTTGAATATCGATAACAAAATATCTCCATTACCAATAAGGCGTTACATAAGTAAACCCTTCTGTTAGTATACATTTGCAAAACTTTTAACAGAAAACATCTGATTTTAGCAAAATTTTAGATAAACACTGCATCATATATTGGCAGTTAAAATGCCAAATTTTAGTTAAATCTGCTAAAGCAAACAATAACTACAGTAGTTTTTGTGAGGTCACCCCAAAACCGTTTAGTTTCAAGTCTTTGTGTATGACGTCAGACCTAAAACAGAAGTGTTTTGGGTGACCTCACAAAAACCACTGTATTTATTGTTTGCTTTAATGGCTTGAACTAAAATTTGGCATTTTGACTGCCAATAAATGGTCATTGTTGACAAAAAATTTTGCTAGAATTAAATGTTGTTTGTTGGAGTTACGGAAATGCTTATTAACAGAAGAGTTTCCTCGTGTAACACCATATTGGTAACGGATATATTTTGTTATCGATATTTAACAATTAATAACTCCGCTAAGGAATAACATTTTTCAATAAAATTTGGTGGTCTCTTTTGCAGTTTTTTTTTGGTGGATTAAGTATACAAAATTTTATTAAGATGTGTTCAGATTTAATATTTTTATTGTACAGAGTCTAGTGGGTTACTTTTTTCCGGACACAGTGTATTTATGATGATGGAATCTGTCTGGTTTTGAGTACTTTGGCAGAGTGTCACGCAAAGAAAATCTCAATTAGCCACCAGCTGGTGGCTTTAAATTCTGTCAGAAATAATATCAGCAAGTGAGTTAGCTTGATTTGACAGCTGTTTACTATGTGTACCAGGTGCAGTGCCAGCAGACACAGATTGGTTGGATCTGGCTAGACCCATCATTGAAAAGCGCATTCAGAAGTAAGCTCACACCCATTACACAGACATTATTGGTGCAGGCTAGCCTACCTAGATGCTTCACAGTTAAATGCGTTAATAGCGTTCGACCAAATAAATCTATTTGTTCTAGCTAGATGCTGCTAGCTTTCCCTGTTGTCACTTAGTTGACTTGTAGTGAAGATTTGTAATATAGATGTATCCTGAACTATAACTTATGAGTACAGGGTGGTCCAAAAAAACGGCACAAAGTTTATGGCACCATAATTTTGCAACCGTGCATCACAGAGTCATGCGGTTTTCAGCAAAATGTTCTGAAAGAAATTTTTTACATGACTAAAGTCATTGTTTAAATACAGCAATTAAATATTCTTTGTTAGTGCAGCTGGCAATTGAACGATGCAAAACAGCATTACCTTCAATGTATTTTGGTCCATAAAAACATGCCACTATTATTTTATGAATAGCTCCGTGAAACATTGGCCGATTTTAATAATTTTTGGCATGCGACATTAAGAAGAAACTTATCGGAAAGGTTTATAGTTTTGGCCACCTCACCTTAATGTTGTTGCTACACTACCGTGTGAAATGCAGAAGTCGCAGTTTGGCCATTGACAACCATGAATTCCTACTGGGTAGCGTATACGTCGGCTCAGAAATTATTAACTGAATAGTGACAAATGCAATTAGCAATTATTATCACTCAAAAAGTCACACGTGACATCACTTATCTTCATTTCAGCATGTGCTCAACATGTCCTTCTGCAGCACAAACGCAAGCGGTAGACGTTGACGTAATTTGCCAACAGCACGTTCAGTAACTGCATGACTCTAGCAGCCCACTTGCTGTTGATGTATCATTTCAATTTGTCGACTTAGAATTTTAAAATAAAGTTGAAGCAACAGATTTTTAATAATTTTGTAGTCTCAGTAATTTTCCGAGGATACGTGCATTACAGTATGAATTCATTGTTGTCAATGGTCAAACTACGACTTCTGCATTTCACAAGGTAGTGTAGCGACAACCTTAAGGCGAGGTGGCCAACACTACAGACATTCACATCAAGTTTCTTTTTAATGCCGCATGCCAAAAATTATTAAAATCGGCCAGTGTTTCACGGAGCTATTTATAACATAATAGTGGCACGTTTTTATGGATCGCGGTGTCGAGAGTAATACTGTTTTGCATCGTTCAATTGCCAGCGACAGTAACAAAGAATATTTAACTGCTGTATTCAAATACTGACTTTAGTAAAGAATTTCTTTCGGAACTTTTTGCTGAAAACCGCAAGACTCTGTGATGCACGGTTGCGAAATTATGGTGCCGAAAACTTTGTGCAGTTTTTTTGGACCACCCTGTATATTTAAAGACTTGATGTCGTCTTGTCTTAAAATGAACTGGAAGAATGGAGGGCTGTTCCGCAGTTTCAGTCGATAACTCTATATGTCGATGATGCTGATTTGTACAGATACAGTTCGGAGGAGATTCATTTCAACCTGATGGCGATTGTGTCCGACCGACTTCAGCAGTATCAGAAGAGCATTGATGACATTCAGAAACAAATTGAAGTCAGTCACTTGGTCACTTTATACAAAAACACTGGGGGAGGGGTACACTGATGATCAACATTTGTATCTGGCCATACAAAATTTGTCCTCATGTGTTTGAATTTCCGTAATTGTGAAGGATTAAGTTTACTACATTTTTCAGTAAGCTTAAAAATTGACTAAGCCATACAAAAGCCAGCGAACTCTTGTGTAACAAAACAGCACTAAAGCGCTGCACCGAAACAGAAATTCTCTGAAATAGATAGCTGGTCTCTCTAGCCTCATCAGTACTGATCGAGATCTTGCTTCCAAGATCGGCCAGGAGCTGGCGAGCTGAGGCGTTGAAAACACCCAACGTCACAACCGCAGTTGTTTGTATAGTGTACTATTGATTGTGTTGCAGACGGCTGGTATGGAGACAGATGACTTACAGGCTCAGCTCAGTCAACTGCAGCAACTCATTACTGACGAGGAAAATAAACGACTTCGACAGAAGGTTCCAATTTGCTACCACATTTTCAGCTGCCAGGGGTTACTGATTGCTTTAAGGTTATGTATTGTGGGAGGACTGTTATATAACAGCACACATCCAGTTTACATCACGGTTTTAAACATAAATCAACAGCCAAAATATAATTGCTCTCTCCCACCCCCTGGCCATTTTACCGCAGTTCAAACCCCACCAGTGACCTCAATAAACACACGCCAGTGAACATCTACAGTGCAGCCAGCAGACACACCACCGCCCCAGTTAGCTGCACCAGGTCTTCACCTTGTAGCGCATAAGCTAATGCTAATTCCCATCCTGCTGAGGGTAGGAGGCTGAGTTGACCTGAGATTGTATTGAAACCATGTGCATGTACTAGCAAGTCACGTCACTGCTGTATGCCAGAGTGTTAACTTGTTCTGTGTTAACCTGTTCGACATTTTGTTTCAGTATTAGCTTTTAATTAATCACATTTGTGTAATAGCATCAAACTCTGTGAATGTCAGCAGAGGTATCTGCTGTCAGAAAATAGTGCTGCTAGATGAAGCTGCCTATTTGCATTGACAATGTTTTCAGATTGAAAACATTCGTAGACGACACAATTACTTGCCGTTCATCATGGAGATGTTGAAAATACTTGCAGAAGATGGCAAACTTGTTGGTCTAGTCGAAAAGGTCTGTACCGTACGCTGTTACCGTATAGATCATATAAACGTTATTCTATTTTGTGACGGTTACAGCATTTATGTGGTAGATTTTTGCTTAGCCTGTAGTGCAGAATTTTATTGGTTCCTCATAAACAAGAGTTTTAAAGAATTGATAGCCAGTTATTTAGATGGTGGTGTTACATGCATCGGTTACTATCTGCAGTTTTTGTGCACATCTACAGGGTGTTCCAAAAAAAACGGATACCCAGTTTTATTTTGGGATAACTTTGGTAATTCAGCACCGATTTTAACCATTCTTTCACTGTTACAAGCAGAAATTTATGGCGCATAAACGTGAAGTTCTTCCACCCACCGTACCTTTATTGTGTGACTACATTACCTAGCAAAACAGTTCTCAGTTCGTAAGCCCATGATCAAATAGCGATCATCCTTTGTTATTCTGCCCATATGAAACGATTTATTCTAAAAATTATTACTGGTAAACAAAGTAAATAAACACAATATGATGTAACACTGACGTCACAAGGCACTACTGCGAATAAGTAAGTAAGCTTAACTATTTTATGCTACGAAATTGATATCTTTATGTGTTGCCTGTTCTCCGAGACCACTGTAGCTTTGACAGTGTTTGTTTTGCTAGGTAATGTGGTCGCACAGTAAAGGTGCAGTGGGTGGAAGAACTTCACGTTTACGCGCCATAAATTTCTGCTTGTAACAGTGAAAGAATGGTAAAAATCGGTGCTGAATTACCGAAGTTATCCCAAAGATAAAATTTGGTATCCATTTTTTTGGAACACCCTGTAAGTTATTTTCACAGTGTGATCTTGTGACTTGGTTTTTAACTTGTTCTTTAATGGCATGCCATGTATAATAGACAGGTACAACAGTTTACTGCAGCAAATGTTTCCAAATTCAGCAGGCCACCGGGGCCAGTTTACCAAATTTTTACAGCTCATGGAGCACAGTGGTCAGTAACGAATTGTGCGTAATTCTGCAAAAACAGGCAAATTCTGTGGCTTGGTTGAAAATTCCATGGCCCACAGAAAGCTGTGATTTGTAGCAATAGACACTGATCACATTAATAAAACCGTAGCATTTCAACCCATACAATTTTGCGCGTTTTCAGGCGAAAGAAAAATCAGAAGAACGAAAGAAAAAGGAGAAAGAGAAGAAAGATGCTAAACTAGCTGCTTGAATGACTGACTTTTACTTACTTGTGGGAGTACTGATAATTGCATTGAGTGCTGTTGTTTCCGTAGCACTGCGGAGGCCGGTGACAGATTTCACGTAACTGGAATGTTGCATGGTTTTGAAGTATGACAGCAAGTGGCTCGTTGCTAAGTGATGACTTTTCTCAAATCGTGTAACAGCAGTTCCACGTGTTTGTTTGCTTTTCAGTCTTATAATGTAAACAGCAGTGTTGTGGCAGAGGATGGAGCATTTGTCCCCTAAATTGTGGGCTGTCGGAATATCTTCTTGATCGCAGTTTTTGTCCAATACGAAATTTGTGGCAGAAAACCCCCATTTTGGGGTTAACTTTGGAGCAAAGTTGAAATTTTGAGCACTCGTAATCTCCTGTGTCAGAAATTTGCAGTGCCTGTCGGAAAATTAAACTTACTGCCCCGCCTACTTTTTTAACCCATAACGTGGCCGAATGTAAAAAATGCACTGACAAAAATTACGATGCTGCACAAGGCATTAGCAACAATTAATATGCTTTGTCATGCTAGAACATATTCAACATAGGCCTACCAGTACATCAAAGCAGTAACAAAATGGCAAGCTTAATTTTTCACGGCGGTATGAGGGCATGGTCCTGTAAATACACCATGAGCCTAAACAGCATGCCACTAAACTTTTGTCCATTTCTTTGACAAATGTTGACAAAGTTTCAAAATTCTTACAGAAAATTTGCAATAATGTGATTATTAAACTTCTTACTGTATTGCTATGCAACCTTGTGAAATATAACATTTTATAAAATATAAGGATAAATATATATTATGAAAAAATCATTAAGAACAACTGCACATACAAAAACTGTCTAAAACATTTTATACTACTTTTCATATTAAAATTAAGGCACAAGAGCAGCATACATGTAAAGTTTCATGATGATTAACCTGTCCATCACTAAAATACTACTGTTTATAAAAATTGTCAAAAATTGCCATTTCCAACCTGCATATATAGTGACATTCGTTTTGAGTGAAAAAATGTCAGTACAGAAAATACACTTAATAAAACTTTTACAATTCAGAACCAAAATGGGTGGTGTTAACTAAATGTACACTGTACATATGTTAGTAGGTCATGTCAAACATTGTAGACATTACAGTATTCTGTTTAGGAGTAGGGGCATTTTTCACGACACAGCACTTGTATTTATGTATATATTATGACTTCCACATTTTCTTCAGTTTGCTCATTCCATAGCGAAGTGACTTGATGAGGCCAGCAGTTAGAAGTCCTTTAGCTGTTTGTGACATGCTTGACTTACGCACTATTGCGGACACGCATGATTGGACCACGTTGTGACACTCGGTGTCGTTCGCCAGACTGCGTAGAACTTGTTCCGTGTCCCGATGTCTGCCGTCAGCACTGCGGGCATTCACTACCTGAAACATCAACGACTTTGGCAGCAGGTTGAGGTGATGGTAGGTTGACACAGCACTCAGACTCTGCTCCAGTGTTCTGCTCGATTCGTTCCAATATAAATGCTCCTCGTTCTTCATTATGGACTCATACAGGCGTCGAAAACGCGGCATGCTTGGCCGCACAATGTTTCGCACCTTGTCTCGGTTTTCGCCGAGAGTCATGCGGAAATCCCCCATGTACGACAGACCAGCAACAGTTATATAGAGGTCCTCTTCACTGAATTGCTCCGGCAATAGAAGCAAGGATGTGTGAAGTGCACTTTGTAAGTTTGTTGACAGGGCTAAATTTAGGCCGGATTGTTCATCATCTCTTCTAAGGATTAAGACAGGTTTGTGCAGTCTGCCACTGACATACAATGTCTCCCAGTCCAACAGATCATCAATAAGTGACTGCAGCGAAATAACGCCATACTTAATTAGTCGGCCCTCACAAGGCACCAGTGTATTGTAATAAATGCGAGCTCCTGCAACATCCTGCAGTCTGCTGATATACTTGGGTCCAATCAGTCGGAGCGATGAGTAGTGCTGTGGATTCGTCTCCATGTTTTCTCTGTGCCAGCCAACTGGATCATCAACGGCAAATACGAAGTCTATCATGTTCTTATAGACGTTTGCATTGCCCTCCTGCTGAAACACGCCAGATCCGTAAGCAAAGACAAAACGCAGCGCTCGCTGCGGAAAACGAGAAAGTATCTGTTCCATCATAACTGCTGCATTCAGTGCCTAAGTGTAATCATCTGTAACACAACAGACACACGACAGAGAAGTGCAGACATATGACATATGTAATGTTGTGTAACATCACAATAAACCACTTAAATCTGCTATGGACATGACATGTGGCAGAATGGCAGACTGCATTGTCATTCACAATGCAGCAAATTTAGCCACACACATTAAGTAACATGAGCATACTGGGATGGAAAATGACTATTGTAGCAGCTTCTGGGCTGCGGGATGAGGACTTAGTGTGGCCGATTGGGGAGGTCATATAAAAAGATGCTGTGAGAAAGTAAAGATTCCATATTTGGTGTTCGAAAAAGGAAAAATAGCCAAAGATTTTGAGTCCACCCCTAACCGAAAATATTACCATAACTCGGTGACTGACAAAATATTAATAGCAAATTGAAGTATTATGGCCGAGGGCTGGCTAGGGTTAGAATAGGCTGCCATGACCATAACTAGGCTACAAAAAATTTTGTTTTTGATGAAAAAAGACGAAAACTGCCAGTCATGACGAAAATATTGATTTTTGATGACAAAATTCAATAAATTTTCACTTTGACAAACGAAAATTGGCATTTTTGGCAGCAAAATTATTTGGAGCCTATTTATCATAACAGGCACTCAATTTCGCATAGCGAAAAATGGCAAAATTCGAGATTGTTGGCAAAAATTTTCAAAAAGTTTGCACTTTTGCCAAACGAAAAGAAAAGTGTTAACCAAAAGCCTTGAAATTGTTTTGGCAAAATTTTGTAAAGTAAGTCAACAGCAGTTAAAATATTTTCGGTCGGCAAAAATGGCAAAATTCGGGATTTTTGGCAAAATTACTGACGAAATTTGCATTTTTTGACGAACGAAAGTAATATTCTTGGCGACAAAATCCTTTGGAGCCTATCCATAACTCTTGCTGTTACGGTCGTCGTGTCGATATGGATATACACCTCTGATTCGTTCGCGACATATGGCACCGTACAACCGTCTTTTGATAACCCACATGGCCGCCGCGTCACTAGAGCTGGTCACACCCACTATCACTGGCATTTAACTTTTGCATCAACTACGCAGGAATGGTAATCCTAAATATACTAAAAATGTTACTGCAAATTGCGCCATATTATCTGAACGTTGTGAGTACGGCAAAATGTAACAAACTACAGGTTTTAAAACTCGCAAACAACGTTTTAGCAAAAGCTACAACAATGTCAAGGACGTCAGTGTTTACATAGATAAGTGACCTAGTGTTTTAAAAAATAATTCGGTGGTGTCACTAGATTTGCCGGACGCAGGCTCCACAGCTAAAAGGCCTAGATCCACCAACAGTGATTTTGTCAGTGTGCCCACGGTCCATTTTGCCTCAAGATAAAAATTTCTCTCCTTCCCTTTTCCCGCAAAATTTGGATTGACGCTGCTGCGAACCGGGTACATGATACGCTGTAAAACCGATGACGTTTCTGTCTCAAAAAGGCCAAAAATGCAATGGCAAGGCCGGCCTCAGGCCTCAAGCAAAGACAATACGTGCCAGGCACTTACGTTTGCTGGCTTCGGAGGCTTAAAGCGATTTTATCTGGTCACAATCATGCAGTTTCATAAACATTGTCCACACAAGACAGCTAGTTTTGAAAATTTACATTGTACAGCATGGGGACGATTCAAAAGGTACAACATGCGAGTTTCGACTGATGAAGCATTAAATGATGGACAACACTAATAATCCACACTGATAAAACCAAAATGCTACAAGCCACTGTACACGACCGATCGCTCGATGATAGCCTACTGACGCAAAGTTTTAGGATTTAGGTTTGCGATATCTCAATCAGTTCCTAAGATAGTTGCTGTCAAATTCAAAAGTTGTCAGAAATCGTGCCAAATTTTTGACGTTTTGTCCTCCCATATTTTTCGGGTGAAGCCCCCCAAATTAGCACATAAATAATCATATATTTAAAGTAAGTATGTGCATATTTAAAGTGCATAATGTCAGCCAGTGGCCGAATCTGAATCAGCCCACTTTATGGCACATCACGTGGAAAAGTTTTGTGGTCACACTCCATCTGACTCCAAAGTCATAGGTCCTAATACGCAGAATTTTAAGTCAATTTGTGACATCCCTTTGAAAAAAAATGTTGGGGGACCCCATCTCTGGTGGTGTGTGCTAGCAAGCCTTAGTCATTCTCTAGCATGTGTGCAAATTTCAGGGCACAACGCCCCCAGAGCCGAAATATGGTCTTCCGCAATAGTCGATTTGGGTTAATTGGTATGATATGGCCTCTACATCTGCGACTGTCCCGACTGGTGGGCAGGCGACAAGGTGCTAGTGACAACTGGCTAGACAGACACAACTGGCTTTACACATTTGGCTGGCGACAGTTTGTTGACGACAAGTGACACCAACATGATTGGCTGGCGACACTTGGCTTGCGTCGTTAGCGTCTTATAATGTTCGCCCGGCCAGTTATTAACTTTTACTCATTAGCCTAAGAGACGTACACTCTGGTAGATGCTGGCTATCCAGATCGTGCTGAACCAGTCGTGAACTAATTCCAAGACAACCTCATTGGTCAACCAGACAGCAGAGACAACCGCAGAAATCCAGTATTTCCATTAACTCTGTGGAATGCAAATCAGCTTGTTCTTGAATCATTGCCTCGCGCCAACAACAGTGTCGAAGGGTGGCACCATGGTCACCAGGGTTCTGTACAATGCTCACATCTTACGCTGTAGAAACTGCTAGACCAACTGATGCGGGAAGACGAACTACAGACGAACTGTAGTTCGTCTTCCCGCAGCCTTACAGTTGTTGAGATGATGGCTGGCCAAACGGACAAACCGAAACGTGTTTACCGCATTGTAAATGAGAGAATGGTGAACGTCGTCGCAGATTACAATAATTGTACATTTGTTGAATTTTTAAGAGGCATATTTGAACACAGTGTACATCTGTAAATATCAACTTCTACAGTCCTTGGTTTTTTTATCATTTATACTACTTAGTTTTTTTTTGTCAGTTACTAGTGACGAAATGTCGTGTATTCTAATGTGCACAAACTGATTGTCGTTCAGCAGTTGTCGTTAGCCAGATGTCGTCAGTGAAATGTTGGTAGCCACTTGTCACCCGCTTAATGTCGTTATCACAATGTCCCCCGTCCACCTGTCGCAGAACCACATCTGTGTTGTTAGTGGACCAAAGTTCACCAGACTTTTTCCGTCGAAAGTGGGAGGAATTGCGGTAGATCAAGTACTTGTGAGATATTGAATTTCTCCATTAGTTCCGGAGATATTCTCATCAAATTCTAAAATCACGCCAAATTTTGCATGATTTTGGTCCCTAAAATTTTTGGGAGACAACCCTTAATTTTTGGATCTAGTTATCAAAATTAAACCTGCGACAAATCAAATGTCAAAATGTCAAATGTAAATTTATATAGCGCATTGTCGTCAAAACCTTTAATGCGCTGAACACACTAGTACTGTGAAAACAAAAACGTTTTTAACGACTGTCTGAAAATGTTTCCAGAACATTCCGGATCACGTAGGTCATCAGGCAGCGAGTTCCAGACAGTTGGTCCAGCAACAGAAAACGCCCGACGGCCGTAGGTGCTGAGCCGATGACGTGGCACGGAAAGTTGGTGACTGCTGGCCGAACGCAGACGCTGTTGGAAGACGACGTCAGAGACTGGCGAGCAGTGGTCCATCAGGTACCGAGGTGCTTGGTTGTGCTGGCATCGGTACATCAGCATACCCAGCTTGTACTTAACTCGATCCGGAACGTCAAGCCAGTGAAG
>Ga0209367_1004469_pt1 | contig 19276 bp, 8 predicted proteins | sample WorMetLIZISLAND2_FD_187412 | JGI IMG/M metagenome (GOLD analysis project Ga0209367, IMG submission 187412) | Marine gutless worms symbiont microbial communities from Max Planck institute for Marine Microbiology, Germany - Olavius geniculatus... ...
AGTTCCACTGTGGCGGTCCAGCACCGTCAGTAACAAGCTTAAGGCTCGGCTTATAAAAACCCTGGTGTGGCCAATCGCCACTTAAGGCTCCGAAGCTTGGACGTTGAACAAGGAGTTACGTGGCAACCTAGAGGCGTTCGAGATGCAGTGTTACCGAAAGGCGATGCGCATCCCGTACACGGCTCATATCACGAACGAGGAGGTCCTGGCACGTGTGGGGCAAGAGAGGGGATTGCTGGGGCAGGCCATCAAGCAGAAATTTCGTTACTTCGGGCACGTGATTAGGCATAACTGTCTAGAGAAGGACATCATGCTCGGCACAGTGCCGGGCATGAGGCGTCAAGGTGGTCAAAGGCGTCAGTGGCTGGATGACATAACGCAATTGTCCGGTAAAAGGCTGGTGGACATCGTCCGCCTAGCGGAGAATCGTGGTCAGTATCGACGTTTCGTATTTGAGGCCGCCCACGCCCGATCTCCGGGTATGGTAAACTTCCAATGGACCAAATAATAGCCTTGTATCACTGCATGGCAGTTTGAAGTTCTGTGACAAAAACTTTTTTTCTCGATCATCTATTCATGGACTGCTAGTAAAATTTTTTTTTAAAAAACCACAGCACACAGGAATAAAGGTACATACTGTTGTAACAGTGTTTGTTTAGCAGGAAACATACCTAACCAAAAAAAATAAAGTCCAACAGTGACCCTCTACTCTATCCACAAAGCCCATAGATCAGTGCTGATATGAAACCAGCTTACACTATGAGATACTGGGCTAGTGCATTGCACAATAGTGATTGCAATCCCGAGGCTGAATTCTCAATCCCAGGATTCGGGATCGAGAAATTCGTAATCCTGGGATCCCGTTTCGGGATCAGGCTATTAGATTGGTCATCATTTTGGTATCTCCAATTGACTTATTTCACGCATAAGATGTTGTGTGGGACCCTACGGAAGGTATGTCCAAACCGTACAGAGTGACGATCACTGTCAATATAAAAATTACAGTACACAGAACGGAGTAGTACTCTGGCGCTCATAAAATATTTTATTCATCAAATGGCTAAAATTCTTATCTATATCATTTGACATGCAAAAAAGTACAATTTTAGTGAATTTTTGTAATCCCGAAATCCCGAGATTGGGACGCCAGCAATCGCGGGATTTGGGATTAGCGAAAACGGCCGGGATCCCGGGGGATTGCAATCCATATTGCACGGTGCACGACTCTTTATGCCGCAACTTTTGCCACAATTCAGTACTCACTGCATCTACCTAGTACCCACACAGGGATGGCCAGGCTGAGTTGACTTGGGTGGCTGGTTGCATACGGCAATGTCTTACCCATCTGCAGATGGTCACCCATTCAAGTAGCAATTAGAAGACTTGACGGAGGGTAACTTTTTCGATCAACACCAATGCATTACCACAAAATGCATGTACAGAGTGACGTAACTGAACTGAACTGATACGGGTTAGTTTTTGATGAACTGACCAATGGTCAAACAGTAATGCATTACAGTAGGCACTGTATAATGGCATCAGAGCCTACGTGACTATGTGTCAACCAATGACCAATGGGCTTGCCTTGCTTGCCCATTGGTCAGTTGGTCAAAAACTAAACCGTGTCAGTTCAGTTCAGTTACGTTGCTCTGTATGCGGCTAAAGTCTGTCTGTGCCTAATATAAGAAGCACAGCTGTCGCTAGGATAGCCAACCGTACTAGTTGTCACTGACCTTCAAGGTCATAAATGTCAATCATTTCCATTTCATTTGAAAGCCAATATGCGACTTCCTATCAATAAACAGTAGCAACCTAGGCCATATCTCGCACCGTTCAGCCGCAATAGTGCGTAATGGTCTTCAATGTCATCCAAGATCAATGATTTCCATCTAATCTGACAGGGCACACGCCACCTCCTATTAGTGATTAATAGTAAGTAACCTTGGCCCAATCTCACACCATTTCCGAGACATGGCCACGCATAGCTTAAAACATTTCATTCCATAGTGCATTATGACCCTTCAACGTCATCCAAGGTCATCAATTTATATGTCATTTGAAAGCCAATACACGACTTCCTATTAGTGATCAATAGCAACCTAGGCCATATCTTGCACAGTTTAGCCACGGTACATCCGTGACAGACAGACGAACGACAGCCATGACAACAGCTCGACCGTTACTAAAGTACGGTCAGCTAAAAACCAACGCAGGTATTAACAGAGTAACAGTCAGAGCAATGTTTCTCTCAACGGACCGTTTTGTAGAATGCTTTAGACTGTGTGCTGAGTCCCTCAGACTTCTCAACTAGATCATCCAGCTTCTCTCCTCGCTGCAAGACCGCTTCGATTGTATTATGCTAACAAACAGCACCAACATCATCATCACCAGACAACAACTGAAAGCGTTAATAATCCATTAAAGATAAACAAAATGACTTATTTTTCTATCTATGTTCATATCCAACATTTTCCTAATATAGTGCAGATCTTTTCAGAAATACTGCAACGTTAACAGAAAGACGAATACCAAGAACTTCAACATACAAAAATCAGAACAGAAGCTGTGACTATTGTGTTCATCAATAAACCAATCCATTCTTGGCAAAAGTTTGAGATCTCCATCTCTGCTAGTAAATTACAGGCAACAGTCTGTAAAATACAGCAAACTAAACGCATTACCAGGATGATTTTTGTTTCGTCAAGATCAGTCTGGATCTTTGTCATTGCGTCGGCTTCTCTCGGGTTCTGCAAACAACATCCAGTTATTGCAATCAAGAAATATATCTGTGGCAACACTCTGTTGATAGAGCATATGAAAAAAGAAACAATATATAAATGTACACCACGTCCAGAAAAAAACATCCCGAACATTATCGATTGTCACGTGAAGAAAGGATATCCAATTTTAATAATTTTTAATACGTTTATTCTTGGCAGGCACAACTAGCCATCAAATGACCATTCAATATTTCACCTCACCCAATGTCTGCATGGCCTCAGCGCTGGGTGGCCGCTTTTGTGGTCACCCTCCCCGCAGGTAAAAGTAAAGTAAAGGTAATGTCTGCTTCTGCACTACCTGGGGAAAACAGAACCAACAAAATATGAGTTGAAATGAACAGAAATACATCAAAAAGCATCCTCAACATTATCGATTGTGACTGAAAGAAAGAATGACAGATTTTAATAATTTTTGGTGCACACATTTTTGACAATACTTGCCATCAAATGACCATTTTAGTTCCCACCTTACCAAATGTCTGCTTCTGCACTACCTGGGGAAACCCAAACACGTGAAACAGGATAAAAATGCAATATTTCGTTGATTTTGTTTCCTCAGGAAATGCAGAAGCAGACAATGGGTGCGGTGGAAAATTGGTCTGATCGCCGTTTGTGTCAGAAACATCGGTGTCAAAAATTATTAAAATCTGACAATCCTTCTTTACGTTACAATCGAAAATGTCCGGGATGTTTTTTTCCAGACACGGTGTATATACTTTTGTGTATGTTATTAGAGCTATCAAAGCGTTAACTTTTTTAACATACGTGTTAACACGTTAATAATGCATCACTAATACTGCTGATACTGTAGGTGGACTACGTCAAGAGGGTGACTGAAATGAAGCCCACAAAGTCGTGCCTGTGTCGCAGGGGCATGACAGTAGTGATGGAACGGCAACAAAACAATTTTCAATTATTTGAATATTATTCAATCAATAAAATGTAGCTTAATGGAATACCAAAACTCCTGCTTCACAAAAGTATGTAAATTCACGTATATGCATTATTTTTCAATACACGTTAATTAATTCCGAACTCAAAATGATCAAAGTCTACCTGATATTTCTGAAGCGCATCTCCGGCTTCCGGAAATGGCAGTCTGTCAAATGCAAAAAGCATGAATTTACCAGATATGTCACAATGCCAACTTATTCTTCTTCTACACGGTTAAGTGTTAACTTCAATAAGTTAAAGACTCCAGGACTTCAGTTGGGTGTGCACAGTAAGCGATGCGCTTAGATCACTCGCGCAAGCATAAAAGCAATGTCAGTGCACATGGTTAAAAGTCATACTGTGCAACAATGTGCAACGGTATCATCATTCACAATCTTCTACTCTTCCTAGCAAAATACAATATAAATGCCTTCAGTATTAATTTACACCCGCTAATTTGGTTCCATGACACTTCATCGCGCGACACTTAATCGCGCGACAGTTAATTGGCGACAGTTCATCAAACAACGGTTCATCGCGGCGACAGTTAAATGCAGCAACAGTTAATCGTGTGTCTCTCCGTTTGTGTCATTTCATTCATACACCCGATAAAATGTCGCGCTATTAAGTGTCGCACGGTTAACTGTTCTTCCAGTTAATTGTCGCCGCGATGAACTGTCGCCGATGAACTGTCACGCGATGAAGTGTCGCAGTACCCCTAATTTAAAAGCAAGGCATGTCTATGAGTAGGGACAATAGAAAATCACAGCAACACGGATATCACAGAAACCATGATTTTCATTAAATGTCGTGATTTTGCCAAAATGCCGTGTTTTTAGCCAAAATGCCATGATTTTTGCGTTTTTCTACAAGAACGTTTTGTTTTTAATCAGCATACTTAAAGTTTATCGTATAATTTTAACGCACGAATATTCAGTCTTGCTTTTGCTACCAAAGTACGTGTGCTTTGTTACTTTCTACCTTAATATGTGAGCATGATGTCATCGTAAAAATACGTATTTTAATGCTCTGCCATCTACTTACGGCCTCACAGCCGTTATTTATGGCTTCGCAGCCGTCTACGGCTTTATAGCTGTTACTTGTAACCTGTGGTTACTTTTGGGGACGCGCATTGGGCCGAACTGATATGGCCTCAGCGCTAGGCAAGTAGGTGTAAGAGCCTGCCCACCCCGAAGGCAAGGCAAGGCTCTGCAGCGACACAATTTCCCAGAAAAAACCTTCCTCTGCACGTACTGATGGTCGTCAATGCTAGATGTTGAGTTTTATAGACTGTATAATGGTCTTTGGGCCTTTGATTTTCGCAAAAGTTTGCCAAGTTTTTTGCCATTTTTGCCGTGATTTTCTACCGTCCCTGGCAAGCACCTATGCTTGGATGCAACTCCCAATTCCATCATCAACCAAAGCATGAGGATCGCACCTGTTAGATACATGGTATTTACTTACTGGCTGGTATACTAATGGAGTATATAACTTCTGGTTAGAAATTGTTGACAAAGATTAATTTAATCATTTAAGTAGTAAACGTTCCGTACGAGTATTAATACAAGGGGTCAGTGCAGTGCGTCGGACGATACAGTTTCTTTATAGCACCAGCGACCAAACCACATTCCAACACTTTAAACACAAACGTGGGGTTACAGCACAAGTGCATGCCCATTCAGGTTATCTTACTGGCATAAATGTCCAACAATGCCGCAGGTTAGAACCGAGCAGCATGAAAGTGCTGAGAAAACGTTGTTGGTATTAAACATTATTACAGACAATGAAAAATATGCACAAAATTAATAGCAAAAAACAAAAATAAAAATACACACATACTCTGTGGTAGTTTGTGACCAATGGAATGAAGGATATTTGGCAGTGAAATCGTCTAAAACCTACAGCAATTAACATACGTTAGCAACCATATTACAGCACGTGCAGATGGCATGGTTAAAAATTACCAAGTAAAGCATAAAATGATGCTATATGTAGAATTGCAGACTGAGCAATCAAACAGTTTCCCAAGCAATTAGAGTCGATCACTATGGACCAGTTTTTTGCATGCCATGGAATTTCGAGCCGAGCAGCGGAATTTTGATATTGCCATGGAATTTGATGAAGTTAAGAAATGACCGATGATTAGTACAATCATCGGCTTTAAACTAACTACATCACAGAGAAAAATCAAACTGAACTGTTTAAAACTGCGTCCCTACTAATAATTACCATCGTAATACGGCAAAGTCATAAATTAACACAATGTAGTCACATTGACAATATGCACTTCTGAAAAAAAAAGACTGATAATTTCCTTTGTATATTGCTAGCATAACTGAGCGCCATGCCAGCATCCAAAAACTTGAGTTTTTTTAAACAGAATAAAGCTTAGTTTAAGCACAAACGTAAGGCCACGGTAAGCTGCAAAATTTGAACAATTTTGCTGTGTTGAGCCACGGAATTTTGCAGACTGGCCAGCGGAATTTGGCAGAATTTACCACGGAAAACTGTGGGCCTATCGATCACTACAGTAAAGCGCGGTCACATTGAGCACAGTATTCAAGTATTTAACACGACCACCCTTCACCGCAATAATCAAGACTCGTTGCTTACAAAAACGGCCCAATTACTCAGTTGATGTAAATGTACATTAAACTTTTTTACGTGCCACCTGGTATAATAGTGCAATTGTCTGCACTCGCTAACATCAACAACTGACACATGTTTAATATTAGTAACGATAAGCAATTCAACTTAGTTATCTCCGCCAAGGTGAACGTAGTGAACACTGGAGGAGATTAAGAGATTGGTCATTCTGTTCGTCATTCTGTGAGGGTGTGTGTGCGTACACGATGACTCATCATCATCTCCACATGTCATGCACAAGCAGACATCAAGACTGGCAAGACGTCCTGATGTCTGCACACCTTATTAGCTGTAGCTGTAGACCTGTATATTAGTTGTAGGTGTAGTAATATCCGTATATGTAGTAATGGCTGTACTTGTAGTAGTATTTGTAGATGTAGTTGTAGGTGTATGTGTAGTAGTAGTAGTTGTTGCTGTTGTAATGTTTAAATTACTTCACTTGGCAAAGATATACACTCTTACAAGCGCCTTCTAGTTTATATATTAAACTAATACCGTTAATGCATTAACTAAAAAACTTACGTTATTATAGGACACTAGCTGGAAGGAGACTGGAGATCTAAGAACTTAATAAAAATGGTTACTGGGAAAAATTTCAAAAACCGGAAAGTTGTTTTTAATGACTAAACAATGGTAGTTTGAAAATACTTAACCAAACACAGATGATTATTTTATCAGTTAAACTTTTTCGTAAATTTATCTCACTTTAAAAAAATTCAGCTACACAAGATGACAAAGTATATAGAAGACAGTCGTTGAGATCTGAAGAGTAGACACTAAATAGACTACAACTTTATCTACCACAAAACATGTGCTTGTTAAACCTTATCATTAATCACTAAGCAAATTTAAGCTTGCAAAATCAGCAGACTCTCTTAGCTCATTTTTGTATTTTCCAATGTTATTTACTGTCTTTCTCATACTAATATATCACTAAACTATGCGGACTAAATAAACAAAACTCAATATAAAAAACGTGATTAAAAATTAGCTGTTTTGTCAATTTCAACTACAATACTTAACTTAAATTATCTGCTGCAGAATATACAGGATGGTCCAAAATAATGGCACAAAGTTTACGGCATCATAATTTTGCAACTGTACATCGCAGAATCATGTGCAAAATGTTCGGAAAGAAATTCTTTACATGACTAAAATCAACGTTTGAATACAGCAGTTAAATATTTTGTTTTTGCCGCTAAAAACCGCATGACTCTGTGACATACAGTTGCAAAATTATGGTGCCATAAACTTCGTTCTGTTTTTTTAACCACCCTGTACCAATGCTAGCAGTTTGCTCATGCGTACTTGTACCTTATTAATTAATGTGAAGGCAACTCGTTGTGGATATTCATGGTCTGAGATTAGCACAGCAGCCAACGAGTCACTCCGAACGTATACGTGACACATGTAATCTGCACAGCACATCAATGCTAGCAATTTTTACGTTTTAGCAATCATTTCATAACTACACAGTCATGTCAGAGTCATATTCCATTACTACTGATTCAAGTGCCGGTAGACTAGCATTTACCATACTAGACTGCTACTTTTGAGGCCTCAGTTCAACTCTGAGCCACAGCGGAAAACTTGGGGAATTTGCGAGCAAGATAAGACAGCGAGGGAAAGATGCCCTCATAATGTCACGGCTGCTCAACATGGATTAAAGTCATAACTAAAGCCCACAGTTTTCCAAAGAAAATTTTGCCAAATTCCGCGGGCCAGTTTGCAAAATTCTGCGGCTCACCGCGGCAAAATTGTCCGAATTCCGTGGCTTACCACAGCCTGCATAAAATAAGCTCTATTCTGTTGAAAAACTTCACTTTTTGGAGGCTGGCATGGTGCTCAGTTATGCTAGCAAAATACAAAAGAAATTATAAGTCTTTTTTTCTTTTAAAAAGTGCAATTTGTCAATTAGTCACATTGTGTTTATTTACGATTGTGCTGTATTACAATGGTAATTATTAGTAGGGACACAGTTTTAGGTAGTTTAGTTTGATTTTTCTCCATGACATAGTGAGTGTAATTAAGTTATCAAGCTGACGATTGTACTAAACATCGGTCATTTCTCAACTTCTGCAAAGTTCCGCGAAATTCCGTGGCAATAGCAAACTTCCACGGAAAAGAGCAAATTCTGCAGCTCGGCTCGAAATTCCGCAACCTGCGGAAAACTGTGGGCTTTAGTCATAACACTTCATGTCCCTATGCGGGGCTGAGCCCATGGTGGTCTGGTCTTTCATCTTAACCCAGAGCTCACTTCCCTTCATTGACAAGATGTTGGTTGGACTCAAGAAAGAGTAACCAGCCATTAGAAAATGCAGTATTTCTGCCTTATCACCTTTCCATGCATTAACACTGAAAAGTGCAGGTCAGAAAGTAATCCAGATTGTAAATATTTTGTTTAAGACCCTTTGGTTTCACCAAAAATCAAAAGATAAATTGGCTAACCGAAGCTAACTTGGAAAAAATGACAATTAAAAAGGTGTCTGTGTGTGCATGTGCATATTTGTGTCTTACATCAACTACAGTCTGAAACTGTGGATACTATATAAAAGCAGCAGCAGCAGAAGTAATTGTAATATCACTAACAAGAAATATCATTAGATTGCAAGCAATCTAATGTACTCCTTGGACACATTATTCGCTCCTGTATTCTTCTAAGTGCTAAGTGCTAAATAACCTATACTGCGTTGGGTGGAATGTAAAACCCTACTTTACTTTTGACGCCCACCTTAACCGAGATCAACGTTGTGAAAATGGACCGGTCACAGTTACACATTCAAAAAATGTCATATGATTACTTACCGGCTTCACGAACAGCTGCTCTCTGCGACATATTCGTGCGCTCTACAAGAATCTTGCTCGTGAAATCCATAAACTCCTGCACGCTACACAACATGCGCAAACAATGTAGCATTATAAACAAGCAGATCTGCATGCCCCTTAGATATGGCACCGGGTCGTGGGATTATAAACCACTGACCTGACCAAATAACAATCGCTTACACTTGACGCAGCAAATCATCAAGAAACACGTGAGATTCAGAGGGGTCTAGTCATTCAGAAACATAGGCCTACTGAAGTACCTCGCTGAATCGTCAGAAAGCAAACATAAAAGAGTGCGAAGATGAGTATTACACTGTGTCTCAAAAAAAACATCCCCGACATTGTTGACTGTAACTTGAAAACCAGATTTTGATAACTTTTAGTGCAAATATTCCTGACACAACTTGCCATCAATTTGCCATTTGTTTACTTGTTTGTTGGTAACGTTGGCATCTGGTTACAATTGGCCTGGCTGGCGTGGCATCGCAGTACATTTAGATTAACCAGCCATTAGTCTGGGTATGCGGATTTATGAGTATACCCATCCAGTACAATCAAAAGACCATTCAGTTTCCTACCTCACCTAATGTATGCTTCTGCACTACCTAGGGAAAGCAGATCAAGCAAAATATGTGTTGAAATAAACAGAAAACCTAAAACACATCCCAAACATTATCGATCATAACTTGAAGAAAGATTAGCAGATTTTGATAATTTTTGGCAGAAGTATTTCTCACACAACTTGCTATTAAATAAATGTTTTAGTTTCCACCTCACCCAACGTCTGCTTTTGCACTACCTGGGGAAAGCAAACCAAGCATAATATGTGTTGAAATGAATGAAAAAACGTCAATAAATTCCATCCATCCTAATTTGTGGGCCCCAACAGCTGGCTATTACAAGGTTTTACTGTCATGCAGCAGTGTATCTACCAGATGAAGTTTAGGAATGTTTGCAAAGTCAAGAAGTGACTGGCACAACCTGGGTTAGTCTGGAGCAGAACTTTATTGATACTACTGTCAATGAATGGAGAAAGCGTCTCCTTGCCTGTGTTCGCATAGTGGGCCAACACTTCAAGCAATTTTACTACAGGCAGTTGAAAAATGGACAACTGGATGAAATGTCAACCAAAGTGTCAGAAATGCGAACAAAATGTTTTTTACGCATTATATTACTTAAGCAATCATATCGCATTGGACACAAGTGATATTTCGCTAGTTGTGTTTTCCCCAGGTAGTGCAGAAATAAACGTTGGATAAGTGGGAAACTGAATGGTCATTTGATGGCTAGTTGTGTCAGGAATATTCGTACCAAAAATTATCAAAATCTAATAATTGGTTTTCAAGTTACAGTCGAAAATGTTGGGGATGTTTTTTGAGACACCGTGTAGTTTGGTAAACATTACTATTATTATTAATAATGACATTTATATGGCACAAATTCCAAAACAAATGCATCAAAAGTGCCAAGTCAACTGTTTCAGGCTGTTTGTAACCTTTGTCGTGAAAAATGTTTTCAGCTGTTTACGAAATACAGACAGCAACATATACAGTCAAAGTGGAGCTGACAAACTATTCCACATGACCGAACTGCGAACAGCAAAACTGCGGTCAATTAGCATCAGCACAGTGAAGACTTGCTTCAATATGACTTCAATGAGCAAGTACTAGAACTATGCACAACAAATACCGGTATATCAAAAATGCAATAAGCAATTTTATTTAGTAATTATGGCTACCTTGATCGCTGAAAGTAGCCAAAGGAAGCCAAGTCACTGGCACTACATAGCTTTTTCACACGTCCATCAGACCCTTTGTACAGAACTGTCAACGAATATAACTTCATCTTGCTACAAACACACACAGTACGTTTACAGAATAGACATAAATCACTCAATATGTTGCATTTATCCATGAACCCTGATCAAATTAAACCCATAATGGATAACCTCCGATGAATTAACAACAATATCACTCAAAAGCAACCACTATAAACAAGCATCACTTTTATTTTACAAATCGATAAATTTTGTAGTTTTCAAACTTGCAGTCACCATACAAAATGACTATCACTGAAGTAGGTAATGGAAAAGTTCAGAAAAACATGATATTAGTATATTTTATTATTCCAATGAAACTAAAATGGTATTTATGTATTCTAACATTAAAGAAGCAGAAACATACATGAAATATAACTGACATATAAACTTTTAACGACATCCATAATGCTGCAAAGGTTATATCTGCCGTAAATTTTCATGGCAGATAGCGATAATTGGCTACTAATTTTCTGTAAATTTTTACGGAAACATTTTCATGAGAATCAACGTAGGTCTACAGAAACGTACAAAATGTATCTGTTGAGATAAATGATTGAAGATGCAACTAATTACTAAAATTTCGTGTAATAAAAATTTGTAAATTAAATTGATAAAACTCAAATGGATTTTTTCACCAAAGTTGCTGACAGTTTTACACACAACACAAGGAATCTGGTAGGCCTAAACGTTGACCTAATGACATGGACTATGGCTCCACCAAATGCATGGAATTTAGCTGGTTCAGGCTACATCAGTTGCTAACTTGCTATTATTGCATACACAATCTAGAAATATCTTACTAAATAACACCAGCCATTACTGTACTTTGTTTCGATGCAAATTTACTTATTTTTCAGAAATTTTCACGACAGATAACCATTTTCTGCTGTAGCTTACGTGAAAATTCACAGCAGACAGCAAAAATCGGCTACTTATTTTCCGTAAATTTTCATGTAAACCTAATTTCTCTGTCACATAAAAAAAGGATTTTAAACCTGATAATCAAATGTTAAGATCGGTGATCTGAACCTATCAGTTTTTACACACCTTTCAGATCACTGATCTGAAGGTATCAACTTTTGTCCAAGATTGTCAGATCGCCAATCTGAATGTGTCACTGCCTGTGTAAACAGATTTGCGAGAGGTCACTAGTGCTATACGTAATGCAGTAGGATTAATTATTATTATTGTATTAGGGTTAGGGCTATGGTTAGTGTTAGGGTTGGGCTTAGGTTTAGGGTTATGGTTACTGGTTGGTGTATTTGATAGAGTTACGTGATGATAGATCGACAACCATATTAAGGGTGTAACATTAGTTATGTATTGGAGTCAACTGGTCCAAGTCTGCAAACTTGGCCGACTGCACATAACGCGTGATATGCTGTAGGGATTGAGGTCGTCAAAGCCAGCTGCCATGACAGCATGTGTCAGTGGTGATGGCAACATGCCTTGGAGTGTTCAGATCGCTGATCTGAACATATCAATTTTTGCACACTTTTCAGATTGCTGATCTGAAGGTATCATTTTTTGTCCAAGATTCTCAGATCAGCGATCTGAATGTATCACCGTGCTTTTAAATTAGTCATGACATTATATTACCATACAAAACACTTCCTGTTTTCTACAACTGTTTAATATTGCAATCTAAATTGAAGAATGGTTACTTGTGCTTTGTTATTTGAGCGTAAACAGCACTGTGAGCAAATTTGAAAGAAATAAATCAAAGTGTCTCAATGTCCGAAAGTCGGATGGCTATTTACCAGGGCTCCACGTCCGACAACTGGTCAGTCACGAAAAGCTTAGCATTATTGTTTTTGGCATATTACTGCAGATTACAGCTGCACAAAAATGGCTGGTTTTTGAACTGAATTAAGACTTATCAGTTAGGGGTATGATTTGGTTAAGTTCAAGGTCTGGTGTATTTCAGAGAATTATGTGGCGAATGCGATAGATGTCCACCCAAATAAAGGTGCAACGTTGCTGCATGAATTGAGTGCAGTCGAGAAAAGCTGTGGGTGAAAGCATTCAGGCAACTGCACGATGTCCATGATATCCTAGTTTCTGCTATGGTTGAGAGCGTCAGTTAACCGCTGCCGTGATGGCGTGCGTCTCAGGCGGTCGTCGCCTCAGACAGTTATGGCAGTATGCACTCGTACGGTGCGAATATGACCGGTCGAAGGCCGATCATATTCGCACACAGTAGCCTACGACTTTAGGACATTGAAACACTGCACTGTGCAGTGTGTCAACGTTTGAAAGTCGTACCTGTTGCGACTGTCGGACGTGGAGTCTCAGGGAATACACGTCTGACTTTCGGACGTGGAGATACAGCGGAAATAAATACATAACTATGACTATAACTATGACGTCAACCAGTGAATCTGTGAAATGACTAATCTACGAACACATATGCATAAAGAACGCTAAATACAATTACAATATAGCTATAACCATAGCGTAATACGTACACTAAATAACCTGTAGATGTTTCAATCACGCAAACGGTGTCATGTATAGCAAAAATAGTTAATTTTATTACACAACAACTTTACCGATATTTTGTTTACATCACACTCTTTCCGGTTCCGCTCTGATTGATAGGGATGGGTCAATTTCGCAATTTTTACTTCGATACGCGATACGCGATATCGCGATATAGATACAATGCAATATCGATATTTCATGACTAAGTTAATTTTTCGTTTTGCTTGAATAACGTAATAAATTATTCTCAAATGCTATTACGCAAATTTTTGGAATTATGAAAAACGATAGGCCTGCCTATTCGATAACGCTGCGTCTGTGCTTATATTTCCTACACGTACAGAATTTTCCTGTAAGATCTTTTACAGCTTCCTTACGAATGCAGCACTTTATTATTTTGGCCGTCGAAAAATAAAAACATTTACAAAATAGTCCTGCGCCCCATACGGGACGAGTGTTTACGTAGGCCCAAGTCAAATATTGACGCCAAGCGATCGAACAGGTCGCTACGTTTTTTGTCACAATCCTGTACGTGCACTTGATTTTTGGCCTTCGTTCTGAAAACTGAAAACTAAAAGTAGACTCGCGGAGCTACATTTTTTATAGATTAAAAATCGCAAATTTCTCTACACCGCATGCAGTCCCCGTCATTGATCAATAAGTGATTGACACTCCTTTCAAATTTCTGCAAAATCTTTACAGATCCCGGCAGCAGCTATGGATTATGGAATTGACTGGAGATTTTGCAATGAGATCTAGGCTTGCGTCGCTTTGATGGAATTGCAGGATGTGACGAACGATCATAACGGACACATCGACAAACAGACAGACCTTTGCTATAGCTAAGACAAGACATATGCGCAGCAAATTAGCAAAACTGCAAAAAAATTATGAACGTAGCCCTATTTCTAGTTTGCTGCTTAAATCTGCTGACCATATGACTCGACAGTCGAGTTGTGCAAAACTGAGGAACAGCCGCGTGTGTATCACTATATAAGGCCTAATTGTGTACACTTGACCAATAAACCTATATAGGCCTATACATTAAATCCATTGATGGCCTATAATTTCAACCAGGTGGAGAGAGAATAGAATGCCCAATTCTATCAACCAGATTTATTTTGCAACCGCGCGTCGCCGATCGACCGCGGGCGCACGCACCGCGCATGCACTCTAGGCCTAACTGCCGCGACGCAGATTTGCTTTTCCACGAAATTGCTCCATGATGTACGCCGTCACGCAATCTGCTGCCATAATAGTATATACAGCTTCATCCTGTGCCACACGTCTACCGCAGTTCATGGGATAACCGTTCTAAAGCCAAATTCCACCGACTTCGATTTGTTGCGCAATACCGGGATAGATATGTATTCTACACTGTGACCGGAAAAAAATAACCCCCTAGACATTGTACAATAAAAATGTCAAATCTAAACGAATCTGAACAAAATTTTGTAAGCTTAGACCCCACTAAATTGCTGAAACGATCGCCAAATTTTGTTGAGAAATATTATTTATTGCTGGAATTATTAATTGTTCAATATGTCGATAACAAATTATCTCCGTTACCAATATGGCGTTCCATAATGCAGCCGCTCGATTGAAAGTGACGCTTGTTGACGCAACCAACGTAAAAATAACGTAAAGAATAACAAAATGGTGTTTTCTGCAGACGATCGTGTTTCATGTTTTAATCAAACTGTCGAGACAATAAAAAGGTTATGTATAATGCTAAAAAGCTTTTACTGCGTAGTGCGTATACAGTTTGACAGTTGGGCCATGTGTTCGTGCGGTTGCTTAATACCGGACACTTCACGTTTTGTGGTTACCTCACAAAATTCGCCATAACTACTGCTTGTTTTAATAAATTTAACTAAAATTTGGCATTTTCACTGCCAACAAATGATGCATTGTTGAAGTAAAATTTCGTCAGGATCAAATGTTGTTTGTTGGAATTACGCAAATGTACACACTACAGACAGGTTTACTTACGTAACGCCAGACTGGTAACGGAAATATTTTGTTATCGATAATCAACAATTAATAACTTCGCTAATAAATAATTTTTTTCAACAAAATTTAGTGCTAACTTTAGCTTTAACAATTTACTAGAAATTAAGCGTACCAAGTTTAATTTAGATTTATTCAGATTTGACATTTTTACTGTACAATTTCTAGGGGGTTACTTTTTTCCGGACACAGTGAACAACACGGCGGATAGACCAACAACAAATCCACACTTATTGACATTATCAAGATGTACAGTTTGTCGCATACGTCTTGCTGTGTGCGACTTAACCTATTGTCCAACAATTTAAAATGACGGAGTATGGACTTAAATACAATTTTCTAGCTTCGATATATCCGCGGTTTATATTGTGTCACAGTGAAAACACTCCATATAAGTCGCACCGTCGTAAACTGCAGTACAGCATTCGTTTTTAGCCGACCGTACTTAAGTAACGGTCGAGCTTATGGTACGGTTACTACGGTAGTCGTCCGTCGTCTGTATGTCCGTCCGTCGTTGTCTGTCATTGATGTATATTGTGACTAAGCGTAATTAGGTCTCAGGGAAAAAAACTTTTTACACAATTAGGCCTAATTAGCCATGTGTCTTAAGTTTAAGCATGCAAAATTTCAGCGATCTAGTGCAAGGAAAACATTTTTAAATTTGAAGTCGAATGGAGAGGGGTAGTAAAATGTGCGTTTTCAACGGAAAACTGGCCATATGTCGTAAACGGTGAAAGATAGGGCCTATGTTGCTATTGATCACTAATAGGAAGTCGCATATTGGCTTTCAAATGACGTGAAAGTCATCGACCTTAGATGACCTTGAAAGTCACTGACAACCAGTACGGTCGGTTATTCTAGCGACAGCTTGGCTTCTTGTTCCGTGAGGTAATAATCATAAGGACTTGGACTAGGCCTACAGGAGTAATTGCCTCGTGTTGATGGCGTCTGCTGTTCCGATAAACAATTAGCGTCCGAGGAGGCGTACGTACGGTCTTACTGCAGGAAGTCGCGGTCTGTATAGCAAAAACAGCGCTATGCTGCGGTCTGTCTGATTGTCTGTCGCAGCTGCTGTCTGATAATGAACCGCTATGATACAGACAATACAGCAGTGATCCATGGGCAGCGCTAGAATCTGAAGCTAAGGGGGAGGGGGGCAACGAGGGGACAAAGGCCAGGGCACAGGGGGCAATACTTTTTGTTTGTGTTTGGGCCAAATGTCGATCTTATTCATTTGTTGTGTGGATCAGAAAAACGTAGCGGGGCCCAAAGGCAGAGAGTGGCGGATCCAGCAATTTGAAATAAGGCGTGCAAAAACAATGCATTTTTCGTGCAAAATTTTCACTTGTTTTATGATGCACTCCGCCCCGCCCTTGAATCCGCCACTGTTCAGGTCAAGGCCCAAGGGGCCCTCTGAAGCTGAAACACGTTTAGCTTTTGGACGTCTAACGATAATCGAAAATTTGCCTCTTTTTACATATTTGAAAAAAAAACAAAAAATCACAAATATCTGTGTTGTCTTGCAAGAATGACGTTTAATTGGCGTAAGTCACACCGTGGCATGTGTATGGTCACCAGAAAGCACTTTATCACCATAAAAATTTTTCCTGGGAGAGACAACCGGGGGAAGGGCAAGGGCACAAGGGTCAGCTGCTGTTCCAGCTTTCCCCCTTCTGGCGCCGCCCATGCAGTGATCGATGCAGTGCCGAACGAAAAGTGGATATACTTGACTCGACTCTGGAGGATATGGAAAACATCATTCCACGCGCTTGTATCTCTGGCCATAGAACACTATCAGTAACGATCGGCATAGCCTTTCCGCACGTTTGTCTGTTATTTTTTATCGCTTTTGTGTACATGTATGTTTCTGTGTGCACTATAGAGCTGCTTCCTCTTGGCGTAATAAACGACCATGATGACAATTAAGACTGTCATGTATATCGTCCAAACACTCTGAGAGATTCTCTGTTTATTGGTACAGGCCTAAGTATTTCGTTCGTGATATTTGGGATAATGGGTAGCAAGTCTAAAAGAAGAAAGCCCTGGCTGACATTCGTGACTGCTGCGGTAATCAGGCAAACCAACAAGAAGTCGAATTATGGCTGGGAAAGCCGACCGCAATGGTTGTCAGTGACCTTCAAGGTCAACCATGGTTAATGATTTTCATGTCATCTGAAAGCCAATATGCGACTTCTTAATTATTAGTGATTAATAACCTTGCCCTATCTCTCACCATTTTTGAGATACGGCCACATAGGCCTATAGCTTGAAACATTTTATTAAAAATTACGCCCAAACCACTGCAATGTCAAGCCAGTGCTACCATTGGTGTCTCATGATTCATATTATTTACAGCTGATGCCAATTTTATGCCGCGATCGAGCACAATCAATTGAAAACATAAATTCATGACACGACAGAGTTTTGGAATTTATCTCTTTAATTGTGTAGGACAGCCATCGGCGTCGTGACCGGGGGAAGGGGCAATCCCCCCTAAATTTTGACTTGTTATAAAATTGTCGGAGAATTCTTTTTGTCGGAAAATTTTCGTCCAGAAACGCAACATTTGGGGCCGAAAACATCCTATTTTAGAAAAAATTTATAGGCAAAAATTAAAAATTTTGAGCACTCATAATTTCCGCTGTCAGAAATTTGCAACTGTCAATTGGAATTTTCTGAGAAATCTCGCAATGCTTGTCGGGAAATTGCAACTTCCTGCCCCGCCTTCGTTTTAAACTTGCGACGCCACTGAGTGTAGGTTCAGTGTGGGCTATTCAGGTTTTCGATCGAAAAATAAGAAATTAAAAAGGGCATCTCTTGACAGTCATTTTGCCATATTGCGTTCTAGCTGCGAAGCTTCTCGAGGATCTATCAGCAAAGCTTCACTACTCGAACCGGATTATACCATGTGCATGGATAGGCCAACACCCCTTCATGGTTGTTGCACATAGGCCGACATAATTGTATATGCCGCGTATTATTTATATGTACCGCGGTTGCCTATGCGAGTAGTGAAGCTTTGCTGATAGATCCTCGAGAAAATGCAGACAATTAGGCTAACACAATAAAAACACACATCATACGGTCAATAATACATACAGTTAGGCCTACACACAAGCTGAAATAAATTTCAGGTTGACGCGATGTCTTATACAAGAAATGTTACTAGGCTATGTGGAGTAACATCAGCAAATTGACACAATTTGACATATTCGTTGGACTGCATAAAAATCTCATCACAGTGACTAAAACGCTATTGTCCGAACACAGCATATTATGCACAAAGCACAGTTTCTTCTGATAATACAAATGTTCAAAATTCATCCTGTCCAGGCAACAGATCAATTCTCTAACTGATTCCCATGATCTAAAGTCAAATATTTTACGATAAACTGAATTCCGCTACACTACCTTGTAGTTTCGACTATTCGTTGTTTTGTCTCCGCTCGGTGATAGCGTCTTTCTGACGGTGGCAGCTGCACGTTTCTGTAGCGCTCCGCCATTAAATTTGTCCCTAGAACTCAGTTCATTTGTCACTCACATCGTCTAGACGACAGTGCCAAAACGTGCCGTTTCTCGTGCGTGTTTCGCGCAGCGTTCACGTATAGGCCTATGACAAATGCATTTAAAGTGCTTTTTACTATTTATGAGCTCATCGTCATCATCGACAACCGTGGGCTCAATGCCCGTTGGTGTCTGACGCCATTCTTACTATCGCTGCCCACCGCTGCCTATCTAGGGCAGCGTGGCTTAACTCCTGCAGGGTTGTCCCACACCA
>Ga0209367_1004472_pt1 | contig 19273 bp, 11 predicted proteins | sample WorMetLIZISLAND2_FD_187412 | JGI IMG/M metagenome (GOLD analysis project Ga0209367, IMG submission 187412) | Marine gutless worms symbiont microbial communities from Max Planck institute for Marine Microbiology, Germany - Olavius geniculatus... ...
TCACGCCATTAAAATTTGGTGACGATCGGTTCAGGGGTTTTTGGTTGGCTGAGGGTCAAAGTTTGCATTTTCCCATATACTTTGAAGGTCGTCCTTACAACACTCACACTACCGTGTGAGGTGTGACACTGGTATAAGTCTCATCACAGGCTGTGCGGTAGCGCAGCACTGTTGTAAGAGTGACCAGCCATTTCAATGAGAGAACCCAAAATTTGACCCCACGTATTTCTCAAACCCCTTAATTTTTCTATACCAAAATTTGCACAGATGGTTACGTCCAGCATATCTTCTGATGCACAAAATTTGGTGAAAATTTGTTTACAGGGGGCTTCTCCACGAATAGGTGAAATATAACGCTTGCGTGACTTTTTGTACTTTTCCTTGGCTTTCATTATTTTTGCCGTCCCCTGCAACAAAAACGACTGCACTGACTCTAACGCGTAATAGCTCATATGACGTGGTTTCACGCAAGGAAGTGCCTTTTGGGCATAAAAAATTCAAAATTTAATACTTTAGCCTATTTTTTAAATAAAACATGATGGCGCCCATGGGGAAAATTTGAACCGCCATAACTCCGGCTATGTATAAGATAAAGTCGTGATTTTTGGTTTTACTGTATGGTTTTCGAGATCGCCCAATTCAACAGTGTCATTTGTATTAACCTCCAATTGACCCTTGTTGCCACAACAACGAAATTTGGGACAAAATGGGTTATAACTCGGTCTGTGTAAGACATATAGATGCGAGCTGTTTGCGTCTATAGGCCTATGCAGGTTTTCGGGGATGGACCATTGAAGGTTGTCAACCAAATTTTTTCCCGAGCGACCCTTGTTGCCATGGCAACAAAATTTGGGACAAAATGGGTTATAACTCGGCTTATGTAAAAGATATCTCGAAGATCTTTGCGTCAAATGGGGTTCGAGGTTGGGCTATTTTGGTATGGACAGTGTGCAAATTATTATTCGAAAGCGCACACACGTACCGTACCGTACCCCCCCCCCAGCATAAATCATACGTTAAATATACGAAAAATCGTTATTATCCAGCAACGTAAAACATTTCTACATTTTCTAACATTGCTCTAATTAACTGATCAAACGTTAGATTAGTATGACATTCTAAACATTATCGATAAAATCGTCTAATTCGAGAGCTACTTGGAGCGATATAGGGCACCCGTCCGCGTCGAACACATACAAAATTTATAAAACTAATCGAAGTAGTCCGTATTTCAAAATAAAACCAATTTTAAATGTACTTTTCGCTTAATAAAATAAATAAAATACTGGCAAAAAGTGGAGTTTGGAGACAAAAAAGACAGATTTTGAGTCATTAAATTTAGCGGAAATAGATTGTATCCATGACGACGCCAGCAGACAACGTTGGTGCTAGTGGTTTTTTGGGTCAATTTAAATTATTATTGTTGTTTGCTAAAAATGTGACTTCCGTTACAGTAGTACACTGTGTCTGGTAAAAAACGGATAGCCCCTAGACATCGTAAAATAGCAATATTAAATATGAGCGAATCTAAATGAAATTTCGTGCGCTGAATCCTCAGTAAATCCTTGTGAATATTACCAAATTAGTTTCATTAAAAATATTATTTGTTAGCTGAGTTGTTATTGGGACGTCGTCTGTTCACAGAACACCGTTTACACGTGCATCATTATTTTTCCCGCCAGTAATCTATCATAACTCAAAAGTGACACGCAGCATAGGAACGAAAAAAATGAATAAACTCAAAAAGTTAACGCCATCTTTTTAAATTTTAAAGATTAATGTTTTTTTTCAACATATCGTTTGAGTTCGCTCAAAAATTTGTCCTATCTTTGTGCAAAAACGATGCTGGCTGATGTTTATGCAACTGAAAAACAACTGTTCGCACCTCGGTATCTGGTGCAAATTTCTGCCCACCTAGCATTTTTTACATCAAACGTGAACTGTTCGATTTGCAAAGCACTTGTCGCCATAAACTGGATGCATCTCAGAGTGAATCTTATATGCATTTATTTTCTGTCCACAAAAATGCAATAACGGCACGCTGTTCTTTACGGGAGGATTTCAGTGGCAAGTGTCGCCGCATTTAATGTTTGTAAATGACATCACAGTGATGTCATCGTCATAAAACTCACAACTGCTACTCAGAATTAATTTTCCTACAAAACGTTTATTTCAAATTTTTAATATTTAGAAAACTAACAAAATGACGCTGCTTTGTAACTTATTTATCGAACGACCCTCGTATTAGCATGCGTCGACTGGAGTCCAAAGCAAGACAAACTTGCGGACATATACTCAGTGTTTGAATTGTGAAAAATTAGCTGGGGGTTAAACTTTTGGACGGTCGGAAGCAGACCAAAATTGTGATGTAAATCGTATGCACATAGTATATAGCTGACCTCCCGCCAGAACATAATTTGACAGTGTGCTAGGGGGTAAAGAAAACAGTTGGGGGTTAAATTCCCCGGCAATTTAAACGCTGCATATAGCACGGCTTCGCATTTAGCATCGCGGTCACGAGCGACGTCTGCCAATCAGCCAATAGTCAGACGACACGCAACCCGTGCTTTATTATTACGAACATTGTCTGTAACATGCAGACACTTAGTTCTGCAGTATATGTGCGGTACGGGTACGCCTAAATAAATCACACAGACGGATGGACAGACACTGCGGCCGGAACTCCATCCCTCTGCCTGTTTTTCTGTGTACGGTACGTCTGCAATGACGTCATTAGTCAGCGGAGTCTCCTGACGATACTAAAGAACGTGACAGAAGTCAACGTCACAGGCTGGTCATCGCCTGTTCTGTATGCACAGCTAGTGCAGCTTCAAGAAAAGAATGACACCAGAACGTATTACCATACTGTAGCCTACTGTTTTCGGTATTTTTATTTTTGCGCTTAATGTCAAAAATAGCAACGACGCCACATCCGCAACAAACACATATGTATTCGTAAAAATGTATTTTACTGAAATATAGGTTGTGAAAAAAATTAAATTTAATACATTGATACCCATTACTTATTGATCAACCCTCGTATGTTATCTATTTCGATTCGCTGATAAAAACCTATTCGCAGTAGCACAATGGAAAATGCACAAATTTTATTGTTGTTTTGTCCTTTTTATAATTTAGTTTTTTTCATTGAATACATACTAGTGGAGGGGGCCAATGTATCGAATTCGGGGTCCCGTAGAATTTGCATGTTAATTTTTAACCATGATCATATCTGTGTTCTTACCAATACTAAAAAATAGAAAAATGATGTCGCCATTTTTTCTGTTAAACTTTAGTGACCTTGACATAGCGTTGAAGTTGGATGGTCATCTTTGGTAAAAATCCCACATTACAGTAGCCTCTATCTAATGATCTATTGATATCTTAGTAACGGTGCAATATAGCAACATGATGTCAATGGCCCGCCTATATGCTACTCCAATGGTCACGTGACGGATGACGTCACGTGACCCTAAAGGTCAAGGCCGTGACCTTGAAAACTTTAAAAGACAATATCTCTTATATCAATATATCTTGCCGTATCAATCAGACACGCGTCGACACCAAACCAGCGCTGTAAGTAAATTATTGGGGGTCTAAGTAATCTTTGGAGGGTCTCAGTCTATGTAACGTATTGTTTTTGCAGCAGTAACACTGTTACAAAAGTACGATTAAGAGGGAAAAAAAATCATAAATTCTTGGGGGTCCATAGACCTCTCCAGCCCCCCCCCCTAAATGACGCCCTTGCTCGTCTCAATCAACGGCAAAAAACACAGACAGAGAGAGGATCGTGTTAGAAGCCATCGACTTCGTTTACTGTTTGACTTGTTGTTCACTTACTGAAGGCTCTCGCACATACGCGCTGAAATAAAACATACTACACTGTGTCCGGAAAAAATACAAACAAGCAATTTAAGCAAAATTCACGTGACGCGCGATAGCAGCGGTCCTGCCACTTTGGCAATCAGTGTAGGCCTACAGGGATAAGATATTAATGCATCTTGAAATAGTACTTACATTTGGGGCTTTCGTACTCCTCTTTGACGCCTTCGTTCGAGGGGAACCCCCTCAGCCAGGAGCACAAAACTTTGTCACGAAAAACTAGAGATCTTGAGGTAGCCCCTGGTGCAGATTTTGGGATTTTAGCTTGCACCGTTTTGATACAGTGCCAGTGTGGGTAGGACGGACAGACGGACAGACGGACGCCTAGACGATGGCTAAGACACGCGAAGCATTCAGCTATCGCTCGTAAAAAGTAACACCGTAAACATCGTACAACAGATATGTCAAATCTAAACGAATATGAATAAAATTTTGTAAACTTAATCTTCGTTAAATTTCTAAAACGATCACCAAATTTGGTTAAAAATAATTATCATTGATAGGAAAGATATTTTGTTATCAATATTCAACAATCAATAAATCCGCTAAAATAATATTTTTCAACAAAATTTAGTAGTCGCTTTAGCAGGTTATTGGAGATTGAGTGTATGGAATTTCATTCAGATTTGTTCAGATTAGGCATTTTTATTTCACGATGTCTGAAGGGCGGACACAGTATATAATAAATTAACACAAGCTAACACAGTTGTTAAACAACTTTTGTTGTTTTTTATCACAGTGCACGCGAATCCCTGCGATAAAAAAACAACTTCTGTCCGTTAACTGTTTATTATAGCGAAAAACATGGCAGAACAATCTTGCAGAAAAAAAACAGTATTTTATCACAGGGGTTTGCATAAACGTACTGCGATAAAGCGAAATAAGTTGTTTACAGTTGTTTTTGGTTCGTTTTATAATTTAATCGCGTTTTATTACGTGCAACAGCAGCTACTGCTGTAGCGCGTCTTAGCCATCGCAATTCTGTCCGTCTGTCTGTATGTCTGTCACACGGGTGGATCAGTGAAAAACAGTGCAATTACCAAATCTTCACCGTCGGCTTTCGGGAAGACTCTAGTTTCAGAAACCGTAAAGCTTTTCCATAAATTCGAAGGGGGTCACCCCGAACGAGGGCGCTAAATGAGAGGCGGGTGGGCAAAATTTGCCATTCTCAGCCGATTACGACGTTGGCCTTCATCTACTTCAATGTCGTGTTTTTGTTCTTGTTAAAACATAAACGTACAAAAAGACAATTATGATTTGTTTCTCATGGGCAAATTGCGTTTAACTGTTTTGATCTGTACTTTCAATACATTTCGGTTTTTAGTCTTTACAAATGGTAGGTTTTTGTTTTTCATTGTCTTAGATATTTTTTTGCGTGTATAATATGGCGACAAAAGTAGCGATTGAAAACATTTGCAGTTTAATGTTTTTATGCATGTTGTTATAACGTTTTTTTTTTATAAAAGTTTAAAAAACATGTTTTTACGTTTTTTTATTTGCAAATCATTGTTTTTAACATCTATGATGATGATGATGACTAAGCCTATTATAGAAACGACAATAACGGTGTGTTTTAGATCTACTGCCAGAAAGAAAAGTGCGAGTCTTAGCAGTGAGATGACGACGAAAGTTGGCTCGCGAATATTTCACTCGTGGGAAGAATGTCGCAGTAGTCTCGGCCAGAGAGCACTCCACCCGGACACAAACGACTCAGGTTTGAACGTTATTTAATAAAACGCTGTTGTCGCACAACAAAAAACAGTGAAGCTAAACATTGTGCGCAGTAGCGAATCCACAAATTTGGAATCGGGCGGATGAATAGGGGTGAGGTCTGGGGAAGAAGCTGTGCCCCCTCCCTAGAAAATTTTAAAAAATTCTATGCAAAATGCATTTTAGTGCAAAATTTTTACTTGTTTTAAAATGCATCCAGTCAATGGGAGAAGGGGTGGTCGCCCCCTTCTGCCTCTTTTTTTAAATTTAGTAAACGAATTGCGCATGCGCTTTTCGTTTAGTGTTATCGCATTTGTGCGTTGCGTTTTGTCGCTGGTAAGTTTGATTAATTTGATAGGTTATGAAACAGTTGACAAAGATGTTTTATTTTGTTACTGTTGTGTTTTTATTATTTTGTTCTTTGTAAAACGTAAAGTGATCAGAAGCGCTTTACAGTCTCAGTCTCCGAAGTGGCTGCTGATTGGCATGAGCTAACGATATCGCTGTACCGCATTAAGCGGCCATCCGTTGTACGCGCCAGAAAACAGTTGGGCGTTGGGCGCAACTGCCAGCGAACAAATCAATGACGATGTTGATGATAAACTTGATTCGAGTAAATCGATGTGAGGGTTTGGTATTGCACATGCTTAACTGGCCCGTCTGTATCCTTTATGCGCGCGTCAGTTCAATGCACGCATAAAGTGAAGATGAAAAAGATAAAAAGTTTAAAGAAGACTAGGCTATATAAGTGTTTCAATTACTGAAAACTTTTTTAATTTTACAGCGAAAAATGACAAAAAATTTTTATAGCATTGAGTGGATGCGTTTTATTTTTCAGTTGGGGCGACTGAAAATGCACGACATGAAAATTCGGCACAAAGAAAATTGCGGGGGGGGTTGAAAATGCCTAAACAAACTGCGAAATGACCAGCTCTGATAGTGTCGACAGTTATCAGTTTGACCTTGAAGTCGACCCACAAAAGTTATCTGACATGCGGCGTTCCATACTTTTCTTGTTCCACTGTTTCGGTTGCTGCATTTTCCACCCCCTACAAGTTTGTGCTACATTTTCATGTCTTGCATTTTCACGTCGTGCATTTTCAGCGTCCCGTTTTAGTTATCATGTATGTCGCCTGCAGTCAGAGATATTGTTGCAAGTGAATTTCTGCATCGGTGTATTATTTGCATGTAGAAATATAGCCGCCTTTTTCGGTACAGTTACGATAGTCTACCGGTACCTGTCGCTGTGACGTAATGTAAATATTGCTTGCACTTGTTTACGCCCTGTTTGTCTGTCTGTTTGTCTGGCAAATCGGTGCAAGGAAATAATAATTATTTTCCTGTTCGTTTCCTGCGTGCAGCAAATTGTGTCCGTTGCTGCTGTTGCTGTTGCTTGGCGTTTGCGTGCCGTGTTTCACGAGAGAACGGTCACGCACAGCGCTCACAGCGCTCAGCAAAGTTGACACTTGTAGGGCCTAATTAAAGCTGACACGCCTCTAGTCACCGGCACTATCGCTGTTGCGAGAAGATTTGTTTAGACCCGTACGTTGTACAAACATTCACGACGATTTCACGTGTAAAGTGTACGTTGTTTTGCAGCTGTTTTAACGACTGTCTTCACAACCTCCACTACTGCCAGATTTATCACACGCAGTAGGCCTACTACTGATACTACTACGACTGCCGGAGCATTGCGTAGCCGGGCATTTTGTAAAACTATTGTTCCAGTGTATGAGGTTGCTGTTGCTGCTGATGACAATCGTATGATGATACAAATGATAATGATGTGTGTATCTGTATGTGTGTGATACTGGTTGTGTGTGCAGTGTTTTGCAATGCTACCTGGGACACTGTACTCTGCTGGCCTGCAACTCCCGCTAACAGCGTCGTCAGGTTGCCGTGTCCCGACTTCCCACGGGGCACTGACCCTAACAGTACGTAACTTAGGCCTGATTATACTGCTCTATGCGTATCAGTGTCATTCATTAGACATCAGTCAACCTGTAGCCTATTAGATCAGAGTGTTCGCCCCGTCCCCTGCTGGATACAAGTCAAGTCAAGTCAAACGTGAATTTGTATGGCGCATCATCGTTACCATTAACCTCTAATTGCGCTTGGCGGTCGATCGAGTGTGAATGAATACTGCATGTTCATAGTGTAGTGTCCACTAGAGGTGAACTGCGACAAGTCTTGTGATGACAGTGCTGGTGCAAACTGTTCAAGTCATCAGATGGTAGATCTTTTGACGGTTAACGCTGACGTTCGCTGATGACGTTGTCGGTTGGCTTCCACGATTCGTCGTTGCACAGGAATCGGCAGGTGTACAAGGTCTCTTACTCGTAAGGCAAGAAAAGTAAAAGCAAGGGAAGAAAAAAGGAAGGAAATAAAAAAGGAAGAAGAAGGGAGAGAAGTGGAAAAATTAGAGAAAGAGGGAAAAGAAGGGGGATTATATATACATTATACGGTGTAAATGTGACATTGTGGTAAAAGATATAAAAGTGATCATCAGTAATGACAATATGTCGACGTACGTAAGTAAAGGTTTGTTCGCCGTGGTTGTCTTGCTAGTAGTAGTAGGGCCTATATGATACGGGCCTAATTTTGTTGCGGAGGATGGGGGTTGGGGGAGAGCTCATAGAGCTCTTAGTCGATTTTGAATGCCAAAAACAAATAACAACATCCGGCCAGATTTGGTCTTAATCCGGCCCTGATGAGCAGTGTTAGAGTGTAAAGTTATATCCATCTCAATTAATAAACTTCAAAATAGAATTACAAAAATACAATAATAGAAACTTTCTCGAAGACTATACGACACAACAACGGACAACTTTATACAAAAATCTAAGTTACGTGTAATTTATTTTATTGCATTAACGAAGCTCAGCAGCACCAGCGCCTATCGGTTGGACTGAGTCCGGGTTAATATAACCGTACTCGAACTTGGGTCATATCCGCGGTCAACGTTGAACCGAGTCTTCAGTTGATTACGACCTACGAGATCTAATCGTCTTTGTTGCGTCGCTGCCGTAGGTACCTACGTGTAAAACAAGCGAAGACGTCGACCCAATGCCGACATTGTATGCAGCCGTCCGCTTGACTACACGTTCTCGTTTACTGCACTACGCAACCCTAGTCGAAACCTGGACCTTTAATCTTTTGAACAAAAAATTGCCGCACAGCCTACTTTTGTCGTGAGGAATGTTCACGTCAATTTTGTTTTATGGTTGTTAAGTTTGTAGCGTGGCATAGCGTCGTGTCCAATCAATGAAGTTGCTCTAGACTAAGCCGGGTTAGTACTTGGATGGGTGACTGCCTGCGGGCAGGTACACCATCTCGGCATGTAACCAGCAGCTTAGGTCAGCTCAGCCGTTCATCCCTCCGGGGTAGGTAAATCGAGTAACAACCTATGTGGTTGGGATTAAGGCGGGGCGCGTTCGTCTGTGTCGGGTGGCAGGAAAAACTGTATGATCACATACTGCAGGTGACACTCCGTAGCTCTGAGATGCGTTTCCTACGAAGAGCTATAGCATTAAGCCATTTTTGTGCTTTTTAGTTAGGAGCCTTTACTGCACAAACAGACGGACAGACGGACAAGCAAGATCCAAAACGCAGCCTATTAGGACGGCCGCATAACAAAGCTTTTACACTTTCCGGGGCTAGGCTTCGGATGCTGAAATGTTTTGCATGTAGGCTACTAGTAATGACGTCTAAAACATTCGGGCAAATGTTTTGGACATCTAAAATAAAGCAAAATACGAAATATTTGAAGAATACTGTGCAAATGTTTGTTCGTTTATTTCGCGTTACCGTAGTTTGTGTCCGATAGAATACTGCCATCGTACGTGCGGCACCGACGGACACTGGCAGGGACGCGATGCTGGCGACACCAACGGCGGCTGGACGAACTACACCGACTGTTACACGGCCGAGTCCAAAGCAATCTTCAGCATACTCTTCAAGAACATATCGCCGCAGGTCTGAGTCAGCGCTTCGCGGTTTCAACAGGAAGTCATAGTTCGCTTGTTATTGCACATATTTGCACAAAATTTGACATGAGGACTCAGTTTATGGAAATACCATAATATTAAACAAAAATAAAATCAGAGATGGCGGCGGACGCCATCTTGGATTTTTGCACAAAAAGTAATAACTCAGCTGCCGCTTTAGATATATTAATGGACTTTTGCAGGAATGTAGCCAGCCACTACAGGAAATAGATCATGCGACCAAAATTGGCAATAGTAATAAATTTAAGATGGCGGCGGCCTCCATGTTGAATTTTGTTTATCGCCTATAACTCGCTTGTTATTGCAAATATTTGCACAAAATTTGGCATGTGGACTCAGATTATGGTCCTACATACGTACTGCCATAAGATTGAACAAAAATAAAACTCAAGATGGCGGCCGCCGCCATCTTGGATTTTTGCATAAAAACTAAAAACTCAGCTGCCGTTCGAGATAGATTAATGAAATTTTGCCGGAGTGTAGCTAGCTGCTACAGGAAATAAATTTTGTCACCACAATTGGCAATAGTAATAAATTCAAGATGGTGGCGTCCGCCATTTTGAGTTCTGTTTATTGCCCATTACTCGCTTGCTCGCATGTATTTGCACGAAATTTGGCGTGTGGACTCAGTTTATTGTTCTACTTACGAATATACCATAATATTGAAGTTTGAACAAAGGTAAAATCCAAGATTGCGGCGGCCGCCATTTTGGATTTTTGCACAGAAAGAGCCGCCGATTGAGGTAGATTAATAAAATTTTGCAGAAGTGTAGCCAGTCACTACCGAAAATAGGCCATATGACCAAAATTGGCACTAGTAATAAATTTAAGATGGCGGGGGAAGCGATTTCGAATTCGGTTAATTGTTCATAACTCGCTTGCTATTGCATGCATTTGCATGAAATTTGGTAGTTGGACTCAGTTGGTAGTTCTACGTACAGCTATGCTACAATATTTAACAAAAGAAATCCAAGATGGCGACGGTTGCCATTTGTATCTTTTGCACAAAAAGTAATAACTTCGCCCACCGGCAATTGAGGTAGATTAGTCAAGTTTTGCAAGAGTGTAACTGGCCATTACCGAAAATTTGTCCTCCAACAAAAAAATGACACTGGTTATAAATTTAAAATGGCAGCAGCCGTTATTTTGAATTTCGTTTATTACTCATAATTCGTTTGCTAATAGATGTATTTGCACGAAATTTGATAAGTAGACTAAATTTAACGTCTTATGTACAGAAGTAACACTGAACTTGGTGGCGTGGCGTAGTTGGTAACGCGTTTTGGCTGAGATATTTCTATATAAATGTAACCGTATCTTTCAGAATTTACACGGCCCCGGTCGCCTACTAACGAAGCGTTATTGGCTATCTTCAGCGGCGACGCATGCTTCTATTTCCCATAAAAAGCACTGTTTAACTGCCGACTCACCGACCCCAATCTGTTTCTGTGTGGGCACTCTAAAGGAGGTCCCACGGTATTTTTTAGCTGTTAGCTCACAAAGTCTACCGTATTTACCATTCGCCTACGGATTTGAGATTTTATCATACAGCTCTTAGGTTTATTATGGATTTGTTACACTGTTGAGGCAGAGTGTTGTTAGTTGGCGGCGTGGCGCCGAAAATGCAAGTACGGAAAATGTAAGCAAAGTCTACAAATCTGCAGAAGCGGAAAATGTGGTGTATTTAAATATTTGTGTGGAAATTACAATAAAGCTATCAGTGCTTGTCAAACAACATTGAAACTGCTGAACAAAATCTGCAGTTGTTTTGTGTCTACATTAGCTATGTCTCAAAAACATCCCAAACACAGATTATCAGATTTTAATAATTTTTGGTAGGAATATTCCTGAGACAACTTGTCATTCAACAGAGTTTAATTTTCCACCTTATTTAAAGTCTGTTTCTGCACTACTTGAAAAAACAGAGCTAATGAAATATTGCTATTTGCCCAATGCAGCATTATTGCTTAATTTAAATAACACACAAAACATATTTTGTTAACTTTCTTTACGGTTTGGCTGACATTTCATCCAATTGTTTTGTTTTTGAAATGCCTACTGCAAAATGGCTTGAAATATGGACGCATTGTGCAAACATAGGCACGGAGACGCTTTCCGCGTTCATTGACAATATCGATAATGTTCTGTTTCAGACTAATCCAGACTTCACCAGTCACTTCTTGAATTTATAAACATTCCTGAACGTCATCTGGTAGACACACTGCTTTATGACAGTCAAACCTTGTAATTGACTGGCTGCTGGGGCCACAGATCTAGATGAATAGAATTTATTAAAGTTTTTTTTCATGTATGTCAACACATGATTTGCTTGGTCGGTTTTCTGCTGGGGGCTGCGTTCTCGACGCCGGTTATAGATCTCCCGTTATAGGCTCGGGCCACCTCGCTTGCTTCGCTCGTACCGGCTTCAGGGCCGTCACCACGCCCCTGGCGTAGAAAATTTAGGAAAATGAACTACAAATAAAAACCTAAAAACTTTCGTTTATGTTGATCCGTTTGGTTTGTTCTACGAGTAAATGATGAAACGTCCGACGTACGGTTAAAGCAGATAGTATACTTTGCGCAAGTTTTCGCCGAAGAATAAGACGCATCGAAGATAGGCTTGCGTCCAATGGTTTTTGCGGCCTTTCCGATGTCTCTGGAGTGGATGGACCCACTAAAGCAATTTAGCGAAAATAGTAGGGTAATATAGCACCATCTTTTCTGATAACATGCGCCATCAATTTGCCACGTGTCGTCCAAATCAATCCAGTTTCCAATCAGACACGTTCGAAAATCTTTCGTCTGTCTGTTTGCATCAGCTTTTTATTTAGGCGCTACTACTAACGAAAAATAATCACAAACTTGTCATGCGATCTACACGTGCGACACATTTTTATCAATAGTCAATAAACTCACTTTACACTGAACAGAATAACGATGCGACATGTCGGCGGCGGCTAATTTTAGCGAAGCGGAAAAGTAAACGTGTTCCCGCTTTTCGTAACGGGGTATTGTTATTCAAGATGTTAAACGAACTAATAACACATTAGTACGCATCACTGTATTCTGTTTAATTCGGCCAGGAAATGAAGCAAATTGCGTTCGGCGCTCGGATCGTGGAAACCGCCGGTTTGTCACTGTCTCTGATCGCGCTCTGCTTTTCCGTTCTCATCTTCTTTCGCTTTCGGTATGTCATCTTTGCTGTTAATTCACATGGACACGATAAAACGGGTGCAGTGTTTTTGTCACAGCTTTTTTTGTGTCAGACTAAACAAACTCGTATTTGTTGCGTCGCATGTTGTACTGCATTTGTTAGAACTATGGACGTTGGTTTTGTTTTAATAGGCTACTAAATAAAATTTGAAGCAGTGTCATTTGCTTTACAAATTTGTGATTTAATATGACTTTTTAGTTTCTAGCAGTTTTTATCATTTCTTGACCTGGCACTGCCGGTTTTTTTTCTCCTTAGCTTACTATTCGAGGCTCAAAACCTATTTATCCGACGAATTGCCAAGTCATGTGTCTTTTGACCTTCTACCATTTGGTTATATTTTATAGCCTATTTCTTTTTGAAATTTTAGTCTGCTAACTACGCGCTGCAGACTAAGATTTTAGTGTGCGCTTACGTTATACGCCGTTTACACGATCGAGCAACGTCGAGCAGACATCGAGCAAGCGTCGAGCAAACGTTAAGCAAACATTGAGCAAATATGGAGCGTGCATAAAGCATAACCTACATAAAGCAATCATCAAGCAAACATCGAGCAAGCATCGAGAAAACGTAGAGCAAACATCGAGCGGGATTGTCCTGCTAACATAAGCAGCTCGTCGAGCTAGCTTGATCATGTGAACGGGGTGTTACGTACTGATGTATCATGCGAGCTATGACAAAAAGTTTATGATGGAAAAATGGCTGCGTAATATAATAGATTTCGTACTTACTTGATCGTAGGCGCTGACTTTCCTGTTTTTTTCTCTTGGTGCAACTTAACATGTTATTATGTCAGTATCTCGTCTGTTCTAGCTTCTCTCTCTACTGCTTGGATTGTCAGCAATATTTCGCCCAGGCGTTTAATCACTTTTACGTATTTTAGGTTTAGTCTATGCAATAAACTTATTTTAAACGGTAAGTGATAAGTCTGTGAAGTTCGGTAACTGAAAGGACAGACGTACATCATGCCGGTGTCCTATTATAGAACCGCTCCTCCTGAAATGTCCTCCCGGAGGAATTTAGCCCGGTATACAAAGCCTATTATAGATTCTCCCCCGCCACTGGGCACCGACACGCATCTGTTACTGTGCGTTCGCAGGAACCTGACGTGCGATAGAACGCGCATTCACCGCAATCTGTTCGTAGCGATGTTGATCTACGTCAGCATTCAGTTGACGGTTCACGTTGACAAGATGATCGTTCAGATGTTCTATGGACACGGACGGTCGATGTCACGACTTTATTTCAGACCCGCCTACATCACTGTATGACATAGCTTATACCCCGTTTACGCGATCAAGCAAACATCGAGCAAACATCAAGTAGGCTTGATGGAACCCCGCCCCTGGCTCAAATGTAGGCCCAGGCTTAGCCCACAGCTGATCACGTGTGTTTCATAAAAAGGACCCCTTTTTGTTTTTTTTCATAATTCACTCAAATGATAAACAATTCGCATGAAATTTTTACCAGTTGTAGCTGAAGAAATATTAATTCAAAATGTTTGAACAAAATATGGCAGTTGATTAAATATTCTTTGTTAGTCGTTATGTAAAGCTGACGTCATAATATGTCACAGGTACAAACTTGCTAGTTTCAACTAGCGCTGTCAGTTGCTACCCTGCTTTGATAATGAACTTAATCTGGTTTGCTAATGAAAAATGCTTATCGTGTCAGCATTGAGCAACCTTTTAAGTAAAAGGTAAAAGGCAAAGGTACCGTACTGCACTGGTACCAAGTTGCTTAGTGAACAGAAGCCCATGTGCGTGAAGAACTTGCTCAGTGCCCCGGCTCGGAGTCGAACTAGAGACCTCGGGATCACTAGTCTGACATGCTACCGCGACTCCACTTGCAAGTAGTCGTGTTTAATCGCAATAAAACTATTTATAGGTAGACTGTAGCTAAGATTTAGACCAAGTGCAACGTCATAACGATTGCCGCTATCCAGCGATAGGTCTATTTCTTTAATAGTCTACATCAATGTTGCGCAACATGCGTAGCGCATGGCCCAATGAAAAGTAATCCCTTAAGTTTCCGTCATAACTGCACCAAGTATTTGCTTATTTTCACAATCCATAAATTCAACGATATGCTTTGCAATAGACATGTAATTGGCTGGTAATCTGGTGGCTGTGTGTTTGTAGCCTATATATATGTGTGTGTGGTCGGTTTGCGTGTCAGCCGATTGTCTGCGAGTGTCTTCAGTCGCTGGTCGAGTACACAAAGACCGTCATGTTCATGTGGATGTTCATTGAAGGCTTCCATCTACACAACCTTGTCGTCACGACAGTTTTCCCGCCAAACCTCAATTACACCGCATACCACGTCGTCGGCTGGGGTCAGTCACTTGCGCCCACGTTGTCGAAACTTTCCTAAAATATTCTCATGTCTTTCCTGAAATTTACCAATTTCTTGTACAATGTTCTAAACTGCGTATTCTTTCATAACTTTTTCTCAGACATTTTACTAGGACTTTCCTAAGATTTTTTAACATGTTTTGATAATGCACATTTTCCTTTATTTTTCTTTAAAAGTGCAAATGTTTCTTTAAGGTTTTCTAGAAAGTTTTGAAAATGTGGACCCAGCTGTTTAATAACCTTGTAGTTTGTTATGCGGCTGTCTTATAAGCCGCATTACATGTCATTGCCTGTCCGTTTGTCCGTCCGCCCGTCTGTTTGTCTGCCTGGTATGAGTTAAATTGATGCGATGGTTTTACAGGACAAGCGCAACCGTTGTGCTGCAGGCTCTCAGTTCAAAATGTCAATGGTTGATACATGGAAAGTCTCAATATGGCGCATATAATCTCGCCGCTTATTGGACGCACGGTCGGAAATAATGTCGGCACAATAATAAAATTCTGTAATTATTTGAATACACTACAGACAGCGCGTATCGTGGCATTGGCTAATGTTCTGCGTCATTTTATGCTTAGGAACATTTTCAGAAAATAAGCTAGCAAGTGACGGAGTGCACCCATTGTGTTGTGGAACAGGCTTTCCGTTGCTGCTGACTGCAGTCTGGGCCATCATTAACGTTGCTGTCAACAAGCATCGGTCAGTACCAGTGGCGTAGCCAGAAATTTCAACTGTGAGGGGCTTCGTCTCCGTTCCTCTTTCCTTCCTTTCCCTTTTCATTACTTTTTTCTGCTTTCGCCCTTTTTCCTCTTTTCTCCCTTTTTTGTCCTCCCTTCTTTTTTTCTCTTATAAGTAGGAGCCCTTAAAATTCAGCTATGGGGTTTGCGGAGCTTTGAGAGCTCCCCCAGCGAAGTCTGGGGCAGAGCCCCAGCCGAAATCGAATTTGCTGCATTTTAGCTTTAAAGGATGAGATCTAGTGGCAACAACTTTAATCAATATTCCGCAAATAAACTAACCAAATTGGCAAATTCAGTGCAGTTTAAACGTATGTTATGTTCTGTCTGGAAGATGGGGGCCTGGGCCAAAAATTATTAAAATGTGATAATCGATCTTCGAGTTACGATCAATAAATTTTGGTGTGTTTTTATGCCTCATTGCATAATTGCAACGCCTACTTCCGAAACCTGTTAAGTCGGTTTTGCGTATAGTGAAAAACGAGTTTTGACCAAAATAGATTTAACAGATTTTGGAAGTAAGCCCTTCAATTGTTGTATATATGCAGTTGTTGGTTTCTGTACGTGGTTCAGCCACAGCGATGGGTTCTTGATGGCCCACGTCTAGCCATCATTGCTGTAAGTCAACCCTGTCTGCTCGTCTCTTATCAGTCTTTGACAAGCCTAGACTGCTGTAAGTTGGGTTTCATAAGCATAGCCTTGACCAAGGCTTGCCCATCTAGTTGGTGGATTCTTTTGTTTTACTGGGTACAGAACTCAGAAGTGACTGACTGACTAAAAATTTGTGTTGGGATGTAGCTTTCAAACTGCTATTTATTGTAAGTATATGTTTATTTTAATGTCGATCTGTGTATTTCGGTTCAAAATACAAGACGTGTTCGTCTTTTTCTCCCATTTTCCGACATTTTGTCTCTTTGTTTCTGCAACCTAAGTCCAGCTAGAGTAACTACATGCAAATTCTATAGTGAAACGCCGTAGATCTAAGTTTCACGTCGGTAGACCGAGCATGCCGTGGAAATTGCATCTTGCGCAGTAAACTTATAAGCGTTTTAACAACGGTCTGGCGAGTAGTAGTCCAGGAGTATTAGGTCATATTGGGGTCAACTAAGGAAAAAATTAGTATCAAGCTGATTTTTTTCAAAATGGTTAGCCTAGAGCACTAGGAATAACATATCAAAACTCCCCAAGAATCCCAGAATCTTAGTGCTCCAGGCTAACTATGTTGAAAAAATCAGCTTGATACTAATTTTTTTCTTAGTAAACCCTAATGCTCCTGGACTATAGGCCTATAAATGGAAAAGAGCAAATGACTTCGGAATAAATCCTACTGGAATGACGTCTCAAAATGTGATGCAGTCATGTCCCGCAGAAACTGAAGACTGATGTTTTTTAGTGTGTTCGTTTGCTGCGTTGTAGATCAATTTAATATTTTTGCTCAATATTATGCGCGAACTGATAAAGAAAATTCGCCAAAATCATTCGTCTGAAATGCTGCAAGCCTGGTATGATGTCGTTAATAATAACAGCAACAACAGTAATAGAAATAAATTCTTAAAATAATAATAGATAATAAATAACGATAACAGTGACCAAAGTTATTTGGTAAAAGACGTAATCGCTGATCGATGCTGCCACCTTGTGATTCATAAATCATTTTCTGTAAATCTGAAGCAAGTTTGGGCTGGGGTTAAATCCCCAGATCTTTTTTTTCCTCATTTGACACAATGCGTCATTAAAACCCACAAGTGTTTTACCAACTGGCATCTAAATGTATCGAACGGTTTAAGCAGGGGTGCACAATTATGACAGACAGATCGACAGAATAGTTAACTGCATAAACAGTCAACAGTTAAGCTTTCGAACAGTGGAATTTGATAAAACTGGCTTATAGCCAACGATGTTACAACCAGTGACTGCATGATATTGTTGGTTTTCAAATATTTATGTTTTACAAAGTAGTGTAGCGACATAATCGGTGTGGTGTGCAGTGTGCATGCCACTGGTAGCAATTTTTTTACATAGTCTACTGGTGGGAAAATTGTAGAAATTGGCCAATATTTAGCGAATATATGGACAAAGTGCGATGGCTTAGTAATTTTTTTTTTTTGGGGGGGATCTGTACGTATAAAGTGCTTTCAGCCGTCTATGTCAGTCTGTTACAACGCTATCTTGTTACGCGACAGCATTTGCAAGGAGAACCACTTGGATCAATAAAGAATAGAGTTCTAATATTTTCATTTCTCAGGACATCCGAAAATGGTGCGTGTTGACTGTGTATGTAGGAAAGCCACTCGTGCGGCTTTGTTGCTGCTGCCGCTGCTTGGTCTCAACAACTTCTTGTCAATCATCTACCCACCGACAGGATCGTGGCTGAGTTTCGCTGTCTGGTCCTACGTAACTCAATTCCTCGTATCGTTCCAGGGATTCTTCGTCTCGCTGCTCTACTGCTTCCTTAACAACGAGGTTCACTCCTATACTCATTCCTGTGTTTAGAAATTTGCTTGTGGTTTATTACGCGCGACAGCAGAATGCTTCGCGCGTCTTAGCCATCGTCGAGGTGTCCGTCTGTCCGTCTGTCTGTCCGTCACACTGCGGTATTGTGTCAAAAAGACGCAAGCTAGGATTACGAATTCTTCACGTTGGGTTGCGGCAAGGACTTCAGTTTTTCGTGACAAAAGTTTCGTGTCCTCGGGTGAGTTTCCCTTAAACTAAACAGTCAAAGAGGGGTGCCCCCTTTAAAAACGTTAGGTATCTTACCGCTATTGGCTAGTCTGGTGTTAAAAACGGTTGCAAATAGGTTTAGACATGCTGCTTATCATAACAAGCACTGGTAACAAGCTTTTTAAATTTGTCAACATCGATGACTTTAAATGACCTTGAACCCCCCAATAGGGAATTTTTAGTGATTGTTTTTGCAATTTCTGGCTGCAGCGCACATTTCAAGACTGAATTGGGGCGAAGTGGCTGGAGATAGACCAAGTTAACCTGCATATGAAATTTTCAGCATTAAACGTAGATTTCAGCAGTCTAAATCCTAACCCCTAGGTTTAAGGAGGCTTGTGCAGGCGGGCATCAAACAAAAAAGTGCTTACTATTATTGGCTAGTTTAGTGGGAAAACAATTGCAGATAGGCAGAGATATGCTGCTTATCATAACTAGCACTAATAACAGTAATAATAATAATAATAATAATAGGCGATTATGTCGTTCCCTGCGGGCTCCTGTGCTGGTCCAGATGGTCTACGCCCGCAACATCTCGAGGACATGGTTAATTGTCAGGAAAAGGGTCCCGACTTGCTGACCGCTTTGACAGGCTTTACAAATATGGTTTTGTCAGCTAGCTGCCCTCGGGAGGTAACCCCTTACTTCTTTGGAGGC
>Ga0209367_1004473_pt1 | contig 19272 bp, 16 predicted proteins | sample WorMetLIZISLAND2_FD_187412 | JGI IMG/M metagenome (GOLD analysis project Ga0209367, IMG submission 187412) | Marine gutless worms symbiont microbial communities from Max Planck institute for Marine Microbiology, Germany - Olavius geniculatus... ...
TCCGGAAACTGTTGTCTTAATTGATCGATATTCATAAGATCTCCTTTCGTTTGTTCTTTTAAGGAGATCTTACACCATGGGTGTGACAGATACGGTCACACTAACCTTAAAAATGTAGATAGGCTCGTAAATTTTAAACAGCGATTCGGTTTAAATAAGAAAAATGAGCATACGAGGGATCTCCGAAAACTTGAAGTTATATTCACAAAACTGGAATCTAAGAACGACAAACTCAATTTTTCATTGGATGGTGAATTAGGCAATTTTGTCGCGATACTGGATGCTGATCACAGAGCGCATCCAAAATGGATTTCGAGTTCCTTAGATAAAATGAATAAGCTTCAAGCTGATGCTATTCAGGGTATTCGGTCAGCTTTAGATTCCAGAAGATTATTTCAGTTCTGGGATTCTGCGGAAAATCATCTCGGAAATGAGGTTGTCAATAAAGTTTTTTCTAAATTAGGCCTTAGCAACTTTTTTACTGGTACGACCTGTGTTTTTAAAGCCTATATTTTCAAAGACATTCGTTTTCCAGACTCCGTTACGGAGGATACCTATCTATCTTACTCTCTGATCCTAAAGCAGAAGAAAATTGCTTATAACGGTGACTATGGCAGCTATGAGGAGGTGTCCCCTGATTTAAAAGCTTACGTTAGCAGAAGACGCCGCTGGAGTTGTGGGCACAATGAAACCTTTTTCAATCATTTAAAAAAAATATTTCTAAGTCGTTTACGCTATGTATTAAAGATTCAATTGCTGTTTCATGGAGCTTACTTTCTGGTTCCAACATTGATTGTTATTGTTTTAAATTGCTTTGGTCTCTTTTATTTTTTTCAATTCACTGAAAACTTTCAATATTTCACGCTTCTGGTCGGCGTCATGCTGACGCTTTACTTGAATCTGCTCATATCGGATTCAATAAGGCGTTATTTTGAAAACCTGCTTTTTTCTTTCTTATGGATTTTTCCCCAAGTCACAATAGCCAGTGTGTTGGTTTATAAACTCACCGACAATGAACTATTCTATCAACTGCTCTCATTCCCTTATTTTGGCGAATTGTTTTGGTTCCAGTTGATTCTGATCGCTTTGCCATTGATATTGTTGATTGTCGGAAGCTTAAAACTAGCAAGGCCCTCAATAAAATACTTTTTAATATACTTTCCGACATACCCTATTGCATTGTTTCTGGATATATTTTCCAGTTATGTTGGATTTGTAGACTACGTATTGAAACGCAGGGAGTGGGGTAAAATCAGCAGGACAAATACTTTTGATGACGAAAACTTGCCCGACCTTGTCTTATCTTCGCTTCTGATTAATAAAGTGTTGAAACCAAGGTATTGGTTTTATATATCTTTACCTGTGGTTTTTAGCGTGTCTGTGTTAGCGCATGATCTGTTGGTGTTTGATAATTGTGGACATCCGGTGTATTTGCTTGGCAAACCAATATTTTATGAAAAAGAAGAATATGACCCCAAATTGGATTTTCAGCTGGTTAAATCCAGAGCAAACGCTGAAGGAAAGTTAAAAGTCGATGCTATAGCTAAAATCACTAGTAGTGAACTCAGAGAGATTGATGTTAAATATGGCTTTGGAGGGCATCAGGAGATAAGTAAGCGCCTGAATGGTAAAGACATTGAGATTGTAGATAGCCTTGAAATGCCTTATGGATTTGAAAGCAAGAATTTTCAAATGCAAATACAAACTGGTAATGAAACTTGCTATCTAAATGTTCCTTTCACTACTCAATTGGTAGATATTGTCAGAGGTAAACTGAATTTAAATTCAGAACCGTTTTTAATAAAAGGTATCATTCCTTCTTTCAGCACAGCCATCGTTAATCTTGGTTTGAAAGAAGGATTGGAGCAAATCAAGAGCATTGCTGCAAATGCTGTTCGTTTCTACCACACACCAACCGAGCAGGCCATGGATCTGGTTAAAGATCTGGGCCTGATGATTATATCGCAGCCTGATCAAACGACATGGCATAATATAAGACTAAATTCCCGTGACTCGTATCATACCCTTGTTGATCGATATGAAGAACATGTGCATAAGACCAAAGACTCACCCTTCATTCTTTTTGATCATTTAGGCAATGAGTTAGAAATATATGATGCTAAAGAGCGGGTTGTAACAAATATTAAAAAGGCGTTAAAGAAAGCGCGAGAATTCGACTACTTTCGCTCACCACTGAGTTATTCTACCTACAGAATATTTGAAAGTTATCCGGTAGACATACTGGGCATAAATATGCTTGACACAGGCGTAACATATTGGGAAAAGGGAGTCGATCTAATTAAAGATCACAATGATGCGTTTTATGCTAGTGAATTTGGCGGATTCGTCGCTTTTTATGAGCGCACAGATTCGCTTTTACGTGCGCAGCGAATTACAGAATATTGGGAGAACCTGCAAAAGAACAATGGATCTGGCGTTATGTTTTTCCAATCGCATGATAATTGGGCGCAGCCTGGCATAACAGGGTATAATGACCCATTCAATCCTGAACAGCCCGACGATCTTAGAGGGCTTTGGGATCATCTCAATAAAGAAAAATATATCCTTAATCACCTGAGAAAGTTGTATTCTGATTTCGATGTTGAAGAAGTCGGAGATAATATTCAACTGACTAATCGACGTGAATATAACATCTCAAATCTCTATGTAAATGATCAGTTTATAGGCGAACTAAAACCAGATACAAGCGCAATTTTTTCATTTGATTTTAACGCCGCAATCGAGGTCCGATACGTCACACATTCCGGATTACATCATCATTATGAACTGCCTATAGTCAAGAGACATGAAGACCGGCCTGTTTTTGAGAATGACTTTGTTCGCGTTCAAGGCAGCGGTCGCACTTACACGGGTGAATTAGCAAAAGACGATTTATTAAAGTTCAGGCTGCCTAAACATTGGGATAGCTATGTAATCAACGGGCAAGTTGAACGAAATGATGAACTTAACGAATATAGATTCTCAGATCCTTCTCGTATGGAATTTTCAGACGTTCAATGGCGCACAACAAGGTCAACATGGAAGAAATTCCATCATCCAATTGAGTCAGGTGGCGAGTACCAAATTCGTGTAAATTTGCCAGAGATAGCTTCCCTTGATGAATATTCTATAGTTTTCGATGGTATCGGGTCTCAAAATCTGCTGTTGTATAATGGGAAAGGTGAATATCGCTCGATATCTGTCCATAATTATCGTGAAGAGAGATTGCAGATTAGGGATATTCTAAAATTTGTCGATAATGGCTGGCTGTATTTTCGTATTCAGCGTAACGCTATTGGATATGTCCATTCCCGCCATACTAAAGACCGTAAAATGGTCTCCATAGATTTCCAAAAACCTTATCTTGAAAAAATTCATCGTTTTGAACTGGAAAAAGTTGACTGAATTATAGCCGGAGAAAGATAAGAACTCGCTCTTAGAGAGCGGATAAAAAAAATAAGGTTGATAGGGTTGTGTGGCGTCTGGGGATGAGTATAAGATTTCCGGGGGCCGCGCGAAGTAGTTGAAATGGAACAGGCAATCGCGGCTTTTGATATCTGAACAAGCCATTGAGCTTTTCAAGGGTAAAAATGCCGTTTTTGCAGGAAAAGTATGGCGAGCACAATCAGAGAAAGAGTCGAAGGGGCGCGCCTCCTGGGAGGTTCGCTGCCATGCAATAGGCTGCGAAGAACGACGAGCATCTGGTACGATTTCATCGAAGCCGGTGAAGGTCACGAGCTTCGGGATAGTCCCACTCTCTATAAGGCTCTTTTTGGGTTCAAAAACGAGGTTATTGGCCCTATAAACGACTATTTCTGAGAGTTAAAGCAAGATAATCGATGTCTTTAAACTTTGTGGCAGTGATTTTGCCAAGGCCCATATTAACCAGTGTTCCGACAATGTTTCTGACCATATACCGTAAAAAGCCGTCGGCCTCGATCGAAAAAATGATAAAGCCGTCTTCATCTTCAGTTAAGTCGGCTTTAGACACGTTGCGGATCGCATGTGATCGGGGGCTGCCCGTTCCTTCAAAAGATTTGAAATCATGGGCTCCGACAATACATGCGATTGCATTTCGCATTGCGGGTATGTCCAGTTTTCTGCGTATGAACCAGGCGTATTGCCGGCCGATGGCCCTCGGCACTTTGCGGTTTAAAATCTTATAGTGATAAATTTTACTTTTGACATCATAACGGGCATGAAAAGAATGGTCGACAAGCCGGCAGTCTTTAATGACAATGTCATTCGGCAATAATCCGTTGAGGCATTTGATGCAATATTTTTTCACCGCAGAGCCGCAGAGGGCGCAAAGAAAGTGATTATTTTTTATTTGCCGCTGAGAGGCCCCGCCGAAGCGGGATAACCGGTCTTTTTGTACAATTTAATGGTCGGCCTCCGGCAAATAAAAAGACTTAAACCTTGCGGGCAAAACGTAGTATTGAGCTTCAAGTCGCTTCTTTTCATAATTCTATGAAATGTCTCTACCCCATATAAATTATCAATTAACTATTCATATTCTGCCGGAGACATTGGGTTCGTGTCTTGATTAGTGATTATCGAAAAAAACTATTCACTAATTAAGATTTGCCACCCAATTTTTCCCGCTCTCAAAAGGCGAATTCTTGTCCTTTATAATTCTTCGACTCTAAGCCCTTCAGACAGCATTGCCTATAGACCAAAGTTTTGTTACAAAAAAGTTATATTTTCGTGATGATTCTGTGACCTGGATCGTATACTATCACGAGGTGTCGAGTGGCTAATTACATTCCAATTGGAACCCACTCCCAAATTCTTGAGGAAACTTTAAGATGAAAAATCGACGCCAATTTAATAAAAACCTGTTTGGTTTGTTTGTTGGCCTGGGTTTTTTTCTCAACCCGATTGCTTTATGGGTTCGCAAGGCCTTTGCGAAGGTCAAAAAAATCATTTTGCCGCAAGGAACCCGTCCTGAAACCCTCAAGGGCAAAGACCCTTCCAATCTGGATACACGTAATTTGAAGCCGACGCCGATCGAAAATTTCAGGACCATGGGGACGACCAATCACCGAGTCGATCTAAAGACATGGCAGCTTGAAATTTCCGGCCACATCCAACGCCCCTTGCAGCTCAGTTATCCGAAGATCATTCAAATGCCCGCCATCGAGAAAAATGTTCTTTTAATCTGTCCGGGTATTTTTTCTTTTCACGCTCGATGGACAGGAATTTCAGTTTCGACCATACTTGAAATGGTCCAGCTGCGGCACGGGGCAACCCATGTCAGTTTCACTGGTCCTGTTGGCAAATATGAAAAGGTCGAGCAATTTCCCATCGAAGATATTCTCTCCGACAAAGTTTTTTTGGCCTATCGGGTAAATGGCGAGGATCTGCCCCAAAAACACGGATTTCCACTGCGAGTGGTTGCAGAGGGATATTTTGGTTCGGATTGGGTAAAGTATGTATATAAAGTTATGGTGCAAACCGGTAACTATATTAACAGGTTTCAGTAATCAGCACCTTCTAACCTGAGACTACTGAACATTTATGAAGATGAGGTGTACATTATGCCATAAGGCCCTGGAAAGCAGGATATTTGAAAAACATTCAATCCATCAACTCAATATTTAACTTTCATCAAGAACAACCCATGTGGCGGGGCGGTGGCACTGGCGTTGCTGCGATCTTTGGACGCCAGTATATCTTCAAACTCAGCGGCGGTGATTTTGCCAAGCCCGACATCCACCAGGGTGCCGACTATATTTCTCACCATAAATCGCAAAAAGCCGTCTGCTTCTATTTGAAAAATAACGTAGCCCTCCTTGCCCTCGACTAAATCTGCTGCCATTACGTTGCGGGTGGTATGCGAGCGGGGGCTGCCCGTTCCCTCAAATGATCTAAAATCGTGACTTCCGATAATATGCGATATCGCCGCGTGCATGGCGGTGGTGTCCAGTTTTCTTCTAATGAACCAGGCGTATTGTCTGCAGATGGCGGACGGGATATCGCGGTTTGTTATCCGGTAGTGATATATTTTGCTTTTGGCATCATGGCGGGCATGAAATGCTTGATCCACGCGCCGGCAGTCTTTGATGACGATATCGCCAGGCAGGAGACTGTTGAGGCCCTTTTGAAACACCGTCTCCGACAATTCGGTATCGCAGCTAAAATTGGCCACCTGACCGTAAGAATGCACTCCGGCGTCGGTTCTGCCCGAGCCGATTAGCGTGACCGGTTCAGCCGTCATGGTTGACAGGGCATTTTCGATTTCCTGCTGAATCGTTCGGTCATATTTTTGCCGCTGCCAACCATGGTAATGGGTGCCGTCGTATTCGATGATGATTTTGAAGTTTGAAAGAGTCATTTAATCTTGCCATTTTAGGGGCCGGATCCGTTTTCAATCAAAACAAAAAGTTAATCACGAAAGCACGAAATAACGAAAACACGAAAAACAGACAAGATGGATTTCTTGCTTTTTAATTTTCGTGGTTTCGTGATTATAATGTTTTATTCATGAAATTCAATGAAATTACTATTAAAACTAAAGCGGATGAATCAGCAGCGCGGCCGACAGCGAAAAGAAAGACAAGAGGGTGGACAGGGCTATCGCGGCTGAGGCCAGTTCGGTGTCACTGTTGAGCTGGGAGGAGAGGATATACAGTGACGTTGATGTCGGCAAGGCAAAATAGATCAAACCGACTTTCAGGGCAATGCCGGTGACACTGAAAATCGTCAAGAATAGATAGCCGACTGCCGGCAGCAGCAGCAATTTAAAGCACGATGCGATCAGAGAAAGCTTGAAATGGTCTTTGATACTGCCGATTGATAAAGCGGCGCCGATAGAAAGCATCGCCAGCGGCAAGGTTGCAAATGAACATAGCTGGAAAAGGCCATCGATGTAGGGCGGAAAACCCTCGACCAGGTAGGACCATAGGATCCCACTGACACATCCCAGGATCAATGGATTGGTTATGATGCCTTTGACGACTTGAGCAATCCGGCTGCCGGAGCTCGTTTTTTCCCCTGAAAACCAGATCATCGTCGAGACGCACAATACATTGATGATCGGAATAATAATTCCCATCAATATTCCGAATTGTCGGATGCCTTCCTCGCCCAGGGCGCTTAAAACGATGGCCACACCGATATAGGAATTAAACCGGTAGCAGCTTTGCGAGAAAGAGCCCACTTTGAAATCCGGCACTTTAAAGGCAACGATATAAGCAGTGCTCAATCCGAAAACTACAAGTATGGTTAAAATTGCGGATTTGTACAACGCGGCGTTGCTGATCAGATCAGGTGAAGCGGTGCCGATTTTCCAGAAAAGTAAAATCGGGAAAAATATATAATAGATAAGCTTGTCCGATGTTTGCAGAAAAACATCATTGGTCATACCGAAGCGTTTCAGCAAACTGCCGGACAGGATCAGGGCAAAAACTGGAAAAAGGCTGTTGAAAACCATGAGGATTGCTGCCTCATCGAAATTCGGAAATCAGGATCAGAGGATATTTTATTGAGTAGTCCCGACTTGAGTTAAAAGCCAATTGGGAGTTATTATTTATTCGTTATTGGTTAATGGTTTTAAAGGGATGATATCCGTTTTTACATCTCACTGATGGTAGAAATATAAGATCAGGCACTCAACCAACTCTAATAACGATTAACAATTAACAAATAACACCTAAATGAGCGCTTTTCGCTCATTTAGGGTTATATCCTGTCCACCCGTACATTCGCCAGCTCCGAATCAATGTCATCGGTGAGCAGTTCCCGATAATTCGCCAGGGTGTAGCGGGCTTTGCAGGACCTGCAAAGCAAATACACCGAGCGTCAGGCCTTCAATATTTTCAGGTTCGCCTGGCATCGCAAACATTTGAAATTGTCGTTTTGCATAAGCCTACCATTTGCTAACTCGAATTAATTTAGGACGCAGATTTTCGCAGATGCACGCAGATTACACCAAATTAAGGAATTGAGGGATTGAGGGATTATATAGACCGATTACCTTCAATACCTAAATACCTAAATTCCTGAATCCCTAAATTGAACCCATATTTATCTGTGAAAATCTGCGTCCCATATGAAAAGATAGAATGCCACTAATTTACAATCTTCAATCTTCATTTCCGGCTTGTTCGGGTTAGGCATCGGCGGCTTAATTACCTTATGCTGCGTGGAATGTCAAATTATGTTGAAATTAATACTGAAACGGCACTCCGATAAATTGACCGTTGCGGGAAGGCAATGTCGGTGGGTTTGCAGAAACGCAAAGTTGAGGTGGCTGGTGTCAGGACAGTGGATCATAACACCTGGTGTGAAACTGCATCAAATTATTAAAAGACAGTGGAATGGATTCGATTTTAATTTTTTTATTTAGACAGGATCAACAGGATTATCAGGATTTTTTTCGCCTGCGGCGAGGGACCTTTCGGCCGAAGGCCGCATTATCCTGACCATCCTGTTAATCCTGTCCAATTAATTTTTATTAAATAAGAATCCATTCCTTTCTTTCAAATTCGATATTTTTTATTTGATTAGACTTGCCGTTTTTTTGGCCAGAGGCAGCGCTTGCGTGATACTGGAATGACAAATGACGACCAAATTTCGACATTCTTAAACATTCTTCGACATTCGCCGATCGTCATTTGTCTTTTAATGCCGGGTTCATCATTCAGGAATGAGGACCAATTTGGCGGCGGCGGTGCGCCCCTTGTCCAAATCCTCGAAGGCCCGGGCACCCTCTGAAAGCGGCCGGGTTTCCACCCAGTTCAAATCGCCGAGTTGCCCCTTTTCGATGGCCTGGGCCGCGGCCCGCATATCGGCCATGGTGTAGCAATAGACGCCGACCAGGGTAATTTCGAAGAGGGTCAGTTTGCGGATATCCAACTCGCCGGCCGAATCCATCAGGCCGATATGCACGAAAGTCCCACCGGGCTTAATGGCGGCCATGGCCGGTTTGCGGGTGACACCGCCTCCCACGGCATCGATCACCAAATCGAATGCGTCGGCCGCCAAAGCCGGCTCGTTTAGCGGATCGTGAACCCGGCAGCCCACATGTTCTGCCACAGAGCGGCGTCGTTCTGTGTGGGTTTCGGAAACCACCAGATCCCGGCAGCCATACATGTTGAGCAATAGCGCCGCCAGCAGGCCAACGGCCCCGCCGCCGATAACTAAGGTTTTGAGCTCAGCCAAGGGCCGGGACGAATGTAGTCGGGCCAAGTTCAAAGCATGCAGGGCCGTGGCGGTCGGCTCGGTTAATGAGGCCGCGACATAGCTCATATCGGCCGAGAGCTCGATCAAGTTGCGTTTCGGGATGGCAACATACTCCGCGTAGGCGCCGGCCAGGCGCATGCCGATCAACTCGCGGTCGGCGCACAGGTTGGAATGGCCGGTATCGCAGGCTTCACATTGGCCGCAGGTGATCAGCGGGTTGATTACGAAGCGCTGTCCGGCATCAGTGCCGGATACCAGCCTGCCGGACACCTCATGGCCGAGAATTAACGGCGGAACGCGACGGGGGTCCTGGCCGTGATAGGCGTGCATGTCGGAGCCGCAGATTCCAGTGGCCTCTACCTTCAGCAGCACATCACCGGCCTCGGGCACCGGATCCGGCTCGTCCCTGTAAATGACTTCATTTGTGTCGGTATATACCAGTGCTTTCATGCTTAATCACTTTCCTTCAAAATATTTTCTGCTCGGGGATCACCGTCACGGTAATTGCCCCGCGGACCTATTTCCCCGAACGTTGCATAGACTCAATAAATCGGCATTAAATATTGAAGCGAAATCGTTGCAGTTAAACGACCGATGCTGGATTCTGGATACTCGATGCTCGATAAACTGCACGACAAATTCGCTGGTGTCGACAAACATCGAGCATCCAGCAACCAGGATCGAGCATCAGCCGGTTACAGCAGGATTTTCCTTAAAAACCTCAAAGGTGAAATGTCATTTTTAAAGCGGCAGCAGAGTCTACTTCGCGCTCCATCCGCCATCCAGAAAAATGGTTTGCCCGGTGATGTAGTCTGAGGCCCGGGAGGCCAAAAATATGGCCAATCCGCTTAAATCCTCCATCTCTCCGTTGCGGCCGATGATGGTCTGCCGGGCCAGGGCGTCGATCACTTTCTGGTCATCGTAAAGCGGCTGGGTCAACCCGGTTCTGAAAAAACCCGGCGCAATCGCATTGCAGGTAATGCCGCTCATGTTTGCCGACCAGGCCTCTGCCATGGCACGGGTCAACTGCATTACCCCGCCCTTGGAGGCACCGTAGGGGGCGCTGTTGGGAAAGGCGCGCCTGGATTGCAGGGAAGCAATGTTGACTATTTTGCCCCAGCCTTTTTCCTGCATGGCCGGTATCAGCAAGCGTGCCAGAAAAAAAGGCGCCGTCAAATTGATGGCGATGGTTTTATTCCAGCTGGCTTCACTGACCGTATCCCAGGATTGACGCAAGTTGACCCCGGCCGCGTTGACCAGGATATCCGGCGGCCCGAAAAATGACGAGGCCTGCTCCACTGCAGCCGGCAAAGCGTCGAGTTGGCTCACATCACATGTCACATGGGCTGCTTTTCCGCCGGTAGCTTCCACCTGGGCGACGGCTTCCTGCAGGGCACTCTCTTCCGCTTCGAGTGCGGCATGAATCACAGCCGCACCCGCGGCGGCGAAGGCCGAGGCAATGGCGCGGCCGATGCCGGAGCTGCCGCCGGTCACCAGGGCCACCCGGCCGCTTAAGTCAAAAAGTTCGTTGATAATGCTCATTCAAGTTCTCCTAAATCGAATGTCTCATTTGGAAAATACTTGGCCAACCGCACATCGGATGTGCGCGCATGGGCTTCCATGCCTTCCAGACGCGAGATGCGCGCCGATACGGCGCCGATCTTCCGATTCGCCTCGCGCGTCAATTTCTGGTAGGTGACGGTTTTGATAAACTTGCCGGCACTCAGTCCACCCGAGTAGCGTCCCGCTCTCTTGGTGGGCAGGATATGATTGGGGCCGGAGGTTTTGTCGCCATAGGCCACCGTGGAACCTTCACCCAAAAAGAGGGAACCGTAATTGGTCAATGTGTCCAACCACCAGTCGAGATCTTCAGCCTGGATCTCCAAATGCTCCGATGCATATTCATCACTGACCTGGGCCGCTTCCTCCCTGGTGGAAACCAGGATGACTTCGCCGTAGTCGCGCCAGGACGCCTCGGACACCTCGGGCGCCGGCAAGGCGGCAATGACCTCGGGCATTTTTTTCATCACCGCTTCGGCCAGATCCCTTGAAATGGATATTAACACGGCGGGCGAATCATAGCCATGCTCGGCCTGCCCCACCAAATCAGCGGCCACGATATCGGGATCGGCCGTTTCATCCGCAATGACGAGGATTTCAGATGGACCAGCAAACACATCGATGCCCACCTCGCCGTAGAGGAGTCGCTTGGCCTCGGCCACGAATTTGTTGCCGGGTCCCACTAAAATGTCGGCCGGTTTTCCGGTAAAAATCCCATAAGCCATGGCGGCAATGGCCTGCACGCCCCCCAAGGTCATAATCACGTCCGGCTTACAAACCGACATGGCATATAGAATAGACGGATGGATGCCGCCCCCGTGGTGGGAAGGGGAGCAGGCAACCACATACGGGACATCGGCTGCCTTCGCCGTGGCAATACTCATGATGGCTGATGCGGCATGGGCAAAACGGCCGCCCGGCACATAACACCCAGCGACGTTGACCGGGATTAACTTTTGGCCGGCAATAACGCCGGGATGCAGCTCCGTTTCAAACTCCAGCATACTCTCCCGCTGCTTTTTGGCAAAATTGTATACCTGCTCATGGGCAAACTGAATGTCGTCTTTTGTCTGCTGATCCAGGCCGGCCGCCGCTTTATCGATATCGTCCGGGGTAATGATAAAGTCACCGGTCCAGTTGTCCAGTTTCTCGGCATACTTTTTTATGGCCGCTTCGCCGTTTTGCTTGATATCATCCAGCATGTTGACCACGATCTCACGGGTCTGGGTTTCATCGGTTTCCGGAGTTTTGCTTGCCTTTTTAAGGTACTCGATACTCATTGGTTTTCTCCTTATCTGAACTGATTGAAATTGGGAATAAAGAACTTCCAAAAGTCGGTGTGCAATACTGACGGTTATCCTTCATATTCTCCGCTACACATCGTGGACATAAAAATCGGTGGTGGTGTTCGCGGCTTCCACGAGTTTATCGAATTTGGCCTGGGATCCCACCAGTTCTATTTTTATGTCGTCCCAGACAGGCAGTTGCGCACCTGCCTTTTCAACCCATTGGGCCTTTTCTTCGGCCGTGGGGACATACAACTCGACGCCCGCCTTTTTCATTTCAGACATGACGTAGGCCCGTGCCGCCGGGATTTTGGCATGGTTCTGCCGCATGGTAAGTTCACTGGCAAACTCGACATCTTGCTGAAATTCTGGCGGAAGGCTCTTAAACCAATTGAGATTGCAGGAATAAACCTGGGCATCGGGAACCGCAGCGTTAAAGGTGATGCTGGAAAGGATGTCCTTAAAACCGAAAACCAGCAGAGCCTCTATGCTGGGATCAAGGGCATCGGCGTACCCCGTCTTAATGGCGGCTGCCGCTTCAACCCACTCCACCGGGATGGGATTGGCGCCCAGCTGTCGGTAAAATCTTTGCAGAATTTCTGAATTGGGAACCCGAAACTTGATCCCCCGCATCTTTTCCGGCGTTTTAATCGGGCCCTGAATGCCTTTGCGCACAGCTACCGTACGGGGATCGATGCTGGGATACCAAAGTGCTTTGAATCCCCTGGCTTCAATCTTTGGATTGATTTCATTCTTCCAGGCGTCTGAAGTCACCAGATTGACAAATTTCTGATTCTCGCCGCACCAATAAGGAATGTTGATGACATCAGCCGCCGGCGCAAACGGCGCAAAATTGGATATGGAATGCTGTGCAACCTGAATGGTACCGGTCAGTACTTTTTTTGCCAGCGCGCTGCCGGATCCCAGCTGTCCGCCCGGTGCCAGCTGCACATACATCTTCCCATGGGTTATGTTTTGAATATTTTCCTTGTAATCGAGCTGCATGATGGGATAAGCCCGTGAAACACCGAGAACATAAGACGTCGCCACAATCATGGAATACCGGGCGGCTTTTTTGCGTTTCTGTTCTTCACCGGCTATCTGGGCGGAAGCTTCCCGGGAACCCAAGGCACCACTTGTCAGGGCAACCATGGCTGTCGTCACACCGAATTTGGCGCTTAGCTTTAAAAAGCGCCGGCGCTCTTCGGATTGCAGCCCCTGATATTTAATCTCCTCAGACATTGATATCCCTCCTCATTGATCGTCCAATGTATTCCCGGTCTCCTGCATTTGAAAGCAAAGCTGGAGACGTGGATTTTTTGAGACTGCCAATGTGTCTTATACCAAGGTTGAGCGGTTCAAGGTTCAACGTTCCGGATTGATATGCTAACAATCAACTCCCATCAAAAGGATTCAGGCCTTCATATGTTAATTATACAGATTCACCCAATGGGTGAAGTCGGGTATGCCGGATCCCTATCGATATAGTATGCAGTTTCATGCAGTAGTATCCGTTTAACCTTGAACCCTGAACCTGGAACCGTTCAGTTATGGAAATACGGCCAATTCTATAAAACGAATTTAGGTAACCAACCTATCAAAACGCCCTAAAGTAACCAGAGTGAAAACCATGGAATATACCCCAGCAGCAGTACGACGACGAGCATGGTCAGAACAAAGGGGATGACATATCTGGATATGGCGATAATCGGCGTCTGGGTAACGCCTGAGACCACGAACAGGTTTAAGCCCAGCGGCGGCGTAATAAAACCGATGCCCAACGCAGTGACCATGAAAATACAGAAATGGACCTCGTGCATCCCTATTTCCTGGGCCAACGGCAGCAGCAGCGGTGCCAGAATAACGATATTCGGTGTCGTTTCCATAATGCAGCCGGCAATCATCAGAATGACGATCATGATCACAATGATCAAATAGGGGTTGCTCGTCAGGGAAGTCATGAAGCTCACAAAGGCCTGTGGAACCTGCAGACTGGCCAGGGTCTGGGCCAACGGCAGGCTCATGGCGATGATGGGCACAATGACGCCGCTGACTTTGGCGGAGGTCTCTAAGATCTTCGGAATATCACTGAGTTTCAACGTGCGCTGCAGGAAGCCGATAACCATTGTGCTGAGAGCCGCCACGGCCGCGCTTTCGGTGGGGGTAAAAATGCCCGAGTAGATCCCACCCAAAATGATCACGGGGACCAGCAGCGCAAAGCGTCCATCGTATACGGTTTTCAGCCAGAATTTGAAATCGAATCCGGCGGTGCTGTCTTCGTACTTTCTGACGCGGTTGACCAACACATTGGCAATCATGATCGAGAGCAAAATCATCACCCCGGGAATCGCGGCGGCCAGAAACAGGGTTGACGCGCTGATGCCCAGCACCAGCCCGATGATAATGTAAGCGATCGATGGGGGGATTAAAATCCCGGTACACGCTCCGGCCGCGACCAACGCGCAGGCAAAGGGCTTGGGATAGCCTTTTTCCGTCAAACGGTCGATGGTGATTCGGCCGATGGCGGCGGCATCGGCGGCATCGGATCCGCTGATGCAGGCAAAAAACCCGCACCCCAGCACGGTCGATGTTCCCAGTCCGGATCGACTTGCGCCCAGGGTGGCCTCGGCCACGTCCAGCAGCTTGCCGGACAATCCGGTTCGCACGAGAATGTCGCCGGTCAGAATAAACAACGGCACCGCAATCAACGCGAATGAATCGATTCCATCGAACAGCGCTTCCCCCAGCAGTGTCGGGGGCAGAACATCGGTTAATAACAGCATGGCAAACGAACCGATTCCAATGACAACCCAAATTCTGACGGCCAATAAGATCAAGACGACCATCAATATCAACGGAATAAAGAATCCCCAACCGAGAATGACCTCTTCTTGTTGCATTAAGTATTGTTGCAGCATGGGTAGGCTCCTAATCGAAAAGTTTTTTGCCCTCAAATATCGGCCGTCCGGCCTTGAGATCGGATACATCGCGTATGATGGACTGGATCAGCCGCACCAGCATCATGGCGAATCCGAGCGGCACAGCGGCCAGAAACCAGGCCAGACTGATTCGCAGACCGTGGGTTACCGAACCGAATTTGACCGAGACCCAAACGGTTTCAAGGGACCACCAGAAGGCGAGCACGGCCAGCACAATGGTAATTAAATCACCGAGAATCATGATCACGGCGCGGCCTCGATCGCCGACCATCGGCAGAATCAGATCGATGCGGATGTGGGCGCGCTCTTTAATGGCGGCCGAGGCACCGATCCAGGATACATAGATAAAGGCATAGCGTGCGATCTCCTCGGCCCAGATCGAAGAATAGCTGAGCGCAAACCGGCGGAACACTTCCATGAAGATCGTGACCACGATGAGGGCATACAACGGCAACAGCAAGTACCGCTCGCCGTTTTCATCAATGCGGTGGAGAATATTTCGAAGCGTCATGTGTTTTCATCCTTATGGTTGGAAACTTATCCGGCGATGCGAATCGGGCGGCACGCCCTTGTGGCGGGTGGTGCCGCTCTCAACACGGTTAAGTTTAAACGTCATGCACATAAAATCGGCCCATGGTATTGGCCGCTTTCAGGAAACTGTCAAATTTACTCAGGGACCCGGCCAGTTCCTTCTTAAAACTGTCCCAGGCCGGCAATTGGGCTCCGGCCTTGTCCACCCATTGCTTCTTTTCAGCGGCGGTCGGGACGTAGAATTTTACACCGGCCGCGGCCAGCTCGGCCATGGCATAAGCGCGGGCCGCCGGAACTTTGGCCAGGTTCTGCTGCATGGTGACTTCACTGGCAAAGTCGATGCCTTCCTGTATCTTTTTCGGCAAACCGTTAAACCATTCCAGGTTACAGGAGTAAACCTGGCTGTCGGGCACCGCGCCGTTGAAGGTCACCCAGTCCAGCACATCCTTGAAGCCGAATACATGCAGCGCTTCGACCGAGGGATCCAGCGCATCGGCCACGCCCTGTTTGATGGCGGATGAGGTTTCGCCCCAAGCGACGGGAGTGGGATTGGCGCCCAACAATTGATAAAACTGGGCCAAAATCTTGGATCCGGGCACGCGAAACTTGATACCCTGCATCTGGTCCGGTGTCTTGATCGGACCGGCAATCCCTCGGCGCGTGGCCACCACCCGCGGGTCGATAACGACATACCATAGGACCTTAAACCCTTTGGCGGCCACCTTGGGATTGACTTCGTTGCGCCAGGTATCGGAGGTGACCAGATTGACGAATTTTTGATTTCCACCGCACCAATACGGAATGTTGATCAAATCCACCACCGGGGCAAAAGGCGCGAAATTGGAAATGGAATGCTGGGCGGCCTGGATGGTTCCGCTTTGAACTTTTTGGGCCAGCGCCGAGCCGGCGCCAAGTTGGCCGCCGGGTGCCAGCTTGACATAAACCTCGCCATTGGTGCAGTTTTGAATATTTTCTTTCATGTCCAATTGCATGATGGGATAGCTGCGCGATGCCCCCAATATGTAGGCGGTGGCGATATTCATTTTATACTTGGCCGCTTTTTGACGTGCTCTCTCTTCCTTGGCGACCTGGGCGCTGGCCTCTTTGGAATGCAATACCCCGCTGAACAGCGCTACCGCGGCAGCCGTAAATCCGAATTTCGTCGTCAATTCCAAAAAGCGACGCCGCTCCATCATTTTGGGACCCGATTCTTGTTTTTTGTCATTCTCCATTTTTTCACCCCTTTTTGTTTTGAGTTAATGGTATTTTTTCCGCCGTCTCACGCTTCAAAGCCGCAATAATCAAAAAGATGCAAGCCCCGAATAGCATGAGAAATTCGGCCACACTGCCTAAATGCGGGAGGTTAAGGCTATAGGCGATATTGATTTTCCCAAAAAGCACGTTGATAAAGAATACGGCGAAAAGAACATAAGCGGTAATCAGTGCTCCTTTGCCTCCCTTGCTGTTGGCCTGTTTGTCTATGTGCGCCGCCATAGGAGTTCCCCTCTCGGCTTTTTTTGTTTTTAGTAATTTATGCAAATCGTCTCAATAAAGCGTCGCCACCATTTTTGCCGTATTCAGACTGCAGCCGCCTGACTTTCTCCCGAATCCATTCCGGCTCCAGCGCCGCAGAGGCCGACTGGTGCCGGAATGGTTAACTTTGCGTTTTTGTTGCCCGGCACGGCTTCCCGGGTTAGGCACTCTCATAAAGTTTGGTCAGGACGTATTCTTCGTGTCCCAGTACTTCCTGGGCCGTCAATCGGCCATTGCAGGTGCGAATCAGCATATCCAGCAGGTTGTCACCGGACTCGTCAAGGGTCATTTCACCCCGCAAAATGGCCGAACAATCGTAGTCGATGTGCTCGGACATATCGCCAGCGGTACGCGGATTGGCTGTCAGCTTAATGGTCGGCTCGATGGGATTGCCGATGATGTTGCCCTGGCCGGTGGGAAAAAAATGGGCCACGAAGCCGGCCGCCGCCCACAGCGTCACCGCCTCGGCGGCGGCGCTGGAAGAGTCCATGTACCACAACCCCGGCCCGGTGGGTGTGACTGCCTTGTCCAAGGCACCGACGTATCTGCATTTTCTGCCGATTTTTTGAATGTTGCCCATCGCTTTTTCCTCGATGGTGGTCAATCCGCCGGCGATATTGCCTTTGGTAGGCTGGCTCCCGCTGAGATCATCGGTTTTATTGCGGTCGATCATCTCGGCATAACGGTCAAAAAGGGCCATGAATTGCTCGGCTGCCTCGGGTGTGGCGGCTCTTTCTTTAACGATCATTTCGCCGCCGGTGATTTCGCTGGTTTCTCCAAAGCTGCAGGTGCCGCCCATTTCCACCAGTTTATCAAACGCGTTGCCCACCGTGGGGTTGGATGCCAGGCCGGAGGTCGTATCGGACTCGCCGCATTTGGTGGATACCCAGATTTCGCTCAGATCGCACTCCTCGCGTTTGAGCTCACTGGCCCAATGCATGTATTCTTTGGCTTTCCAACTGGCCATTTCAACCGTTTTGATTTCACCATGCCGCTCAATGGAAAAACCGGTGACCGGCTTGCCGGTCTCGGCAATGCCGTCCACAATGATATTGGTCCACTCCGGCTCAATCCCGATGACCACTACCGCCGCGACGTTGGGATTGGCGCCGGTGCCGATGAGGGTTCGAAAAAACAACTGCAGATCTTCGCCAAACTGCAGGCGGCCGTAAGCATGCGGCAACGCTTTGCAGCCTTTGATATTAAATGCGACTTTTTCGCAGGCCGAGTTGCTCAAATCGTCCAGCGGCAGGATGATGACGTGGTTGCGTATGCCGACGCGTCCGTTTTCACGGCGATAAGCCATCACTTTAGGATTGTTCATGATTACCACCTCCTGGTTTTCAAATTATGTGTGTGGACATGTTCGCCGGCTTTGATTGCAGCCACAACCCGTCCGATGTCAGCCCCGTATTTAATGACCGATGTTTCAGCCTCGAGATCTGTGAGAGCGATTTTGTGTCCGAGCGGGATGTCTTGCAGCGCTTTCATCTCAACATTGTCTTGGCTGTCCATAAATAGCCCCGCTGCAACTTCCCCCGTTTTGATATCGACGGTGGCAACACCGACGTTATCAGCCTTTTCGTGAACTAAAAATTGAATCATTTACGACCTCCTAGTTTTGGATAAAATGGTTTCATGCGATGCATCAAGATCGTCATGGGGAGTTTAGCTGATTTTCTCTTTTAGGTTGGAAAACATCAATCAACTTGAATATATTATCTTTAAAACGGAGCAAGATTTGAGCCAGTCATCATAATTTTAAATATATGTATAAATTACAGATCGTTATAAAATACACCCTCCCGAAATAAACCTTTGACATCTGCCCATTATTGGGCTATGTGCCTAATAATGGGCGGCTATGTTGATAACTTATTATTAATTATAAATTTCAGTAGATTAAACAACATTTATGAAATATTATCCCTCGATTTTATGCGGTTGATTGAAGGAAATTGGGTGAGCTGTCCATACTGTTGAAGCTTCTTCGCAATGTGCATAATATTGGGCTTGACAAAACAACGGCACGCGCATATTCAATATAAAAATTCGACATCAGAGACAATGAAACGGAAACCTAACCCGGTCAAGCCGTAATTGAATATTGACGGGCTGTTGCCCAAATCGAATTTTATTTGCTGACGCCGCCTCACCTTGTGCGCCAAATTTTTGGTTTTTTTCTTAAATATTTTTACAAACGTACAAACAGTAATTGATTACGTCGACTACTTATG
>Ga0209367_1004474_pt1 | contig 19272 bp, 13 predicted proteins | sample WorMetLIZISLAND2_FD_187412 | JGI IMG/M metagenome (GOLD analysis project Ga0209367, IMG submission 187412) | Marine gutless worms symbiont microbial communities from Max Planck institute for Marine Microbiology, Germany - Olavius geniculatus... ...
GTTGTAAGGGGGGCCCCCGTCCCCGGTGGGGGGTGCGCTAGTAAGACTTGGTGATTCTCTAGCGCGTGTAAAAATTTGGGGGCGCAGCACCCCCTAGGGGCCGAAATATGGTCTTCCAAAAAATGTGCTTTCGGTGGGTTTAATTCAACATCGAGATCTCCGAGGTTACTGGACCAAACTTCACGGGACTTGTTTCGCCTAACGCGGGAGGAATCGGTGTCGAACAAGTAACTCACCGATTTTGAATATCTTCATCCGTTCCGGAGAAATTGGCTGCCAAACTTTGAAGTCGACCGAAATCGGGCCAAATTTTGCATGTTTTTGGCCCCTAAAAATTTTTTGGGGAGGCTCCCCCAAAATTTCGGCCCGGGATTATAAAATTGAACATACTTAGGAGCATCGTGCAAAATTTTGCGGCGATCAGCCCACGGAGCTCGGAGATTACGCGAGGGGAAAAAAAAAGAAAAAATAAACCACAGCAAAACTTAAGTCGCTTCCGCAAGCTATCGCTTACGGGCGGACTAATAAACTGCAGTAAAACATAAAGCCTTCCCAAACTATCGTTCCAGGTAGCCTAATTAGAATGGCATCTGGTCTGTAGTGAAGTAAATCTTTCAGTATCAGATTTCTCTATAGCTTTATTTTTTAAAAAGCCAAAATTATGTAATTAAAGACTAAGAATGCATTATACCGTAATGTGCGCTTTATGGTTTTATATACATTATGGCAGAACTCTTTTTATTGTTGTTGTTGTTTATTAGGCAGAATTGCTGCTATTGCAAGATATTTCAACTATTGAGCCATAACATGGTCTGTCTGTCGCAATTGTGCAGCCTGCTTTAACCATTTGACAGATTTAAATAGCATTTGGCAAGTAGGTACACTGGGGGCCAATGACACATTGTCAAATGGGGGTCCCTGGTTTCCAGGGGAAGGAGAAATTTCGGGTGCAACCCCCAGCCAAAACGTGCAGTTGCTTCCGACTTATGATAAAGATGATTTATGATCCACCAGGTGGTAGCATCGATCTTCAATTCCACCTCTTACCAGATTTGGTGCTTGTTATCATCATGGTTAGTGGGTGTGTGTGCGGTGCAGTGTTGGATCTGATCTACTGGCGTGATGTGAAGAAAACGTCGGTGGTGTTTGGTAGCACGCTGGTCCTGCTGCTGTCGCTCGCTCTGTTCTCAGTGCTGAGTGTCGTCGCCTACCTCAGTCTCGTCACACTCACCATCACTATCAGCTACCGTGTCTACCGGAGTACGCTCTCGTCTTTGCAGAAGACTGGCCAAGGACATCCTTTCCAGTCAGTACTACTGCTCGGCACCTGATTCTCTTGTTAACCTATATGTGCCGGAGTTATTTTATGATGTAGTGTTAAAATAGGTATCCTTTATAAAGGATGCTAGGCATATATGGGTTAAGAGTGAGAAATCAATGAAACACCATTATATCGTAGACTGACCTCTAGTGTGCATATATAGCAAGTTGTGCTTTAGAATCGTGGCTCGCTGCGGACTTTTTTGTGGCCAGGGGATCGGAGCCTCGGGAAGGTGGCGGGCTTGGTCAGGCCCAGACTGTAATGGTCTAAAGGTGCCTACGGCACCAAAGCCCCGATGAAGCGCCGGCATGCGTGGAGGGGACAGTGGCCACAAAAGAGCAGTTCTGCTTCATTGTATGATACTTGCCATAGCTTTTAGGCAAGACAAAAAGGCAAACTGTCGTGATTTTGCAACGATTTTGTCCAGTATTAACCCGCTGCACGAAGAAAGCTGAACTATAGTAGGTAGCGTACTGAGCACAGCTGAGCATATGCACTGATAGTTGTATAACCCATATGTGTCGGAGTTATTTTATGATGTAGTATTCAAGTAAGTATCCTTTCTAAAGGATGCTAGGCGTACATGGGTTAACTTCAAATTTGAGGCAACGCTACTGAGTTCAGTGAATTTTGAGGTCTTTACTGATAAGTTTGGAACAGTTAGCGGCAATACACTTTCATTTTGTAGCTCATAGTGCTAGCATATCAGTACTGTTATAATCTTATACTGTCATACTGCTGTGCTTCAATGTTTTGGTGTAACTTTCACTATCTGGCAATTTTCTGTTTTATTTCATAGTGTTGTAGCATGACACAGTTGTGAATTCAGCTTGTCACAAAAACTATTGCCATTATTGCCTTTCTGCGTAGCATATAGTATTGTCTGTCAACAGCATCAACAACAACAACAGTGTTATTGTCAGTGTCAACATTTAATTTATATAGTGAAATACATCATGAAGCATCTTTATTGCACTGATTTTATTATTACAAAGAAGACTGCATGTCACACTTGTCCACAAAAGCATTTCATCAAAGGATTTTTTGAACGGGCAATCTGAAGTGTTATTACTGAACTGAACTGAACCAATTGTTGTCAGGCGTTACCTGGAGATGGACATATCACTGTCGTCGGATGTTGTGCACAAGTTTGCTGACCAGCTGTCTGCTCACCTGATCTGCACCGTCGCTGAGGTCCGACGACTGTTTCTAGTTGAAGACATGGTCGACACACTCAAGGTACATTCGTCAGAACATTGTGTTTGTTATCGGTTCAAAGGTTAGAATAGTTTTTGGCATGTGTAGCTTCTCTGTCTTCATGAGAATGCTTTTCTGAGCTGCAGAGTGTCACCTGCCATATGGGATCACACAGTGTTACTGCCACCAGATACAGGTGAATGTGTCCTGTCTTAACCCTAGCAAGACAGGACTGTGCTTGAATTACTTACCCCCTAGAGAGATAGACGACACAGTTGACCTGGATGGCTGGTGATGTACTGAGATAGTCTACGACATGATACAATATGATGTATGATTGGCATTGGAAAACGAACAGGCAAGCTACCAGTTTAATCTAGCATGTGATTTAAAAAGAACTAAAAAGGTTTTAAACAGAAGTGCGATGGGAAAAATTGAAATGTTTGCCAACCATGCAGTTATAGCCATCCAAAGTGTAACCAGGCATGGCATGGAGCAGATTAGCATTAACTACCACACAAAGCCACCACACCAGTATGCAAGAGTGCAAGTTAAACACTGATAGAGATGCAGCTGAAGACACTTTACTGCATAAGTATAAGTGTAACTTATACTTGTAAAGCATCATCAGTGCCATCAGCAGTTAATAGCCCAGTAAGGTATTGCACACTGGTTAAGGACATGTTCCATGGGTGATCTAACTAGTGTATATTGATGTACTGATGTATGCATTCATGTATATGTGTGTAGTTTGCACTGCTGTTGTGGGTATTGACATACATCGGCACGTGTTTTAACGGCATGACACTTATCATCTTAGGTAAGTGTCACTCATTATGTATGCCATTCTGCATATGAATGACACTATTGCTTATGCTGTTATTTGTTGTTATTTGTTAATAAGCAGTATGAATTCATCAACTTACAACCTTTATTGACAAGTTGGTTTTTTGGTTGACATTTTGGCAACCGCTGCTGCCTTCTTAGTATGACTGTTTACTGCTAGATGTCAGTAAAGGCTGGAATTTGATGAATAATTTATTAGTTACTGTTTCAGCTTATGATTGTAATCAAAGACTGTCTGTTTGTTGCCAACATACGATCGTATACAGGCTGTAATATAGTAGCTGTGTATACTACATCTGTCCATTCCTTTCTGTGGATCAAAAAAGGTGCACTCTCCTTTTTAGGCATTCGTAAGTGTATCTTAAAAACTGAACTGTTTGACACTGCCTACAGCGAATGTGAACATATGGCTTATTGTCTTGCTGTTATGCACTTTTTGATTTGCTGTGTTGTGTTAGTGTATAAATATTTTATGGCTGATTGGTTGATGAATTTATTGGGAAAAAAAATACTGGAACTATTTATCTGTCTAGTTAAGGAAACTAATATTGCTATTTATTTGTCCATATTTTAGACATGCTGTTTCTATGGCTGTTGTGTGTAGGCGATGTTTCGCTGTTTTCACTGCCCAAGTTGTATGAACTCAACAAGGTCTGTACTACAGTAATCTGTTGCTTTTGCTTTTGTGCCTCCACTTCCACTGTCCACTGGGCAATGGACGGACTAGGTTTTGTGGTCAACAGGCACTCAGACATCAGTGTCACAGCATAATAGATATGCTAGAAATACCATTTTTGGGTTTGTTACTGCAACATCTCTGTAGCTACTGCTACTGCTACAGCAGCTACTGCTATAGCGCATCTCAGCCATCGCAATTCTGTCCATCTGTCTGTCCGTTTGTCCGTCCATCACACGGGTGGATCAGTCAAAAGTGATGCAAGCTAGGATCACCAAATCTTCACCATCGGCTGCGTGGAAGACTCTAGTTTCAGGAACCGTAAAGCTTTCCATAAATTCAGAAGGGGTCACCCCGACAAGGGCGCCATTGGCTCTTGATTGCCACCAAATTCGATGACCTTGAATGCTAAAATAGGGGTTTTATGGAAAAAATTTTGCGATTTTCAGCCAATAATGGTGGAATTCGTGCATTGGATGTGATGCACAATACTGAAATTCATGCACTGGATATGGTGCTAGGCATCATCCGCCATCGAGTCTAAATGAAACATCATTATGAACTTAGATTTCGTTCGCACCGGGCCTTCACACGTGCATCGTTCACGCGTTCCCCCTTGTGTTAGCTGGGCTTTTCTTGTTTTTGTTGCTGGGCACCTTGGGACAAACATGACTCAGTTTTGAGTTAGCATAAGGTTAAAGGCAAATATCACAGTAATGCTACCAAGTTGTGAGATGCATGTTTAAGTCACTGAAAGTCTGCTGCCCAGAGCAGTACCACTTTTGGATGGTTGTGAGACAGAAACTCTGTTGAAGGTTCTGGCTCACCAAACTTGCTGTAATTATTGGGAAATGTCATCAGTTGAGCTTGTTTTAATGTAAATGTATATGTCCTTTCTTAAGTGGCTTGGTGGCTCAGCAGTTAGGGCGTTGGATACGAGACCAGAAGGTCCACGGTTCAATGCCCAGCCGATGCACTACCACGTAACAGCCTTGGGCAAGTTGTTCACACCTACCTACCTGTGTAAGTGCAAGTATCTAGTGGTTAGTGTCGACTCATAACTTTCAGGTTGCGTTTCGATTCTCACTGCCATCATTTGCAAGCAACCTTGAGCAAGTTGCTAACTTATATGTGCTCAGGCCAACTCAACCTCCTACCCTCCGTGGGATGGGAAATGAGTAGTAGCTTACGGGCTACAGGGTGAAGGTCTACTGTGGCCGATTGGGGCGGTGGTGTGTCTGCTAGCTGCAAACCACGGGTCCAATTGTTCGTTAACGCAGGCAATGGATGGCTGCATAGTAAGCTGCATTGTCATCAGCTCATGCCAATCAGCCACCACTTCCGACATTGTCAAAGCACTTCTGGCCACGAGTTCGTCTCATGTAAGAAGTGCTATACCAAGTACTGGACTTTACCTTTACCTTAAGGCCTGTAGGGCAGTGCTGACCTATGTTTCCTTAGCTCCCAGCCAGACCCCAGTGCCTGTTTACATCCTGGCTTTTGCTGTGTGATGGGTAATGTAAAATTCTGTAGATGTGATGTGCTGCTCTGTGCGATATGATTGATATGCTTATAGCAGTTGTATTACGTTGCAGTGTGGTTGTGCTTTTAGGAGCAGGTCGATCAAGTCATTGACATGGCAAAACAACAGATCACATCTGCCTGGAAACAGTGAGTTTGTGCTCGTTTTATTACTCTACTGTTAGTTTATCATATACAGTATTTAGTTTGATATATTACTAATGTTACTTACTAACTTTTTTTTTCCCAGCTTCTGTAAAGGTTTTCCTATAGATAACTGATGGGATTGCCAATGTGGCACGCTTGGCAGTGATACATACAGTGTATGTTTTACCAGGTGTAATTTTGACAGTGGCAAATGAGCATCAGCTTCAGGTTGAGTGACCGACCGTGCTGATAAAAACAGCTCAGCATTGGCATTGCTGTCTTAAGTCATAACAGTGTACAGCACAAAATGATTGGAATGTTAATGATGCTAATGATGTGTTGTAAAAAGTGTCTTGCTGAACATTGGCTGGTGCTGGTTTTGGCCAGACAGCAGGACACTTATGATGCCATAGTAATTAGTTGCAACTATTTCTGCCATATTTGTATTTGATCGGAATGTTAATGTTGTGAATGCTGTATGGCTGAGCATTGTTCATCGGTGTTGTTTAGACTGCAGGACAAACTGCCAGTGATGGGTGCGAAGAAGAAGCAGGCATAGAGATGTACATGCATGATGTCATGACTTGCTAGTCTCTGCTCCACCGACCGACCGACCATCCAGCCTACACTGGCAGTGAACATCAGTGTCTTGTATGCTAGCTCACAGCAGCTATCTGCTGACTGAAATCCATCTTCACTTTACGACCGATGCTGACAATGTTGTCACCACTTTGCTGTCTGGTGCATTGTGTGTTCTGCATAGCTCTCGTCCCGGCTTGATGCTGTAGTTAGGACAGAGATTATTTCCCGCATATTCGATGATAAAATGAATGACTTCTTTCTGTGTGTCTAGCCATGCTGAGTGTGTTTCGTTGGTTTTAGAGCAGAAAATGTTTGTCTGTTGGTCCACATTTAGTTTGTTTGCAAGTCCCGTAGAATCAGACCTTGTTTGCACTCTTTTTACAAGAGAATTAATAATGCATTGCAGGCAATAAAAGTTAATCTTATTGACAGACTTTGCTACCCAGTGACTGAATGTATTAATGGGTTATGATAGATGTTTTATTGGATCGTACCATTATATAACTGAATGAATTTGATACTGTGTAATTACCGGTTTCAGTTGAAACTTTTACCACACTGAGGTAATGATCCCGTTTTTTGTGCTTTGCATTATATCAGGTTTCAAAAGGTAGTTTCCGTCAGAAAAACTGTTGTATTCACTTAGTCTGTTTTTACATTTCCATTCTTTCACAAATTACTGTTGAGCTTTTGTGAATTATATAGTTTTACAAAAGTGAAGCTATATTTGATTATAGTCCACGGTGCATATCACGTTCTGTTGCACAGTACTGTCCTGTTGCCAGTTGATTGTTTTGTCCAAACTGCAGTAGCAGTGATTTGCTATGATTGCAGTAGCAAAGCATTGAGTGGAGGGAGTGGGAAGATTGTTGTTTCGTGGTGTTTGGAGTAGCTCGTGTAGTATAGGTTGATTTCGGAAGGTTTGTTTTGATAAATAGTATTCTGGTGATTTCAGTTACTTCGTATAGATGCTTTTTGTTGAATCACACAGTGAGGTAACCATAGAAAGGAAAGCAAGCTGCAGGCCATCTAGGTTCATGTGCATTTTTTCATTCTATCAGCTCTGCGTGAAATCATAGAATCTGATACTCAGTTGTGTTAATTGCTCAGGTTGAACGTGCCTACATGTAGTCTCAGTAGTCGACAAGTATTTGTTGTTGTAATTAAGCTGGAGTAAGTCGAGTCATTCGAGTTACTACTGAATTGTGTGGCGTGTGCTTTGATGTGACGAAGCTGGAGAATATGGTCAGATGAGTTACTGAATGAATCATGTAGTATCCGTTGTGCTGTGGCTAAGCTGGAGCAAGTAGTCGGTTGAGTTACGTACTGAATCTTGTAGCATATCTGTTGTTGTGCTGTGATTTTGCTGCTCTTTTCAGTGTAATTTCCTGTGTTATGCATTGTGAGTGTGTTTTTGTACAAATCTCCGCTATTCAAGCAGTTTGCTTTGTACTGGTACATTTAGTTGTGTTTACTTTGGCCTTGGATGACCTCTCGGTTGCTGAGTATTGGCTTTAACTGTAGTGTACATTCTCCTGTGAGGGGTCGATGCACCGTAGCGGTTTTTGATGCTACTGCCATTTGCAATGTATGCATAGTTGTAAACAGTGGCAAATTCTAAAACTGTCCATTTCCAAAAACTGATGTACTACCTTCAATGTTATAATAAAATGTTATAAATTTTTATACATTTAGCATGTGCAATATACAGGGTGTGCCAAAAAAATGACCCAACTTGTTTTTGTCAGAACTTCGTCAAATCTCTACCAAATTTGATAATTTTTGGCACAGAGCCAAGATGATAGAATCATGTAAGACGCACTCATTGTCCACCTCACATAATTTATGTTAATGCACTACTGTGTAAAATGCAGATGCTCCAAGTTGTTACATTATGCGGTGATCATCAAATTGCTCACTTGTGCATTATCAATTCCACAAAGGACACCATGGGATTTAATAATTTTGTGGTATTTAACATTTTATGCAGCAGACAACAAAATAACTGATTGATGAGCTTAAAACACATTTTGTCCATGAATGAGTGCTGTGCATTTTCATCAGTTGATCATTAATGCCACTGTCAGACGTGGCATCACGTCAGGGGCATCATTTCAGCAAATTGTTGGGGTCTCAGTGATCCTTGGTGGTCCAAGTCTGTGTAACGTATTGTTTTTGCAGCAGTAACACTGTTTCTAAAGTACGATTTACAGGGAAAACACTAAAATCGTGAATCCTTGGGGGTCCCTTCCAGCCCCCTAAATGACGCCCCTGCATCACGTCTAAGCCATTGTGTACACTTTGGACATAAATTCTGATAATTTGGAAGCAAGTTGTTACAAAAACTTATAATTCTGCTGAATGAATCAGATAGTGGTTTCTTGTGTGCTTGATAAGTCATTAGAACTTTTACAGAGACAACAACTGAGCATTATGCAACAATTTAGAGCATCTGCATTTTACACGGTAGTGCATAGACATAAACAAGGTTAGGTGGACAGTGAGTGTACCTTGCATATTTCTATCGTCTTGGCTATATGTGTGTCAAAAATTATCAACTTTGGTGGAAATTTGATGAAGTTCTGACAAAAACAAGTTGGGTCATTTTTTGGCACACCCTGTATTCTCACCATGTAGCAATATCTGCTACATTACAATCTTCTAAAGTCAGGTGATGAAAGGTGGATGATAAATTGGTGCTTAGAAGGTCTTTCATCACTTGAAAGCCCTTCCAAGCACCAATTTATCATCCACCTACAAGCTACCGCCAGCCACTTTGCCGACTGCTAGATGAAAATGCCAACAGTGATGCCTCAGGACGTATGAATGTTTGCCACGGTCTCTCATTGCCTGTGTCCCTAGTCAAACTTATTGCATACTGGTAATTATTATTGCTTTGCTATCCTCGGTTGGTTAAGTTGCTCAAGTATTACTACCATCAGATATATAATGCCGATATGTGCATGTGTTAATTGTTTGAATAGGATCAGTTTGGCATTAACCTGATTATGTTGTACATTACGTTGAGTAGTCTCGTTTTCATTTAGTTGGTTTTTTTGCCAGCCATACATATTGCCACTCTGCAATAAGGGCCAGGTTTAGATGTCTGAAAACCTCCAATAGTATAAGATTTTTTTGTGTTATCAAGTCCAAAGAATAATAGTAATTTTTTTGCAATTTTTGGGTTGCTAGGCTAGTGTATTTTAAAATCAATTCACAGTGGCCTTTCCTGTAATTTTTACTCCTCGCATGCTACATTCCTAACGTAGCAAAGAGGAGTATATGAGATCAGTGTAATATTGAGGACCGACCGACGACTGACCTCTGTTCCTGGAAGAGCCTGCCTAGAAGAACTTCAAACGGCCATCTCCATAACGGTGCTAGATATACGCATGGTCACTATTGGCCACCCATAGGAAGTTGACCCCCAGGAGTCGAATGGTCACGTGACCCCAAAAGCTCAAGGTCGTGACCCCATTATCTTTGAGGCGCCATATCTCCGTAACGGTGCCAGATAGACACATGTGTTGAGGTATAACAAGACAAATGGCAACTAGTGTCATCGACCATCATTGGAAATTTTTTCCTTTCAGTTCCTAAAATCGGGCAATATTTTATGAACTTTGGGGAGAAAATTTCCAATAACGACCTCGACGCCAGTCACTATTGGTATAATATTAAACGGGTCTCAATTAAATGCTGGGTCTTTAATACAAGCCGAAAGGAACGAAAAAGCTCTTAAAGGAATACAACAGAAAGTGATGCGTGCGAGGAGTACATTAGATTGGTCACAATCTAATATTTCTTGTTTTTAATGAAATGTTGAAACCCTAAGGTTGTGGAAACCTTTGAGAAGCTGCCCATTCCTAAATCCTGCCCTGTCTGTAACTAATTCATGATGTTGTTATTTGGACTCCCAAGAAATCCTTATCACATGTCATTGTCCAAGAGCTGCCAGCTAATAAGCTGTCTGTTAGTTGCTGTGGTGATGATGCATCCGGAAATATTAGCTGCCATAGCTGTTCAATTCATTCATATCATATTGTGTATTGAAATAAAATGTGCTAGCGTGCCATATCACCGGTCACTGCAGTATGCATTTAGATTGTTAGCTGGTTTTGTGGGATTGTCTTCACTAGTGCAGCTGTGCATCAACTGCTTTCAGTCAGTACTAATCCCTATGTACTTCTCTCTCATAGCATGTTTTACAAGAACCAAACCTCAACTGCTGTCCTTTGCTTAATCATGCGAACTGAAATCAATTGCGTGATGGCTGACAGAGGTGCTGTGTTGTTGACTGCTGAAGTTGTTGTTGATATCTTTTGCAACAAGCTGAAGTAAGTGTTTTTCGTTAGCGGCAAGTTTCATGACGAGTGAGTGTTGTGTATGTTGATATTGTCCACGGGTTAGTTGTTCATTAAAAACATGTTTTCATGAATCACTTGCTTTCAGTTGCTTACAGGGTGTTTACACGATCGAGCAAATGTCGAGCAAACATCGAGCTGGCTCAAGCAGGCCTACTGGAACTCCGCCCCTGGCTCAAATGTAGGCCTAGGCTTAGGCTCGTAGCCCACAGCTGATCACGTGTTTTATAGGCCTTCCAATTACACCACCCGCCCTCCTAACTAGCATGCTAATTACCACAGAACGTCGAGCTAGTTGCTCGATGTTTGCTCGATCGTGTAAACACCCCATTATATTACTGGTGGCATCACTGGTTAGAAAAGTAGGCAGGGCAGGAAATTGCAGTTTTCTGACAGACGCTGCAAATTTTCAACGAATGGGAATAGGGGTGCAATTTTGCCCCAAAATTTTCCAAAAATGACACAGTTTAAGTGATATTGCTGTACACATATTTTTAGGGAATGGAAAGTTGTATAGGGTCAGCAATAGATAGTGTTACCGAGTTGCTATATCCTGTCAAAGTAACCATTCCCCCCATCTGTAACAGTGTGGCTGTAGCTTGCAATGCAATTTTGACTTGGGACTGTGGTCACAGATTTTAGTTGCCCTCGTATGGAGATGGGGCACCTGTCTAATATATCTTATCTGGGAGAGCACACTGATATAAGTAAGATTATTTTTACAGCACAAAGTCGGGGTGTCGCAACATGCTGTGGTCCATCACTGGCAGAACTAATACAGTCAATGTGCAAAAAGCTGTCAATCAGCTGGCATCCAAATTGTAGCTACGTTGTGTAGTTGCTGCAGGTCTCTGGACAGGCCGTTCCACACACGTGATCATGTGGCAGAAAAACTTCTCTCCAATGCTACTACATTGTCACTTGGACGCATGCAAGCCAGAAAGCGGAGGTTATATTGGATCATGTCCATAAAATGCAGAGCTGTTGACAGCCTGGATGACGCTAGCTTGGTCGAGCTTTTTTCATGCAAGGTTCACCATCCACTATAACTATGAGAACACACACAATACAATCACAGTACAATAAATTTATATAGTGCTGATGTTTAAAAGAAAGTTTCTAATGCACTGTACATTACTTTGGTAAATAGCAAGCATGAAAGTTTTAAATAAGTGCATAAAACACTAGTTGGGCAAAAGATCACATCACTGTCAACATGACTGACCTCAACCTTTGCACTTTTAACCCCCAAATTAACCAAATTCATCCTACTCCTAAAAAGCATCAATGCTAAAAACGTGATAAAGCTGTGTACAGAAGTATTTGAGATATCATGCTAACAACATTAAGGGCACACACATGTATAGACAAGCTAACAAGTAATTTGAGCAAAGCTCATGTGACGCACGATAGCAGCAGTCCTGCCTTATGGTGTACAGAATGCAATAAAATAATATTGCATCTTGAAGGAGTATTCAAATTTGAGGCCTCCATACTGGACGCCTTGAACCTAGGAGGCCGAAACTTAGTCGGTTAAACATGGATTTTCTATGTTAAAAATTTTGTACGCAGGTTGTCCAGGTCTATCTCCAGCCATTTCGGCACAATTCTCTCTTCAATGAGATGTGTGCCGCAGTTGAAAATTGCAAAAAAACACACTAAAACCCTTAATTTTAAAGGTTCAGGGTCATTCAAGGTCATTTAGGTCATTGATGTTGACACCATTCATAAGCTCATCACTAGTGCTTGTTATGATAAGCAGCATGTCTGTGCCTATCTGCAGCTGTTTTCACACTATACGAGCTAATAGCAGTAAAATAACCACTTTTTAAGAGGTTACCCCTCTTTGATGCCCGCCTGTGCAGGCCTCCTTGAACCTAGGGGGTCGAGACGTAGACTGCTAAAATCTGCATTTAATGCTGAAAATTATATATGCAGATTGTCTTAGTTTGTCTCCAGCCATTTTGTCACAATTCACTGTTGAAATGTGCGCTGCAGCCAATAATTGCGAAAAATTCACTAAAAACCCCTATTTTGGAGGTTCAAGGTCGTTCAAGGTCATCGATGTTGATAAATCTAAAAAGCCCGTCACCAGTGCTTGTCAGAATAAGCAGAATGTCTATGCCTATCTGCAACCGTTTTCCCACTATATGAGCCAATATTGGCAAAATAACGTCTTTTCAGGGGGTGCCCCTCTTTGACGCTCTTGTTCAAAGGGAACCCCCTTACCCAGGGGCACGAAATTTTGTCACGATAAACTAGATTCCTTGCGGCAACCCACAGTGAAAATATCGTGATCCTAGCTTGCGTGTGTTTGATGCAATACTGCAGTGTGACGGACGGACGGATGGACACCTCGACGATGGCTAAGACGTGCAAAGCATTCTGCTGTTGCGTGTAAAAACCCTACACAATGCCAGGGCTACATTACGTTAGCAGAGGAGTTTTTTTTCCAGGCATCTCTTGGAAGAGAACTTCCTCAGAGCCCCTAGCTAAAGTGAAAGGGCTTTCTACCCCTCCCCAAGAAGGACATCCTTGCTCTCGGCATTCTATTTCGGCCAACTGTCCATTCCCCTACAATCCTTTGGTGACCCAATACAATACTGACAAGGCGAAGGCATAATAAAACTCGTGGACATACCATGTTCAGTTCCAGCCAGTACATGCCATGGTAGTCGAAACGTGACACATAGCATCTCTTTACCAGGTGCCACATTGCGCACAATCCGGACACTATGGTCTTCTAGCAGGTCAAACGACGTTACGCCAACAGCCTTTGCAGTCCTCTCAGCAGCGTCTGCAACTGGGTCGTCAGCGCAACTGAAAGAGTAGCAGTGAATCACAGGCCACAAGGAGGCACGTGGTAGCTCAGCCAGCTGCAGGTCAGACAACAAGCCACGGAAATGCTGGAGAAAGTCGATGGCCAACGACGGAAGATTCATTACCACGTGGAATGTGTTGTCAGCCGGGCACGACTGGTTGCTACAACGCTGCTCTAAGGCTGGCTTTATTACTGAACTAATGTACTTCGCTCCATCCATGTTGTATACCGTCACCTAGCAACACAGACCATAGGCTTTAAATCAATCAACTGATCATTCAGAGTTGTCTTAACAGCAGAGCTGCTTCACCCTGAAGCAGCTCTGCTATTATGGCAACTGTATTTTTACAAGCCTTTGTAAATTACATACCTGATCAAATTTAAATCTTCTACTTCAGTGATTTTCAACTGAGGTTCCGCAGAACCCAAGTATTCCGCGAGCATCTGCCAGGGGTTCCGCAGTGCCAGTAAAAATAACGTGCGAAATTATGCCAGACAAAGTCGTAGAAAATCAGCACCGAACCCTTTGTTTGAAATTGCGTTTCTTCGCGTTTTTTTTGCATAGACCTACTGTGTAACTATGTTGAATCATTTTTGTTCTTAGTAATTTTGTCATACCTGCATTGTAAGCCTATAATTATTATAACGTATAGGCCCCCTATGACATTACTCGTTTCCGAGGATTAGTGCTTTATCAGAAATGAGAAAGAAGAAAAGAAACGTATTGATTAAGATTATAGTTACGAAATCCTTTGATTATTCACTTAATCAATTCAATTCTTTGAACACTCTGCTAAGGAAAAAATGCGTACGGTAGGCATAATCCTCGGGCGTCCACATGATAAATTTTCTGGATTGGTGGCGGGGGCTAAACGGCCATCTATGACCGCCTCGCCCATCGTGTTTGGTTAAATACAATACTGCTGCCTACTAATGCGGTCAAATTTCATATTATAATTGGCCATCTTTGTCTGTTTTGTCGTCCTCATTGGGGCTCTGCCCTGCTAAAGAAATGAGTCCGTATAGACACCCTGTAGCTTCAACCTCGCGTACGTCGCTAGACTGATAGATCTATGCATGGGGTTCTGTGAGTGATCTTCACGCTTGTGTGGGGTTCCGCTGCAGCAAAAAGGTTGAAAAACACTGCTCTACTTGCTTACTCAGTGGATGTAACTGGCTGTAGATATTGGTGACTGTATGTCTTTTCCAGGTGGAACAAATTTCTATAACATTCAATGATGTCTTATAAAAATTATCATTTTGAGTAATCAAGCATACAGAGTTTAAAACCAATGAACACTGTCGGACAGGTTGAAGTTTTTTCACAGTTGCTGGACCCCATGTCTGGAACACTGCCAGAGGAGATAACGACATCTCAGTCACTTTGGACCTTTTGCCAACATCTAAATCCTGGCTCTTCAGAAGATCGTACCTGGCCATCATCATCTAAACCTGCAGATGCTTATGAGAATCTAAAACAAATGTGGTCCTTGGAAAAAATTCGGCATAACTAATATATATATACATATATATATTTTTTTTTTAATTTTGGCATAACGGTAGTATATGTGCTGCATTGAGCTGGTTACAAATCCATTTGCAGTAAGATCAATGATTAAGCTAACACAAAGTACACAGTAGATAAGAAGCAATCTGAACATTAAAGAAGAAGAGACCTTGTCTTTGACTTTATTCAGGTTTACATTCTGTTGAAGCCAATGTACAGAGTCTGGATTCAGATCATTTGCGTGAACATGACAACCCTTCTTGGCAGCTGGAATTGCAAACGGTCCGACTCCAGCAAACACATCGTATAGCACATCACTATGTGCTAGTGACTTGACGATTCGCTGGTGCTCTGTCGCTGTACAAGTTACAACATCACAATTAGCTGATGATAACAATATAAAAAATAATCTACTTTCAGAACCCTCAACAACTTTCAGTGTGTGCATTAACACTACATTAAATCTGCTAGCTTTTTGGTGCATAACTGTTCTTCTCCTTGTTCCAGATATTATTACCATATCGTCATTTTTACATATGACAAAAACAACAAACAGGATGACCAGCATGACAACTCTCCTCACAAGTAAAAATTCCTGCAAAATTTCCCTAACTCTTAGCAGCACTGTTACCTACATTGTGCTTATCATGTCCCACTTATTCGACAGCGATAGCATACGAACGCAGTGCAATGCACCATCAGAAATATTAAAGAAAGATACTTGTACTGCTATCCTACTACATGCTGGTGCTGCCCCAAACATGGCACTGACAATAACCAGCTTTTCCCAGCTAAATTTTTTTTCTCCAGCATTTCCTTCACAGCTGTCAAATTTCCTAGTTTTCCACACAAATGGTCACATCACCTTACCAAGTCTTGGGTTCCAATACACCTTGGAAAAGTCCAACATAAATGAGAATCCATGTTCTCGGGCTACAGTGATGAAGTCTGTGTCCCCAGCGAGCACTTCCATTGAAAAATTCCTGAATGTGTTGTCAATAGATTGTGTCTTGTGTACCACAGTCTTGACTGGGGGAAGTTTATCAAGAATCACCTGACCTACAAATTCACAATAAAATATCATCAGAGTGACTCGACCTATACAAACCACAGCAAGGCCAAATAACCAAAAAAAATTATTAACTTATCTTAATTCTATCTATAAGTTACAACTACTACTAACAGTTTATGTTTAAATAGCCTACCGTACCTATTTTTCCAAAGTTACATCCGTTCCCAAAAATGAATTTCTAATAACAACTGAAAAATACACGGAGCAGCCAACCAATAGCATCACAACATTGCGATTTAAAGTTACTAGAGCTGTCAAATTAACCCATTAACTTAACGTGTTAAAGAATTAATGCACATTAAAAAATAAGTGCATTAAAAAATTTGATGCTCATGCATAAATTTACTAAATTCTGTGAAGCAGGAGTTCCAATATTCCACTAAACTGTGGTTATTTAACGATCAAACAACATTCAAGTAATTAAAGATTTTCTTGTTGCCATTCCATCATGACTGTCACGGTCCTGCAACATAGACATGAGTTTGTCGATCGTCATTCCAGTCACCCTCTCAATGTTGTCCACCTACAACTTCAGCAATATAATGAAGCATTAGTTAACACATTAACACACATGTTTAAAAAAACTAATGCCTTGACAGCATCAAAAGTTACACAAAAATTACTTTCAATCGAGCAAAGCACAAATAGTGACTAATCTCCATTCTGCATCATGTACAACTGTATTGCTGCTTTGGCCTGCATCACCCCTTCCAAAATATCTGATCATAACTTTCTGAGCAATTTTTCAGACAAACAAACATATAGTGACAGACAGATAGCAGAAATAGTAGGAAAAAAATACAAAAATCAACCCAAGCAAACCGATAATGTTTTTGTACTCTAGCAGGTTATCTCTCAGGTTGAAATGAGCAATGTGACCAATGACGCTAAAACCTCCAACTGCAGTGTCCTTGGGAAGAACAGAGTCCAAGATATCATCATATGAAAAGTTGTCATACATGAGTGTGACTGTATGCAGCTTAACATCAGCTGGATCGACGCCATTCTCTGATAGAAATGTCCGATCATTTTCACCAAAAATGTCAGTCAGTTTGCAGCAGTTTGGGCTGAAAAGAAGAAGTCTGTGTGTCTCCCTGTCAGGATCATTGTCACACAGTTCTGTAATTGGTGGCAGTTTGCGGACCTTCAACAACAAGTGCTTATATCGCTGCTTTACAATCATGACTGACTGGATGGGAACCTTCAATCCAACCGTGCTAAGATTTGCTGTGAATGCATCGCGATCCAGAACCTTCATCCCTCTAACACTAGATGGGAGACAAAATAAACTTGTGGATGATGTGGGCTTGTCTGACATTATATAGCTCTTCAACTTCAGCACCAGTGCACGAACAAAGATTGGTCGACCACGAAGTCTGAAACAAATGCCAGAACATAACAGAAATGTGTCAGAACAGTTCTCACATCAGCATTAGTGTCAAAGGTCTGTTCACTCAAAAAGATAGTTAACAGAAAAAAATTGATTTCACCAGTAACACTTGTTTGACAGCTACTAGTAACAATAAGCTTCGAAGTGCACTCTAGATGTACAGTAAATTTAGGCAAACATTTTCATGTTATAGTTCATGATTATGAATAAGTACAGATCACAGATTACCGGTATATCAGATTCTTCACATGTGCAAGTTAGACAACTGACAAAGTTAAACGACCTGACTGCACTAGAATCCAGCCAGTTGCATAATGTTAACACAACTTACTGCTTGCCGTAAGTATAGCGATATAACAAAGACTTGTGCACCCACAGGTGTCTGGCTATTTTGCCCCTTTGCCGGTTCACTCCGTGGCTCATTTGCTCCCTGGCTCTTTCGCCCCCTGGCTCATTTGCCCCCTCACCTTGGATGATTCACCCCCCTTGCCCTCCTGTTGAATATACCGCTGATACATTATTAAGGCTTTTGTTTCAATTTACAGAAAGGCAACAAGTAAGTGTATCATCACCCCACTGATTAATAGTTACTTCAATTAACGTTATACATGACAAAAAACTGCATAATAATTATCGTCTGCACTAGCTTCATTTGTAGGTCTATAGCTTTTTTGAAGTCGACTGAAAGTTTACATTTCGGTTTGCTGTGGATGCTTCGATGTGTGAACGACTTAAAAAGGTGTAAAAAACCTCTTGTGTTTAAAGTCAACTCGCCGGTATTCTACGCGCTCTACGTGTCAACGTCGGCCTTCCTTTGAAATGAATTCTTACAGGTATACTTGGGTCTAGGCCTATAACCGCTTGACGAACGCCTAGATCTATGGACAGCATCACACATCGGTGCAAACATTCAAAAAGCGAGAAAGCGTACTAAAAAGCAAAAGGTATCTCTGACTCTCTGTATAATAAAATACATGTATAGGCCTAATGACTTTATTTCATAATTGAACAAAGCATTAAACATTCACACAATCGTTTATTTTCATCAGCATACATAAACTGCCTAGGCCTAAAGAAAAATATTACATAGCCTATAAACCTCGATGTTGAATTACCTTTATTCAACAGGGGCGAATCGTACAAGGTAAGGGGACGAATCAGCAAGAGGGAGAACAAGCCAGGCACAGGGAGCGAATCAGCCAGGGGACGAAAAAGCCAGATGGCGAACAAGCCAGGGGCGAAACGGCAAAAAGGCGAAAAAGCCACCATTCCACCCACACACCCACTGTGCCATGTGCTAGTTGTCATACAAGTTATCTCACCTATCTGTTAATGCAACTCTTCTTGACAGTAAACTTCCAACTTCAAGATTACGATTAACAGCGTTTTTAAAAATACGCAGAAATAGCAATCTACAATTATATATTAGCTTCAAAACAGGAGTGGAAATTCTCATGTTTATTGTTTACATCGGAACGGAAGTAAACACGGCCGAAGTAAATAGAAGTGATGGGCAGTACCATGAAATTGTCTGCATTATGTCTGCAGTAGGGCTAGACGAAAATCACGAATTCACGGAATTCACGGAATTCACGGGAGCCGTGAATTTTGACGCTTGCCGTGAATGTTAGCGTTTACCGTGATTTGCAGTGAATCTTTGCACAAGTTGCACTTTTATGTCAAAATCCGTAAAATTCGATAGTTAAACATTGAAAGTTGACCCTAATATGACCTCGTTGATCATCATGATAATCACTTGCAGCCGTTGTAGTTACTAAAACTGTTTCTGAAAGTTACTATAAGAACGATTAATGTTAGTCATTTTGTG
>Ga0209367_1004475_pt1 | contig 19269 bp, 10 predicted proteins | sample WorMetLIZISLAND2_FD_187412 | JGI IMG/M metagenome (GOLD analysis project Ga0209367, IMG submission 187412) | Marine gutless worms symbiont microbial communities from Max Planck institute for Marine Microbiology, Germany - Olavius geniculatus... ...
TCACTAACCAGAGCCGCCTGCCGCACGGCCACCGTGTGCAGCTTGCAGACACAGGCTGGCGCAGCGGCCGGCTAGGCAACCCCAGTCAGCTGTACCAAGGTCCCCACCTTCCGTAACCCATGTAAATGAGTTACTACTCATTTTACCGTACCGCGGAGGGTAGAAGGCTGAGTCGACCTAGCTACCTGGGGTAGTTGGTTACATACCGTTATTGTTCACCAGTAACCATCAGCAGATGGTCACTCATCCAAATACTTAACTGGGCCCAATGTCTATCAGTTTAAGTTGATGCAACAAACAATGTTAGCGACTATGCAAAACCGCCATTTGTTCAAATGCAAAAAAATTATACTCGACACGTTATTTGTTAATATCTACAAATGAGAGCTGCGTTATAATTGACGTTGCGTATCACATTTCTCTCACAATTAATTATTTTAGTCGTGCATTAATCAGTTTTGTTGCATATCCAATCCACTCTGTGTTGCAGGTAGGCGTCATCAAATGACAGAAGACTGTCTTGCCTCTGAACACTGGCCTATAATTAATTAGCAATAAAATGTTGAAAAGTAAAAACATAAGTGCAGAAGCTAAACGTCATAGCATAAATAGCATAAATGTTGAACTGAGTTTCAAAATTATTTTTTGAATAACAGTTATGCAGACTGTCAGACGTCAGACGTGAAGTTATATTGCGCATTATCGTAGAAAACCTCTGACACGCTGTCCCGCACTTCTTGGGAAAATCTGCATAAATGGAATTTGAGCTTAAGCATTGCATTACCAACCTTCCATGCTCCAGTGGTAGACAGCAGTGTCAGTGGCCAAGGCAACTGTGTTGACGGTGATCCACTTCCAGAACTGAACATCCTCAGTCATCGTGTGAGCCTTCACCTTACTCTTCATCTCAATGTTGAAGATTTGCAATGTCTTCCCAGCTGTCAACAATCACATGCGCCAATTAGCATTATCAAACAATGTAAGTTAGCAGTAAAAATGTTCATTTTGTCCTCTCCTCTGTTACTACAAAAATGTAAAACAATCATTTAAGTCGGCCTGCACTGGCCCAAGCAATCACAAAGTACTGTCTGGGCACCCTATTTTAACTCACAGTGGCTTCACATATTCATGTATGATTTAAATATGGATATGCCACTAACCTCTCTTATAGAAATGCTATAAAAGTACATATCATACTGGCTTAAAATAATGCAGCTAAAAATTCAAGAATAACTGAATGCAGGACTTCATGGCTGCTGCGTGGGACTGCCACCGCCGCCACCATTAGTGACGACCACCTTCTGCTACCGGTCACTTCAACGAATGGACAAGGAGGCCTTCTGTCAGGACATTCTGCTATCCGACTTGTTAGCTTCGCTTCAGTAGAACCCTGATGAGTACGCTGACCTGTTGGACGCCAAGGTGACGAGGATCCTGGACATCCACGCGCCACTAAGAACTAAACGACGCCGCAGCTGCGATCAGCACAACATGCATGTCTTGTCTGATGAAGCTCAACAGGCCAAGCAGCTTCGACACTGTTTGGAACGTAGATGCCGCCGCAGCGGTCTTCAGGCAGACAAGAAAGCATGCTTTACGGGACAACATCATGAAGTCAGGTGCCGACTACATCAGGTCCCAGCTGCAGAAGGTTTCCAGCGACGTTCGAGCAACGTGGCGAACTGCTAAGAATTTACTGCCCAGCGGCAGCGGGCTGTTCACGATGACACGGAATGTGCCGACCTTGTCAACAAGTTCAGTGATTTCTTCACTGACAAAGTCCAGCGCATTCGTGACAACATCTCAGCAGCTCTACAGCAGTCCACTCACCGACTGCTTGCCACTAGAACGCACACCAGACTGCAGTTGTCGGCTTTTTAACAGGTGACAATTGACGAGGTTCGGAAGCTGCTAACCTCGATGCCATGTAAAACATTGCCGCTCAACGTTCTGCCGTGTTCGCTACTCAAGGACTGCGCTGACGTCTTCACACCAGCCATCGCCAGACTCGCCAACCTGTCGCTGCAGGCTGGAATGTTCCCGGCACGGTACAAGTTGCCACTACTAAAGAAGGCAGGTCTCGACAGATCGTCGCTGGCAAACTACAGGCCAATCTCCAACCTGTCGACAGTTTTCAAGATTCTGCAGAGGCTGGTGCAGGCACGTCTGCGACCTCATCTGATGAACTCTACAAACTTCAGCCAGTTTCAATCTGCAAACAGACAAGATCACTGCACTGAGACCACTCTGCTTGATGTCCTAAACAACGTATACACAGTGGCCGATGAGAAGCAGGTCACAGTGCTCATCGGCTTTGACCTCTCTGCAGCCTTTGATACTGTCTGTCACCAGACACTGCTGCAGCGACTGCAGTCAGAGTTCAGTGTGTCTGGAACTGCATTGTCGTGGATCCGGTCGTACCTGACAGACCGCAAGCAGTTCATCGAGCTCGGTCTGCGCAAGTTGCCTGAGACCAAGCTGGAAGTCGGCGTACCGCAGGGTTCAGTACTGAGGCCGCTGCCGTTCGCTGTGTACTGCAGTCCAGCAGCTGATGTCATAGCATCACACGGCGTCCGTCACCACCAGTACGCCGATGACATTAAGCTGCACCTGGCGATGCGTGCTAACAACACAGCCGCCGGTCTGTCCACTCTCGCTACGTGCACTGCCGACGTTAAACTCTGGTTTATGCAGAATGATCTCCAACTGAATCCAGATAAGTCTGAGGCGCTGGTCATGGGAACAGCCAACCAGCTACGAGCAGCATCTTCTCTGACGTTGATGAAAGTCGCTGGTGTCGATCTACCTGTAGCCAATGACATCAAAGTACTCGGAGTCCTTCTAGACCGGCGTTTGACGTTCGACAAACACGCCTCAGCTGTGGCACGATCGCGTAACTACCATGCACAGGCAATCTGCCACATTCGGCATATACTGACTATGAATCTCGCACAGACGCTTGCATGCAGTCTGATTCTATCCAGGATCGACTACTGCAACGCTGTGCTCCACGGCGATCCATCCGGCATCATCCACAAGCTGCAGCGAGTACAGAACAACGTCGCAAAAAACGTTCACGAAGCACCAAGACGATCAGATGCGTATCTGCTGCTGAAGAAACTACACTGGTTGCCAATGGAGCAGCACATCTCTTACAAGCTGGTCTTGCTGACGTTCAAAATATGACAGACGTCAGCACCGGCGTACCTCAGTTAACACATCACAGTAAGCAGTGGAACTTGGTCGTTGAGATCATCGGATGTTCCACTGCTCCGTGTGCCCTTCAGACAAACTGCCATCGGCAAACAATCGTTCAGCTCTGCTGCACCGACAACTTGGAACTCTCTGCCTGCTTCTGTCATTAACTGTGAAACTCTGTATTTAAATCTAGGCTTAAAACTCACTTATTAATTTTGTGCATACAGCTAACTGACCTGCTCTGCCAGTGCCTCTGAAGCTACGACACTACAGCGCTATACAAATGTATTATTATTATTATTATTATTATATCCATCTGTTTTTGTGTCATTATGGTTGGTTACCCTTGTGATAGTAAGAACATGCCATTCCTTGTTAATGTTTCTTTCTTATTTTGCCACATAATTCTGAAGGTCCCTAACTCTCAACCGATTTTTAGCCTGCATATCTGCTAAGCAGAATCTGCTAAGTGACAACTGACCTTTGAGAGCGATGACTTTGCTAGCAGGGTTCATAATGGCAGAATCAGCAGAGATCGGTCGTCTGATGGGGTTTGCCGTGTCGTTAAGGTCAATAATGACAACCTGTGCAGTTTCACCGACCTTCTCCCGCACACAGATGAACTTGTCTGACTCCATGGTCAGCGTACTGAACCCAATGTTAGTTGCATTGATGCCCAGGTTCTGCAGCTGTTAACATGCCAACAAACCAACCGTAATTATGTAATTATGTCATCACTGCGGGAATGTGAACTGTGAAGCAGTAACATAAACACTGAAACATAGTAACTAAACAGTGACCAAAAAATAAGGAAACTTATATTTAAAGATGTAAACAGTAAGTCACAATGGGCTGTGTCCCCAACAGGCAAACAAAGAAGCATGGGTGCAAAACCGCTCTGCAACCCTTGCGTACAGAGCCACTTCTAATACTCACTGCTTAGGCATATATACAGACACCAGCTTCAAACCATATCCCTAATCCAATCCAGTCTCTAACCACACACCCATCCATAAACACTAACTCAGTAACTCAACTGTCTTCACTGCATCTCTTCTTCTTCAAGATTCAAGGTAGAGTGGGGCTACAAGTAAAAAGCAGACTGCGGACGTACCGATCTGCGGCTATGGGTAATAAGCAGATGTGCGGATGTGGCAACAGATAAATAAAAGTGCGGATGTGTGGGTAAAAGACAGATGTGTGGATATAACCTAACCCTAATTTCCTGCCGGTGCGGTCGGTGAGGCCGGTGCGGTGTTTCGTCACACCGGTTGGGGAGCGTAACCCGTTAGATGGCCGTAAGAACGAAAGTTCCATGGAACGAAAGTTCTCGGGATCGAAAGTTCCATCTATGGAACTTTCGTTCCCGGGAGCGAAAGTACGTAGGAACGAAAGTTCCATAATTCAGGGGGCGTTACCCGCTGACATTCACTGGCATAACTGAAAGCTGTTCGTATTTTTCAAGAACGGTTACCTGAATGTGTTCCTGAAATCTTATAGGCAAAATCTGCGCCATTGCAGATTTCGGAGTGTTCCTACTTATAGTATATCTTGGCAAGAAATACGCCTAATTAGTTTCTACGAACTACCGTACCAAATACGCCACCTACTACACAGCCTATGACGTCACGATTCAACATGGCGTAGCCGCACAAGGAGTGGCACCGTGCCAGTGTCACGGTTTAGTGTCGTTGTGCCAAATTGCCGTTTTCGCCGTTCGATAGAAGGGAACGCGTCGACTCGATAATGTTGTGTCGAAACATTGAAGACAACACGCGGCACTCCCTCAGACCATCTCCAGAGATGTGCGGATCCTGAAATTTTTGAGTCCGCGTCAGTCCGTAGATTTTGACGAAAGATCCGCTCTCATTCCGCGTCCGCAACAAGAGAGAAATATTGGATCTGCGTCCGTCCGCGTCCACACTGAATAGGCCTGCCCCTAGTCATTAATACGTAAGGTAGGCCACTACGCGCCTAGGCCTATAGCAGATTACAGTTTAACCAGTACCAGTGCTACCGTGCTAGGCACGTCTCAACACACGTACACCACTTTTTTAAAATTAATTTTTTTACATTTTATTAGAAAAAAATACATTCGTCACAAAATAAAATCCGCGTCATTCCGCGTCCGCAAAAAAATCCTGCGGATCTGGATCCCCGGACTGACGCGTCCGCAGTCCGCACGTCTCTGTCCCTCTCGCAGAGTTGCTTCTCAAGACTGAAATCTCAGATCACTTCAGTTCAGTGAATGTCAACTTCAGTCTGCTTAAAACATCAAGGCTCAAGCTATAAACAAAAGCGTGAAACTAACCCATTCCACATGCCTCAGTAAAAGAAAGCAACACTGCATGCAGTAGCGTGGGGGCATGGCCGGGCGGCGATCTTATGGGGGATGAGGGGGACGTTTGTCCCTCCAATATTTGTGCGGAGGGTGGAAGCAACATACAGGTTGTCCCCCTCAATAACTTGCCCTAAAAACGATCAAGTTTTAGTTTTACATTTCAACTATGCATTTCAGATCAGACCAAGCGACATTTCTGCTTCGCTCGCAGATGTTCAATTTGTGCCACCACCCTTATTTGTCTATAGGCGTAGGCCTATTGTTTAAATTGTACTAAATAAATACTTAGAAAAATAGTTTACAATGTCAATTGCCACCATATGCCAATGCATGAAATTTGATTTTTGGCTGAGATTGTGCCCGCTGGGGAAGCTCACAACACTCCCCAACTCTATGACTAGAATTTTGGGGTTCTAAAGCCAGGGAAAAAGAAAAAAGAATAAAAAGAAAGAGATAAGAGCAAAATAAGGAGGTAAGAATAAAAGAAACGAGAAAAAAGAAAAAAAAGAAAGTAAAGGAGTAGAAAGGGGGAAGGAAGAAGGGAAGGAAAAGAACTTTCAGGAAGGAACTGTTTGGATTTGTTTCTCCAGGAAAAAATTTAAATCCTGTGGCTACACCAATGTAAAAATGCATGCAGTTATACACAAAAAAGCTTCAACCTCTGGGGACAACGTCCTCCAGACCTTTTTCCGGGGCTTTGTCCTTGGACCGCACTAGAAAACTGTTTTCCACACCTCGTTGCTTTAATTACACTCTCTAACTTAAAATCCTAAATAACCCCCAAGTTCAGCGCGTTCAAGTAATAGCTAAACGCATTCATTTCATTGTAGGCCTAACTTTTGTGTGTTTTAGCCTACGTGTAGGCCCCCTACCTAGCTGTAGCATACCGTTATTTCTATCTCTGTACTTTAGGCGACTTTCTAAACCTTCCCATGCAAAAATGGCTGCTAAATTGCCCATCCTTTTATTAAATACTGCTCAGCTTTTGTGGGCTTTGCCTCCAAATTCCCACCAGGGGTTCTGCCCCTGGACCCCGCGGGGGGACTTCCGTCCCCCAGACCCTCTAGTCCGTCCCCCAATGTTCACTAAAAATCGCTGCCCTTGGTGGGGGTCGTCGCGGTTACCGTCGTCCATAATGACGTCACACAATTTTAGGGGAAAATTACCCTCCCCCTCCCCCTTTGTTGTGGATTTTCTGTAGGTCCACCACAAGTTGTACAACAAACTGTAGGCCTATAACCTAGGCCTACAACAGATCAACACCATTGTAAGCTTAGTTGTGAAAGTCCACAAAAATCGAAAGACTGCATTCAACAACTTTCCAACATGTCGTCATGACAAAAGATGTCGTACACTGTTGTTACAACTGACAAACATTAATCGCGTCGAAGATCGTCGGAAAAAAACTTCGCTTTGATCAGGGGCTAATGGCAGAGCAATGAATCAGTGATCAATATAACCTGTGTACTTAAAGGCATGCGTGCTAAAAGGGAACACTTTGAACATGGGCCTAATTTAAACAGTTGGACTGTTTCGACTGACATCAACTGTGTTTTAATTTGCTCTTAGCATTCGTTGATTTAGTTCTTCGCGAAGGTATTGCGCCGCTTGTGGCGCGACTTGGCGCGACTTGTCGTCCAAAGCAAATCGAAGTATTGGAATTTTGGCTTAAGTCGTTCTTGATCGTTCGTCATCTTTGAATGTCATTTAGATTGCAGGCATCGCAAAGCGACGCCGCTCATCGCTGATGTCGTGATGCGCAATAATCTGTTAATGCCAGACCTGTAGAAGTAGGCGGAAGGAGGCCTAGTTATATTATGTGCCTATAGCTGTACTATAGGTTTTACTTTATTTTAACCTATATTCACCTATAATATATTTTAAAGAACTATTTTATTTTATTTTATATTTCTTTATTTTATATTACTTTTGTGTTTGTGTTTTTAGGTGATCCAGCCAGCTCACTCAGCTAGTTCTCTCCCGCTACCTAATTATAATTATAATCTAACTAATTTTAGGAAGATTTGTAGCTATTTCTATCCTGCTCTAGTGTTGATCTAGTAGCTCGCTCATCTTCGTCCTCCCTGGCGGTTTCACCAGTCCGTCATCTGTCTATCACTCTACCTGACGTTACTGTGATTTCTCCATCTAACTCTAACCTTTTCCTATTTTAATTTATTTCCTGTTTGAAACTATTTGTTGTCTGTTTTGCTCTGGGACGAGCTAGAGCCGGGCGGCCTCCTGCTAGGTCGTCCCAGAATTCCTATAACTATGAAGTGAGAACAAAGATGTTTCTGAAACTTTCAATCCATCGTATTCAATTTCTCCAGAAAACAATCAAATGCAAATCGAAAGTATGTACGTTTAGCCTACCACTAACATAAGAACTGTGTCGACATTACGCAAGCCGATCGATCTACTACAATCACAATCGCTGCTGTCGACGACCGTCGACTGCAGCTGCTGCTACGACCACGCTCGCGACTAACTGACTAACTAACTAACTAACTAACTGCTGAAAGTAGGTCGCCACAGTTCTTTTATACCGTCGCTCAGCGGCTTCTAAGTTCATTGCTATTTATTTCCGAGGTGCAGCTCTAGGCATCTCGGGAACTCTGAGACGCTCGCTACCTACACCACCGCTGCTTTATTAAGACGACGCGTGCGATTACGTGTGGTTGTTTGTCGTACATTGGGAATAACTGAATTCAACGATATAAATTATGAAGGCTCCACACACCGCGAGAACACACGGCTAGGCCGTGGTCATGAGAAGAAAAACAAAGCATTATTTTGCAAACATGTCGCAAAACATTTCAGGTCTGCTATTGCGATGGGTGTTATCGTAGCGTGGTTCGTCAGTCTGTCTGTCCATCTGTCACACTCGCCCACCCTGCTAAAAGCCATTAGACGGAATGAAATGCCGTGTATATAAACAGTATTTTGGAAAAAAATCGGACAAAATTTTGTTTCGACAGGTTAAAATTCAGAGAGTGAAATTACCCCAGTAACGACGCAAGCACTGACACTCGCGTGAAATTGACTAAGAAGCCGACCATACGCGCGCGCGAGCGAGCGTAAAAGTTTGAAAAAAAAATCAACGGAAAACCAGTGGTTACAATGGACACGATTAGGCCTACAAATAGAAACAATGAAAAAATATAATTAAAACTTTTGACAAATTTAGAGTGGGCCTAAGTGAGTCACTAGGTAAACTTTAGTATTTTTATGCAGCGTTCATGATGTGATGTGATCTTTATTAATTGAGCTTAGTGTTTTTCCAGTTTGTCACTAATTTCACTAGTGGAAGAAATGAAAATTCGTTATTATTCTATACAGTTATGATATGAATGCATGAAGGTGGGGGCGTACTTTTTATTGGCGCACCCTGTATGTCTAATAATTACTGCGTTCGCGGTGCATGCTGCATGTGGCGGCGCCTTTAGGCCATCATCATCATCATCACCATCATCACAGCATAGCGTCCACGCAGTGTGACTGTCATGCTGCTCTATCACAGAGAGCGCTCGCTGTCTCTAGGCATTCATTCCTGTATTTAGTATTCGTCTCGTGAGTCGTGACGCTGCTGTTGGTCCGCGATTGTACGTACGCCAGATACCACGTCACACTGTCGGCATTTCTGCAGCGGTTCTCTGCAGCAATGATTGACAAGGTGAGTCAGTTATGCTACTGTGTCGTGTTTTGTGCTAGAAAACAACGACAGAAATAAATAACAGCAAATAGAATACAAGTAAATTCATAATTTGCATTTAATTATTTGCAACCAAGTCTGGAAAATACGGATAAGAATTGAATCGGAGTCCGCAATAACAGTGCAAAACATCAATATCAAATAGCAGTACAGTAGAAATTGCAAAGTTACACGACGTAAATAAAATAATTAACAATTGCAGCCAGTAGAGAAATGTTTATAAAATTTGTATCATTTAAAATTGTGTCCGTTGCTTCGTCATACTGACATACTGACTCATAAGCACGTGTTAACTGCATCACACCAGTCAGAACTAATTTAAAACAAAAATCTAGCAAAATGATTAAATTTGTCGAATTTCGTTATGCACAATTTGGCTTTTTAGCCAAACGTTCGTTTAAGTTCCTTTAGAACTTTTCAAATCGACGGTGGATAGAGCTTTGATTGCTGACCTCATATAGACGTATGGGAGTGAGGGTCCCTTTTTAAAAATAACGGTAAACTAGGAAAAAGCGGGAAAAGTGACGAAATGTCCCAAACTGAAAAAATGCCTACATCCCCCGGACCCCGGTTTGATCATTGAACCGTGACGAACTTGTCATCGCCTTATCGAACGGTATTATCGCTGACCCCCTGCGATGTACCGTTTAGCCACATTACATGCGTTACAGAGGACAGACGACACATCGTGCTCAAGACTCGACTTAACGGTCGGCTAAAAAATAAGGCATCTTAACAAAACAGTAAATAAAATATACTAGAGAAGATTAACGTCATTAAATGCCATATGCGAAATAGTTGTTTTAGTTTTTTACTGATATTTATGTTTTTGCTGAATCTTGCGAAAGAAACCCTTATTTCCAGTGCACCTAGAAGATACTGTATTAGAAGCGAGATAGTCTCTTAGAGACTATGGGTATAAGTAAGCCCGACATACAATACTGGTCGTTATTTGCAGTTTTATAACTGCATCATACAGTGTTTGTGTTCATATTTGAAAATGGGCAGAATTATAAGAGTTACTGATGACGACGACTATGACTATGGTATGATATCGACAAACGACATGTGAAAGTTATTTTGCGCCTTAGATTTGCCGACTTTGCGGCCTGTTATAATTTACTTACTTACTTGTAGGTGTGGTCATCGCGTGTCCAGTCACTGGTCAGTCTGCTGTTGTGTCTGTCCATTACGGCATGTCGTGGTCACGTGGCGCTCTACTACCCACCTGCCCGCACTTATGCCATTGACTTCCTCGACAGCGCTCGTACCGTACCACCGTGCGGCATGGCTAAAGGTTTGACTGTCAAACTTTGCACACGTTGGCAATTTCCACTCCCTCTAAATTTTTGCTTGTTACCTCCGTCAAGGAGGTTATGTTTTTTGCCAGACTTTGTTTGTTTGTCTGTCTGTCTGTCTGTGTCAAAGATAACTCAAAAAGTTATGGACGGATCTTTCTGAAATTTTCTGGGAATGTCGGGAATGGCACAAACTACCAGTGATTCAATTTTGGGGGTGATCCGGAAGGAATCCTGGATTCTGGATCACTTTGAAATTTTCGTTACCATTGCTTTCAATGGGGCATAAGGGAAACCGCTGACAAACCAAAGATGGTGCTGCCACCTAGCGAACAACATTACCTTGGCGGAGGTGTGGGGGCTCTGACTGTTTTCTAGTTCTTTATCTGTTACTTGTTAAAGAAACACGTAGTTATGATAGTAACAAAGATGAGGAAAAGGTTGAACTTGTTGAATTGGATCCTAGGTTGAATGGCTGTGACAACTTGAACTTTGTACTTCAGAGAAATGCTTATTTCAATTTGATCATTTCTTAGGAAGGGAAAGTATGTGCGAAGGCTTAGGAACTTCAAACTACTACCAGGCCGAGATAATTTTGTTAACGGTAGTTCACTGATCATCATTCTGCTTCACTGGGGTCTGATTCGGTTTATTTTCACGTCAGGTTTAAGTTTAAGCGTAAACAAACAGTTACGTTACGTTATGTTTACATGCATCTTAGGTACTCGTGTCGTATTTTGATTCGTAGAATGTTCACTGTTTTACACGTAGTTGTCTTAGTGGCGTGTTTGTTCTTATTTTATGCTTATTTACGATTGCACTTTACACATTTTACACCACTTGTTAAGCAGAGAAGCTGAGCGCCGTTGAAATCTATGTTGACGCAACGACTGTCAGTTGATGCCGCTCGAAAGACGTTCGGTACTGCAGCTTGCGTTGTTGCTCGCCGCTTTGCCTGCTCAGTACTTCATCACCAGATATTTCGGCGCCAGTGACTTGCAGAGAGACCATCAGCTCAAACTGTGAGTGTCATTCATACTGACCTAAGTTTGCTATTGGGAAATCAAACCAATAGTGCTTGTACTTTTGTTGTTTTGTGCTGCATTTTTAGTTGTACTTTTATCGTATCATGCTTGCATGGTGTACTCAGACTGTCTATGTGAATGTCACTATGAATTATTTAATGACTTCATTCTATTCGCATTACATTATTCGCATTCTAACACATTTACTACCAGTTTTTGTAATACTGACCAGGTGCGGCTGTACCTACTGCTTTGAAGAAACTTGTCAAACAAGCAATTCCATGAATCTGTACATTTAGTACAAGAGTATTTGCATGAATCATTTGATCATATTTTTATATTGTTAAAGTTGCTGGTGCTATCTAGAAGTTTAGTAGTGATCGTAATATTTTGAGTGCAAATGTGTGCTGTTTGCAGCATATCAAAGACATTGCATGATTATAGAAGTAAGTATTTGTCGTTGGAGTCATGGCGCTTGTGGTGGAGTGAGTTGGTGGAGGTTGTAAGGACATCGCCATCTCGGCTATCTGGCTCTGCACGCAATGTCGACACCAATGAGTCCCCAGCTGTTGAGGTTCTCAGCTACCGAAACCCCAAAGAATACTTTGCTGGTATGTTAATTTGTTACAGATGAATCATTTCACAATTGCAAGCACTGATTTGCGTGCAGATGTTAAAAGCACTGTTGTTGGAAATAGGATTGAAACATTTGAAATAAATTTTTAGAAGGTTGACAGAATACCAAATTGGCGCACTATTTAATTATTTATTGAAAATGCCAGATGGCAGCACAGTCACGCAATGCAAACATAAAACGTCAAAACAGTACGCCTGAAAGCTAAAAAAATGCTAAAAACATTATGAAACCAATGAACAAAACGTATGCCAAGCGGCATCCTTTAACCATCTTTTGAAATACGGCATACATCTGCTACACCATAGTAATGTCTAACATTTCTGCACATTCCAGGCAAGAAGTAGATCCCAGTATAACATTTGAGGATAGCTGCGGGGAGGGAGGTGGGAGAGGGTGGTACAACTGGTGTCATTCCCCATTGGCCCAACCTTTCCCCCATCCCGCCTGCGGACAGTCTGTCTGTCTTGCCCTGTTGCTGATGCAAGCTGCTGTGAACTACCAATGCTCACTCATTAATCAGATGCCTACATGTGTAAGTGCGGGCATCCGCTTTCACTGAAACCCCCCTCCCCTTTGTTTGCTTTTATCCGCATGAGGCTTGACCCCCTCTCCCCTCAGTGTGGATGTCCTTTATGGATGACCCCATGCCCATGATTGCCGCCCTTGAACAGTGACGTCATGGCTGAGGGGCAGAGGAGGCTGTTGTTTTCTCCCCATTCTAAATGTTGGGCTGCTAGAGAATTTCCAGAAAATCTTTTTGTTGGAAAACTTCCATCCAGAAATCAAAATGTGAAGCTGGATAACCCCTATTTTGGGGAAATTGGGGGCAAAATTGAACTTTGGAGTTACCCATAATCTCCTCTGCTGGAAATGTGTAGCTGTCTGTCAGAAAATTGCAAATTATTGCCCCACCTAATTTTTTAATCCACCACACTGCTGCCCTCTAACCGCTCAGCTCATCAATACCATCACCCTTACTGATCTGTTGAAGCCATATGTTACATGGATGACCAGGACATTGTTTGACCAGCTAGCACCACTCTTTGGGGGTTTTTGATTTCTGTTTCTAAGTTAATCATAAATTCATGTCATAGCATATCACAGGAAATCTTGCTATGGCACCTGTCATCCATAGCACGTGGGTGCCGCAATATACAGCTATGCTCAAGTTTGCACAAAAGGACTGCTACCGAATGTTGGTGTGATGCTAAAGCATTTTTCATTGCTGCATGTTCCGACCATAGGTTCAGCAGAAGTACGAAGCCCACGACCCGATAGTGTGAAATTTCGAGTGGGTCAAGTCATCCGACATAAACAGTTTGGATACCGTGGAGTTATCATTGGCTGGGATGCAGTGGCGAAAGTTAGTAAAAGCTTTGTTACTGTTGTTGTGGATTTTAATGTTTATCTGTGGATCCTAATGAAATAGTGGATGTCAGACTAACTAGTGTTTACATTCATAGTAAACAACATCAGTGGCATCTGATATTTTGAGATTTACGTTGAACAACTTAAGTAATTGTAGCTTTGTGACTAAGTTGATCATCAGTTTTTATACTGTGTGCATTTGTCTGTTAGCAACAGTTGCAGTGCTCTTTGTTTTTTGTGGTGAAATTTTTCCATTTTGTGTGTCAACCTGTAGGCTCCTGAATCATGGAAGAAAAAGGCTTTTGCTGGACCGAAGTTTGTAAGTTCTTATATCAATGGCTTTATTTCTGGAAAATTGTACAGCACTTGTAGCAGTGTTAAGTGACTACACCGTGGTCCATAAAAATGTGCCACCTTTATTTTTTTAATAGCTTCATGAAACATTGGCCGATTTTCATAATTTTTGGCATGCAACATCAGGAAAGAACTTGACGCAAGTGACTTTAGTTTTAGCCACCTTACTTTAATACTGTCATTACACTACCTTGTGAAATGCAGAGGTCGTAGTTTGGCTATTTACAACAATGAATTCATACTGGATATCGCACATGTCGACTCAGAAGTGATTAACCGAAAGGCAATAAACACGATTGGCAACTATTGTATTTCAAAAAGTCACGTGTGTCACATCACATTCTCTTTGTTACAGCATGTGCTCAAAATGTTTTCCTCCAGCGCGAACGCAAGCGGTAAACATTGACACCACTCGCAAACAACAGGCTCAACAATCTGCATTTCACAATGTAGTGTAGCAACAGTATTAAAGTGAGGTGGCCAAAACTACAGTCGTTTGCTTTGAGTTTCTTCCCGATATTTCACGCCAGAAGTTATTAAAATCGGCCTACACTGCACGGAACTATTCAAAAAATAAAAGTAGCATGTTTTTTATGGACCACGGTGTAGTTCTGTTTTGCTGTGTTAGTGGCATAATACAAACCTTTCAGGTGCCGTTTCTGTCATCTGACTAACAATTTTACGTGTTATCTAAGAATGCAGATTGGGTACAAATGTCAAATGCCAAATGCCATATATAGTGACAGTTAAGGAGTGTCAGGTTTTTCAAAAAGTAGATACTTTAGTGTGCATATTACATTTTAGGACGTCTGAAATTTTGATTTGAACATACCTGGTAGCTGGAATGTGGATTGGCCCATGGTGACTGCTGCTACTGTTGTGCTGCTGCTGTTGTGATAGTATACTGCTGGAAATATGTAAACATGAAACAAGCAACAAATGTCAGCACCCCATACGTCCATGTGGCCATCTGTTTTTGACCTATGGTGACTGACCCAAAGGTCTTTTGAACTAAAAAAATTTGTACTGTAGTTACTCCCGACATTGAACACATTTATATCCATTTTTCATGTCTTTTTAGTGAGTTTTTAGCTCAGACAGACAAGATGAATGGAAGGGCAAGACCCATAAGTAGTGTGATAATCTGCTCTGATGTGGTAAATGTTGCTAATTGTATTATGTGTGCCGTGTGCTGGGTTAGCGGTTGCAGTTCCAGGCCAATTATTTAATTCTAGTCGATGTCCGAGATAGACCAAGACAGCTGACAACATACGTAGCTGAAGAGAACTTGGACGTACTTCACCGAACTGTGGTCAGTTGCTACGCACTCATTTCGCTTGTTTTGTTTGTCCAAGCAAACAGAATTTCCCATTGTGCACGTTTTCATGTACCTGCTTTGTGGTTTGCCGGAATTTGTTCTTTGCCATGGAGAAATTCAGAATTGCTAGTTTTGCTGAACTTAATAATGGGATTTTTGGCTAGTAATGCTGATTTTTTTGTTGCTGTATTTTACACTTGGGCGTGAAGCTCACGGTTTCATAGGACTTTAGTTTGTCGAACTTGGTGACTGTGAAAAATTGCAGGGAGCAACATATGAACGAATACTTTACTGTTACATGTCACACGGTATAGGTGAATGCTAGAAAGAAGATATTTTGAGCATGGCTGCAGTGTCCCAGTTGGATTTCGAGCATGTAGCTGATGAATAGCAGATCTTTATGACTTTCACCTGATTTCCTGAAATTTGAAGCTTATTCATAAGTGTCGTGACATAAGCAGATTAGTCCTAAAAATCTCACAGAATTGAAAAACAATATTCAGTTTAACTAATACATAATGATGTTGTGGTATCCCAGTAGTTTTGTCATATTGTCAGACCTTATTTACCACGAGTCTTTGCCAGTATACTTACCTTAGTCGTTAGTTTTTGTGGAAGTATGGATTTTGCATTCTTGCACACTTTTCTTGTGATTATTTTAGAGTGGTAGTCCCATGTTTAATGTATCCTATGTGTATGTTGTGTATGTCAGATATCACATCCGCAGACCGATGACTACTTTGAAGCTTTCGATGGATTCCAGTATCTGCCTCGTGCTCGGCTAAAAGTTCTCTATCCTCACGGCTGACGATTGCTTCATGTGCTAGGAAACTCTCAGTTTAGTTGCATCGCCAGGCATTACTTACTGTCTGGCATGTCCTGTTGTTGTGTATTATTTGTTGCATGCATCTTGTTGATTTGCAGCAAGTGCAATGTGATGTGTGTACGCATAGTTGGAATAATTGAATCGTAAAGTTATAGTTGGGTGAGTTGAAAGTTTGGCTGTCTACTCAAAATTGACATAAATTGTATGTGTGTTGTGTACAACTAACGCCCACAATATGCAATGTGGCAGGGTCTTGGGGGGGGTTCAGTTCCTACCTAATCCTTCTTTGACAGTTCAAATGCTGTGCATTTGTGCATTTATGAGTCGTGGTCATGGGAAGAATAATGTGACTGAACTGTTTCATTTTCTAATTGTTGCCTTTTTGTTTCATTGCATTTCTGTGTCAGGTGCTCAAAAACTGGGTTTATGTCATGTTTTAAGGATTAATTAGCACTAATTAATGCATAGGCATAAAAAAATTTCTGTGCTACTGGTAGCAGTTAGCAAAAAAGGCTGGGGGGTGGAAAAATTTGTAAAAATTTCTTTTTTACCATGGCATGTTGTGTAACATTTTACAACTCATAGAAACAATTTGAAATGCTAAATTTCTAGTACCCATGATAACTTATGCAAAGTTATTGCAGCATTAGATGCAACCGGTATTTTTTGCTAAAACTTTGACAGCAAACTAAAAAACGACTAATTTTTGAAGGTCCAGTGTAAATTGTACGGATGCATATTTTTTCCAGAGACAGACAGAAACAGGAAGCACGGGAATTTTTGTAGGCTTTGGCATTGAATACAGACTGTGACAGTTACAATGTTATACAGTGAGAGCAACTGGCATAATACTTTGACTACATTCGACTAAAACTGACAATTTGCAAGCCACGTTACACTGTCATGGCATATTAGCTGTGTATTTCATTTGGTGTTAAGTCAGCTTGCTTATGGTTTCCTTCATTGTAGGTTAAATTTTGTCTTTTTAGGCCTTCCAATTTTGGAATTATTTTTGTGAATACTTTCGCTTTTATTTGAAGTGTGTGAAGCAGGTTGCTATTTAGCTAACTACAAGGCAACTGGATGATCAAGCTTATAGTATATCCTGTCACAGCATTCATAGAAGTTTTGGAAAATCCTGGAAAGCCCTGAAATTAATATGTCAGAATTGTTAGACCTGCTAAGTCCTGGAAAATGTCATTATGGAGTTCTGGAGTTTTACCAAGGTTATTAATTGCATTTAATCACTTAGCTAAGTAGAAGTACTGAGTTCATTAACGTTTTTACAGCATTTTAAGCCAGTGTGACTGACAGGATTGATAACATTGGCTGTGTTCACCAGCTGTGTCAGCTGATTTCATCTGTGAATTGAACCCTGCCCATTGGCCATTTTTCACAGAAAATGCGGTATTTTAGTTTAGGAAAACCTTCTAGCTTTGGCTTTTGGGTCCTGAAAAATATGGAATCTGTGTTAGCAAGTGTCTGTGAACCTTGTGAATGCATTGCGCAATATTCACAGCCACAATTTCAAATTCTGGTAGCATAAAATAGATGAATAAATTTAGTGATTGACAGTGCTGAAATATTGGTGAATATTTAACTTGTATAAATTTATTCTATCCCAAATGTATGTGCTTGTCTACTGTTTTGGTTTGTGTTAAATCACACGACATTGTATCAGCTCTAAACTTTATGTTGAGTTTTGATGTGCTTGTGTGCCAAAGTTGGTTCTTCATTCACTGTATAGCTCATTGCTGTTTTTTGTCTATAATTGTAATAAAGTACGCTGTTATTAAAGTCTATTATTAATAATATTACTTTTTCAGCCAAATTCTTTGGGATATGTTCAGCTGTTAGTAGCTGTTTGACTGATTCCTTACCATATCATTAGAAGTTCAGAATAATTGCGTTACTAAGATGCACTGACGTGCTGATTGTTGAACTGTTACATAGGCCCCCTGTAAAAAAGATGTTCAACCGAGTTGAGCGTCAGTACTAGATTTAGTCATGCTGATGTACTGGGCATCCGTTAGTGGTTTAGACCCGTACCCAAAGAAATTTTTGATAGTGTTGAGTCTTTGATAGCTATAAATGAAGCGGGTGCATTTGAAATGAAGTTTTATAGTTATCTCCAAGCCTGTTGTTTTTGGCGACTTGAACGTTGAAACACATTTAAAACTACGGAAGCTGGCGTCGGTAACTTGTTGTAACTTGTCCGTTGCTGAATCGGGGCGCTGCTGGTCTGTACGTGGTCGCACTGGCGTAGCTCGGAAATTTTTTTCCAGGGGACGAAAGGAGTCCAGAGGTCTTCCCCTCTCTTTTTCTGCTCTTTCTTCTTTCTGTCTTTCCTTACATCTCCTTTTCTACACTTTTTTCTTCCCCACCCCCTATCGTTTCCTTCCCCCTTTTCTCCTCGTTTCCCTTAAAAGTAAGACCCTTGAATTCCACAGCTCTAGGGAGTCTGGCGGAGCACTGCATGTAATCTCCCCCAGCCCAGCTGGTTATTGCGAAGTCGAATTTCGTGCATTACCGGGCATAGCCTAGCCTTAGAATAATTGAGATCTGGTGGCAACAATTTTCATTTTTGATTATTTTTAATTACTTTCCTTAGAATCAACTGGCCAAATTTCGTGCAGTTCAAACAATAAAGGCCAACACTTCCAGTGCGGGTAGAACTAAACTTCCCAACCCTCTCCCATCGAAAAATCTACTCGGGAGTCGGATCTGCGCAATTACATAAGCGGTCCTTGGCGTTCAGAGGGGAGAGGAGCAAGTGATTTGATCCATACCGTAGCTACGTCACTGTGTGGTCGCTGGAAAGGCCGGGAGAGCTGTTAACGTGTGACTGGTCAATAACTATGACAGCATCTGTATTCAGCTGATGCCACGCCCGCCGTCGGCGCGCTGATCTGCTGACAGTTCTGCGGGCACTGTGCCTAGCAACGTGCCAGTGATGCCGGGTGGGTGGTTGCTGTGCGGTGTGGGGTGGGGGCAGTGCTCTATGGGTGGCGAGGTCACGCTATGTCATGTGTATAGCGGTGGGTGTCTGTGCACTGCGTCTCAATCGTGTCGTCGTCGCGTGCGTCGCAGCTATTGTCACTGCGTGCGTTCTGTAGCGACTGCGGATGTCGTACCCTGTCTGGTCATAAGCCCTCCCCCATGTTAACCCCCCCCTTATCGATAATGTATAGG
>Ga0209367_1004476_pt1 | contig 19266 bp, 13 predicted proteins | sample WorMetLIZISLAND2_FD_187412 | JGI IMG/M metagenome (GOLD analysis project Ga0209367, IMG submission 187412) | Marine gutless worms symbiont microbial communities from Max Planck institute for Marine Microbiology, Germany - Olavius geniculatus... ...
TTATCACATGAACAGTCCATGGTATGAATCATATTTGCTGCAAATGTTCAGTCAATAGAACGTATTAGGGTTGTGTGATACTGGCGATACCTTGGGGTGATAGTTCAATGATGGTAATTCTCAGACAGTAGGACGTGTGTTCTGAACAGGTAATTGAAAACATGAGACCTGACAACACGGAAGCAGATAGTATGGCTGGACTTGACATTTCATTTCTAAACAGTTCTGTTATCGCAGTAACATCGAAGGTCACAATACTTGAGATGGTATCGTTATAGTGGTTTTAATTTTATATATCACACAACACTAGTACAGATAGCCTGCGTTTTGATCAGTCTACATTAGGAGTAGTCCATATGCCCCATTATGTTGTGCTTTTTCATCCAAAAGTAGATGTGTGGCAGAGAACTAAGCATAGGAATATGAAACTGGTCAGAAACTAAATTGCTGTTTACGTTTGCTAATTTGTGATATGTCAGAAGAAATTCCGCTTTAGTGGTAACCTTAAAGTACAGGAATTTAATTTGAAAATATTACTCAATTTAGAGCATCCAATCCAATGGACAGTTTGTGCGTTTGGCAAGTAATCAACAAGCAAGATTGAGACAGAGAACAAACAATCGGTGGACAATTGCTTGCTGACTATGACATATGTTTTTGCAGGTTGATGAGTCAGCTTGCTGATGTAAACATTTTGCCAAGTTTCGGTATGTAACTTAGCTTTGTATGATGTCTTACATTGTTATTGGTAGTCAGGGTTTCTGCAGTCACGGAATAACTGGAAAATGTCAGGGAATTTGTGTTGTCAGGGAAAGTCATAGAAATGTCAAGGAAAAATATTATTGTTGCAAAGTCAGGGAAGATGATTGGATCACGCAGACTACAGATAACTGTGATTTTTTGCATCTCCAAATATTAAAAAGCAGGCAAATTTGCAGCTTCCATTGAACGTAAAAAAAATAGATGTGTTTTAGCTTCAGGAGGGCTTTGCCCCCCTGACTTTGTCATTTGCATATTCCTCTATTAATACCATATCATTACTTAGGGAAAGTTTGCGATTTCCATCCAATACAGCATTGGCTGAACGAGACTGGTGCCGCCGTTTACCGAGTATGAGTAAAACTCTATAAATATTTAGCCGCCAGTCGTCTGGTGCTCCTTTGACGACTGACATAGATTTAGTTTCACTGGGCTTTCAAAAATGCGCCACTGTTGCACGTTCCCGTTTGCATTAGCAGCGCTTTTTTTGTATGTATGTGTCATCATGTGCATTCTGAGTCAAAAAGTACACCACTATCTTTTGGTCAGAGCATGTCAAATATTGACTGATTTTCAGAATTACTTTCAGATGAATTTCCCTGGCACACTGCTCAGAGAACTTAGGAATAAAGTGGCCATTAAGGATTTCCCCATGCCTAAAGTTTGTTGCTATACTAGTGCATAAAATATCAGACACATAGTTTGGATTGGTCCAGCACTTACACTGAACATAGGAGCATGAGTCTGTGTTGTGGCACTAGCATCATGTGCCCCTAATTTTGAGACTGTTGGAAAATTGTCAACAATTGGAATCTATTTTTGTTACAAATTTTTTGTTCAGAAATGCAAAATTTATGGATGCAAACCCAGCACTTTGGAAAGTTTAGAAGCAAAATTTAAATTATGAGCACACATAATTTTTGTTCAGATATTTGCAGCTGTCTGTTGGAATTCTGTCGGATATTTGCCATGTTAGTCGAAAAATTGCTACTTTATTTTTTACCAACAATGCCACTGGTTGCCCCCATGGGGGTTCAGGGACAGAGCCAACAGTTGTTTACTCATAAATTGAGTCTGATTGTGTCATTTCAAGTGAGTTGTTGAACACACACTGTTATCAGATGACGCTGTGACATGATTGATGTGTTAACATTGTTTGTGTGTGAGTTGCCAAAGCCTGCATCTATTTTGGTTTAGCCTATATTTAAGAATTTATGCTGTAGTGTGTATGGCTATTTCTAGTTTGCAATTTTACTAAGGTAGTACAATTTCTGAATCTAGAAATGCACTTAGTGTTTTTACACAATGTAATGTGGTATTGGTGGTTTAGGATAATTTCACTTACTTACTTATTAAACAGGTGCTAGTTAAGCTACTTGCTGAGTACTCAGGTAGCACTTAGATTACTTAGGAAACACAGTCCTACTGCTATGTACTGATTTACAGCTGGGCTTCTAAATTTCTTTGTTTTGAGACAATTCTTCACACTTTATTTCCTTCAGCATCACATTTATTCTGACTCTCTTGATTTTCTTTGCAGGCGAAAGTTCATTTGAGGTGAAGATTGAAGATGATAGTAATGTGATCACTGAGCATTCACTTGATGACAAGCCAAGACCTTATTTGTGTACAGTGTGTGACAAACGGTTTACAAAAAAAAAGAAATTTGAAGCAGCACAAACAAACACATAGTGGAGATAAGGTGTACTCATGCACCCACTGTGAGAAATGTTTTGCTGCTCAGCGTAACCTTAAAGAACATATGAATGTTCACAGCAGTAAATACAAGTGCACTGAATGTGGAAAGTGTGTTAGCAGCAATCAAAAGTTAACAGTACACAGACGAAGTCATTCTGTAGAGAAACCATTTGAATGCACTGTTTGTAGCAAACGATTCACACAATCAGGTGACCTTGCTAGACACAGCAGAATTCACAGTGGAGAGAAACCACACAAATGTCCTGACTGTGACAAGGCATTTAGTGTGTTTGGAAATTTAATCAGTCACACGCGAGTCCACACAGGAAACAAACCGTACAAGTGTTCACTGTGTGACAAAAGTTTCAGCCATCCAGCCATTTGCAATCACATAAACGTCATATACACAGCAACAGAAGACCTTATGACTGTCGTTATTGTGGAAAGATGTTTAAAAGTAGCCGTGATCTGAAGCATCATGTGTATACTCACACTGGTGCAAAGCCGTACTCATGTAGACACTGTTCAGAGTGTTTTAGAGAACATCAGCATTTGAAAGCACATCTGCTGAAGTCACACAATGAAGGTACTTGGTTCACATGTCACATTTGTCAGAAGAAATGCAGCATCAAAGGTAATCTTAAGCAGCATATGCTTCGTCATGAAGGTGTGAAGCCATATGTTTGTGATGAATGTCCAAAGTGTTTCTGTACAGTATATGAATTGAAACATTATCAGCTGAAACATTCTGATTTTAAACAGTTTTGCGGTGGTTCCTGTGGCAAATATTACAAATTCAAACAATATGTTGTGAGTCACTTCAACAGATGTTCTGTTAAACTGGGATACGTCCATATCTTTGCCAGGCAAGATTGAGACAGAGAACAAACAATGTGTGGACAACTGCTTGTTTGACAGAGTTGCTACTGTTGACTTAAGACTTGTCAGTGAGATTCACACCCATTTTTTGTTCAGCTGCTACTCTTTGTGTTTTTGAGCATTGTGTAGCCTGTGTGGGTCTTCACAGAGTTAATTTTCAGGGTGTCCACTTGTCTGGAAAACAGCGAAATGTGAGGGGATTTTACAACTGTCAGGGAAATGTCAGCAATTTTCAGTAAAAATTGGAGGAATGTTGTAGAAGAAGTCCTGTCCGAAGATTGCCTAAACACTTTCTGAAAATTGTGTTAACACTTAACAGGCTTCTTACTAGTATTATTTGCTTAGTATTATATGCTGATTGTTGCTGAATTTTGCTTACTTGTGTGTTAGTTTTTAAAATATTGTATTTGTGTTATATTTCAGTTAGTGCCAAGGTTAGGTTAGCTTAGTTGAGTACCAGTTAAAATGGGCAGGAGTGCCACAAGTCATAAGGAAATATGTCAGGAAATTTCATAGTGTCCGGAGAGTTGTTACCCTGGAATTGTTGTTACCCTTGAATTTATGTTCTATTTTTTGTTATTTGAAATGTGTAGGCAAACAGCGTGTTTCACGATGCAGGGGCGTCCATTCTTTTGGCAGGTTTAGTCAAATGCCTCCTGTAAAAAGTTGGTGGGAAGGTAAAAAATTGAAAAACTGGGGGGTGGAAATATTTTTTCTGGTTGCAAATTTTCTAGAAACAATGGCACAGAATGCGACAATTCTGCAGACAACAGCTCCAGTTTTTTTCTGATCACTTTGCTCGCAGATTGCTTGTAGCCCCCTTCTTTCAAGGCTGTATTAAATTGGGGACGGAGGGGTTAGTGGGTTCAACCCCCTGGAATTTTTAAAGTTAATGTGACATTTCTGTGTACAACAGTTCAAAAAAAAATTTTCAGCTCTTTTTGTTTGCAGATTATTTGTGCTTCTACTTTTAAATTTGTTCCACCGCCCCTGTTTCCTTTTATTATTTAAACTGCATGCAGTACATTTGGTCAGTTGATTTTGAGGGAAATGATTACAATTGTTGCCACCAGATGTGATATTTTAAGCCTAAAATTTACTAAATTTTATCTCGGCTGGGGCTATGCTCCAGCCCCATATCTCCGTATCCGTGCAAGATAGACGCATGGTTCCAATGGACCACCAATAGGAAACCACATATGCCGAGTCCAATGGTCACGTGACTAATGACGTCACGTGTCCCCAAAAGGTCAAACTCATGACCCCAAAATTTTTGAAGCCCTGTATTTCTGTACCCGTGCAAAATAGGCGCATGGTCATCATTGACCACCAATAGGAAAGTACTCTCACCGAGTCTGATGGTCACGTTCCAATGACGTCACGTGACCCCGAAAGATCAAAATCGTGACCCCAAAATATTTAAGCTTCAGTGTTTTCATGGCCGTGTAAAGCAGCTGGTTTATAATTGACCATCAACATAAAAACTTTGTTACTGTAATAAAACAGCAAATATAAATGTACAAAACATCAGTTTATACACTTGTTAATGGCGACATGCAATGAGTGACACATCGAAAACAGCAAAAATCAGAAAAAGGTGATATTATTCATCAGCACATTGACAGTTAGACGATGTGATGGTGAATGATATCACCTTTTTAAGATTTTTGCTGTTTTCGATGTGTCACTCACTGCATGTCGCCATTAACAAGTGTATAAACTGATGTTTTTGTACATTTATAGGGGAGTAGTAATATAGGCCTATGTATCTTCAGATGTAGTTTGTCAGCAGGTCTATTTCTCTGATCTCTATAAAGACAGTGTTGTTGTAAAAATTAAATTGAGTAATGGTCAACTTCTTTACATTGCTAATATGTATAGAAGTCCTTTATTTGGAAAAGATGTAACTGAAAGTATCTGTAATATATTTAATAGATTAATGGAGCATATCCAAAACAACGTGTTAATAGTAGGAGATTTTGATTTTCCACATTAGAATTCTTGTCACTCCCGAGGTAATGATCCTTGTTGTACTATGTTTTTATGTTTTGGGATACAATACAAAGTAATTTTTTAAATCAGTATGTTGATTTTCCAACTAGAATTAGAGGGTCAGACACTCCACATATTTTTGATCTAGTTTTAACAGATGTTTTGCTTATAGAAAAAATAGATTACCTCGCTCCATTAGGGAAAAGTGATCACTCAGTGCTGTTAATTGAAACTACAGTCTTGGGAAGTAGAGAGCAAAACTCACCAAAGTACAATTTAGCCAAAGGTGATTATATTAGTTTTGGGGAACATATGTCAATGGACTGGGTAAATTTTGTTCAAGATTGTAATAACAATGTCGAAAAAATGTGAAAAAATTTAAAAAATAAATTATATGAAAGCATCAAAAAATTAATGCCTATTGTCAAAAATTTTAATGGTGGTAAAGGTGGTAAATGGTCTAGACCACTAGATCTCGATATTACTCATATTAGGAAACATATTAGGTTAAAAAGCAAGTTGTGGAAGAAATACATGGCTACATAGGCTAATAAGGATTTTTTGGATTATAAGCGTCAGCAAAATATTCTTAGACGCCTGGTTAAGAAAGACTTGATGGAGAAACAAAATGCTATTGCATTAGACTATAGAAACACAATCCTAAACGTTTATGGAACTATGTTCAAAGTAAAACCAAACGCCGTTTACTGATCTTATTGTAATTGAAGATAATCAGGAAAAGACTAAATATACGTCTAATAAGGATAAGGCACAAGCTCTGCGTAATTTTTTTTCAAGTGTATTTTAAAGGAGCCTTGTGATGATTTTGTTACATTACCTACTCTTCCATTGGTTGTTGATACAGTTGGATTAGTCCTTACGTTTGATTCAGTTTTGTCTAAATTAGCTAAAATTAAAGTAAATAAATCAGCAGGACCAGACTCTATATATCCAAGGGAACTTTACGAATTACGTTATAAAATATCAATCCATTTACTTCAAATTTTTTAACGTTTTTTGGGAGTAAAGTTTTGCCATGAGGTTGGAAAGAGGCTAAGGTTGTTCCCATAATTGAGAAAGAAAAAAGTGTGAATTAAATAACTACAGACCTGTAAGTTTAACTTGTACTGTATGTAAAATATTTGAATCTATAGTTAAGGATAACTTGCTACAACATTTCAAACAAAATAAATATTTCTCTGATAGACAGTTTGGTTTTCTAAAAGGCAGGTCCACTGTTACTCAGTTATTATCTTCCCTATCACAGACTTATTAGCAAGTTACGTAGTTACCAGGTAAATAAGGAAATAATTTTATGAATAGAGTCTTTTCTTATTGGCAGAAAACAAAGGGCTAAGATTGATGAAGTCAGAGTGGTTCGATGTTCTCAGTGGCGTCCCTTAGGGTTCAATACGGAATCAAGACGTTTCGTCCCTAGCCTGGACGTTTCGCCCCCAGGACGGAAATAGAGGCTTTCGGCCTGCTTCCGGATATCCATTGATGGTGATGATGATGATGAAAGTTACGTTATGTTTTCATTTCCATTGCAAGTCAGCTTTTTTCATTGTTTTGCTCAGTGACTTCCGTTCAGTATTAATTTGCTAATAATATTTTGATTTTCAGGGATGCCTAGCAGCCTATTGCGCCACTGTGTTGAACTATAAAGCAGATTGCAGATTATACGAACATTTTGTTTGTCAATGAACGTCATGGATGATTGGAAACTAAAGACAACACCGGTAGTTAGACTACAAAGACCCAGTAAAACGTTTGTATATTTTCTTTCGTTAGAGAGGTGTGATACCACAGACCAAATAAAGCTCTAAAATTTAGCCAGTCTTGACCAGTCTTAGTTTAAATACAACAGAGTTCCCTAGGTAAAAATTTACATTAGCTCCGCCACCCCAGATTGCTTCAGAAGTGACTGAAATAGGTAGAATTAGTGTTGTTATGCATGTTTCAGACTAATTTAATGGTGGGAAACTGCAAATAAATGACTATTGAGATCCGAGAAAAAATTTCATTTTTGGGTGAATTCCATCATTCTAAAGAGGGTTTTTTGATTGGGCCTATGAAGAAAAAAGGGGATAGGTCTTTTGGGGGGAAAAACAAAAAAATGCGAAAAAACACACTAGTGGCGCCACCTGGCGAATGAAACACGTACTAAACTCAATACTGGAAAAATTTATAGCTGAATTAGTCACATCTGGAACACAAAAAACTAGCTGAAACAGCTGAATGTCGTCACCTATCGGATGAATATTGCACCAAAAAAATTTAGAAAAAAATAAATAACCTGAGTAAGCAGCGATTTAAATCACAAATCAATACAAAAATCGCAAAAAAACCCAGCAAAATCAAACTGCCACCCTCCTGGGAAAAAACAGTGAACTGCAGATACTGAATAAGCAGCATATAGAGAACGAATGAATTAATATTAGTGCTTCTCCCCACTCAAAACCCCAAATTCATTATCAGGTAGCAATATGTCAGTCAATTGCAGTTTCCCATAATTAAACTAGTCTGAAACGTGCATAACAACACTAATTCTACTTATTTCAGTCACTTCTGAAGCGACATTAAAACAAACAAATGACCAAAAAACGCACATCTACCTTGTTCAACCAAAAAAGTAGCGCACATGATCACCTCAGCACGCTATACAAGCCGGTGAAGCATGGCGAAGGTCATGTCTGATCCGCCCGCCGCACCCACTTCCGGCATAGAGATGGAATTTTAACTATAAAAACGCCTTTATTGCACACCTGCGCCCGAAAATTTTGGTACTTCCCGTTACTTAAGCACGACATAATACCGAAAAAGTAAACAAACTGGTGTGTTTACAGTAAATTATATAATCGGTCATAAAAAGGTAACTAACAGTATTCGCCAAAATATCACCTTAAAAACATGCATAATGAAAGTTATTCTACCGATACACATCAATATCATTTATGTATACAGCCGTTTAAGGTGCTGTAGCTATTCTAAATAATTACTGTTCCGTACACTCTGTTTCGTTAGAAGGCTGTGATTTTTCTCTTTTCAACAATGAAAACTGTGTTAAAATCAGTACAGAAACAGCGAAGATGTTAGGACTTTAACAGCTTGGATGCACATTAACATGTGGCGCCACATTGCGAGTGGTTATCGGTTAAGGTGGTAAGGCGAGTCGGCGAAGGCTACAATTTGTGTATGTGATCATGTAGGGTTCAGCAATTACAATTAGGGTTAGGCATAGGGTTGGGTTTGGGGTTAGGGTTAGCATTTTAGAAAGATTTTGAAAGATTTATGTCAACAATATTGGACACTATATATTACTTTGCAGTATGGGTGAGATATTGAGGTTGCTGCAGGCAGCTGAAAAACTTGCCAAGCAGCTATTCAATAATAGTTGCCAGATTGAGGAGTTGCTTGGCCGTACCGCCGATTCGTAAGGCTGTGGCGAGGTCGAGCATTTGCTCTGGTGCCGCCGTGTTGGCATGGACACTTACCTCCTTGGCCGGTATTTGTGACCACTATTCGTTGTTGGTACATACTGGCTAAGGCTGTTCAAGGCTAGACTGATAATAGAATCTGTATCAGTCCGGGCTGGACTGATAATAGCACCTACTGTCATGGACTGACGCAGATCCTTTTTCGTGACGAAATTTGCGGACGCGGACTGATGCAGGTCTTGTTCTGTGATGAGTGTATTTTTTCCTGGTAAGAAAAAATCAAAAGGTAACAGAAAGAAGTGGTCTGTGTTCAGATGTGCATAGCACGGAAGCACTGGGACCAGTAAGCTGCTATAGGCCTAGGCGTAGTGGACTATCTTATGTACTGATGAGTAGAGGCCTAGGACTATTCAGTGCGGATGCAGACTTTCGTGGATCCAATAATTCTCTTTTGTTGCAGACGCTGACTTACAGCGGATCCTTGGTCAAAATCTGCGGACTGACGCAGACTCATAAATTTCAAGATTTGCACATCTCTGCTGAAAACACGTTAGGTGTTTTTGGTAGTTTTCTGTATTTAGTAACACTGTTAGAGAGTACAAAGACCGAGTAAAACCTACATATATTTTCTTTTGTTAGATTAGTTATGTTACTGGATTCAGATTGGTTATGGCAACTAAGTAATGAGGTCCGGTACAGAATAGTGCAAATTATGACCGTTATACGCTAAAACGGCACAATCGCATTTTTCCGGCGAGCATTTTCACATACCTAAGGCGTAATTTTGGTAGGTCAAACATGTCAAACGGCATAAACGCTTTCAACCTCCATTCATTGGTCATTGACGAGTTGTTTCGTGAACAGCCAACAGCCATCCAAAATCACGAATGTTTACGAAACGCTAATTATGCAGCCAGACTACGCCCACCTCAGGCTGTAATGACTCAAAACTAGAAACTCTGGAATTTCCTGTCGTAACTGGTGGTGTCGCGATGTTCTATTAATAGCTTTATAGCCGAAACAAAAAGTGTAAACAGCAATTTTTTAATGTATTTATTTATGGTAAACAGCTACTAGCGTCGGTTGACTTGTTTGGCGAACACTGTTCGTCGGTTAGCTAAAGCGGCTCTCAGAAATCACAACTGGTTGCGCAAACGTAACCAGTCGACCTACTGAAATCACGCCTCTAGAATACTTATTTTTACGGAACAATTTTGTACAATTTCTCATAAATGAACACTGGCACAAACCCTAACCACTGACCCTGTCCCTAACCCTAACGCTAACTGACTGTAGGTATGCGAAAACGCTCTCCGGAGAAAAGACAAATTTTCCTGCTAAAACAAATACATACATTTTATTTGGCTTATACTAGTATTTGTTGCTGGATTTGGTTGAACTTGTGTTGGTGGGTTGGCTGGTGCAAAGTGCCGAAAAGTTCCAAAAACGTTTACGGTAGTTTTCGCTACCAAAAACCTAAACCGAGAACCTAACACTACTCCTAACATAAAACTACCTAAAACAAACAAGGTGGCTTTCAGTCATTTTCTTGTAGTTTTCTGTTTTAAGATAGTTCTTGGTAAATGATGCGACAATATCTGAACCAGAGAAAACACAACCGGCTTAGATCGTGCTAAAGTAGTGGCATCATGTGGAAGTTTGACAGAACATGTCAGTCCAACACTGCCGGAACTGGCAAAGTCCCGGTGTCTGCACAAAGCTGTGTAATTATTTTGTCTGTTGAAGTGAAGTCGATAACATTTGTTAGTTTATCAGCAGCACTCCAGTCGATAAGTTAACTAAGCATAGGAATATGAAACTGGTCTAAAACTAAATTGTGGTTTACGTTTGCTAATTTGTGTTATGTCAGAAGAAATTCAGCTTCAGTGGTAACCTTAAAGTACATGAATTTAATTTGAAAATTTTACTCAATTTAGAGCATCCAATCCAATATACTGTTTGTGCATTTGACAAGTAATCAAAATTGCTGACTAATGTCATGTTTTTGCAGATTGATGAGTCAGCTTGCTGCTGTAAACATTCAGCCAAGTGTCGGTATGTAACTTAGCTTTGTATGATGTCTTACATTGTTATTGGTAGTTATTGGTAGTCAGGGTTCCTACAGTCAGGGAAAAACTGGAAAATGTCAGGGAATTTGTGTTGTCAGGGAAAGTCATGGAAATGTCAGGGAAAAATATTATTGATGAAAAGTCAGGGAAGATGATCGGATCACGCAGGCTACAGATAACTGTGATTTTTTGCATCTTCAAATATTAAAAGCAGGCAAATTTGCAGCTTCCATTAAACGTACAAAAGCTAGATGTGTTTTAGCTTCAGGAGGGCTTTGCCCCTCTGACTCTGTCAATTACATATTTTTCTATTAATACCATTTGTGCGATAGGTTATTGTTTCGATAATGTCAGGGCAGTTGTCATTCCATAACTGGAAAATTCAGGGAATTTTGCTACAGAAAACCTGCAGGAACCCTGGGTAGTTACCTAATGTGTTCAGTCTACATTGTTTTTATGCACAACAGCAGCTACTGCTGTAGCGCATCATAGCCATCGCAATTCTATTTGTCCGTCTGTCCGTTTGTCTGTTCGTTTGTCTGTCACACGGGTGGATCAGTCAAAAATGATGCAAGCTAGGATCACCAAATCTTCACCTATGGCTGCCTGCAAGAATCTAGTTTCAGGAACCGTAAAAATTTTCTATAAATTCGAAGGGGGTCACCCGGAACAAGGGCACTAAATAAGAGGGGGTTAGGAAAAATTTGCGATTTCCATCTGATATGGCGTTGGCTGAGCGAGACTGGTGACGTGCTCTACCAAGTATGAGTAAAACACTACCGCCGGTCGTCTGGCGCCCTTTGACGACTGACATAAATTTAGTTTTACTGGGCTTTCAAACATGCACCGCTGTTGCTTGTTTCCGTTTGCATTAGCTGCACTTTTCTTGTATGTATGTGTCATCATTTATGCTGTGAGTCAAAAACTACACCACCAACTATTTGTCAGAGCATGTCAAATATTGACTGATTTTCAGAATTACTTTCAGATGAATTTCCCTGGCATACTGCTCAGAGAACTTAGGAATAAAGTGGCCATTAAGGATTTCCCCATGCCTAAAGTTTGTTGCTATACTAGTGTATAAAATATCAGACACATAGTTTGGATTGGTCCAGCACTTACAGTGAGCATAGGAACATGAGTCTGTGTTGGGGCACTAGCATCACGTGCCCCTGAATTTTGGGACTGTTGGAAAATTGTCAATAATTGGAATCTGTATTGGAATCTATTTTTGTTCCAAATTTTTTGTTCAGAAGCGCAAAATTTGTGGATGACAACCCAGCACTTTGGAAAATTTAGGGGCAAAATTAAAATTATGAGCACACATAATTTTTGGTCAGAAATTTGCAGCTGTCTATTGGAATTCTGTCGGATATTTGCCATGTTAGTCGGAAAATTGCAACTTCCTGCCCTGCCTATTTTTTACCCACAACGCCACTGGTTGCCCCCATGGGGGTTCAGGGACAGAGCCAACAGTTGTTTACTCATAAATTGAGTCTAATTGTGTCATTTCAAGTGAGTTGTTGAACACACACTGTTATCATTTGACGCTGTGACATGATTGATGTGTTAACATTATTTGTGTGTGAGTTGCCAAATGCGGCATGTATTTTGGCTCAGCCTATATTTAAGAATTTATGCTATAGTGTATGGCCATTTCTAGTTTGTAATTTAATTAAGGTAGTACAATTTCTGAATCTAGAAATGCACTTAGTGTGTTTTTTCACAATGTAATGTGGTATAGGTGGTTTAGTATAATTTCACTTACTTGCTTATTAAACACGTACTAGTTAAGCTACTTGCTGAGTACTCGGCTAGCACTTAGATTACTTAAATAGCACAGTCCTAATGCTAAGTACTGATTTACAGCTGTGCTTCTAAATTGCTTTGTTTTGAGACAATTCTTCACACTTTATTTCCTTCAGCATCACACATTTATTCTGACTGTCTTGATTTTGTTTGCAGGTGAAAGTTCATTTGAGGTGAAGATTGAAGCTGATAGTAATGTGATCACTGAGCATTCACATGATGGCAAGCCAAGACCTTATTTGTGTACAGTGTGTGACAAACGGTTTGCAAAAAAAAAAGAAATTTGAAGCAGCACAAACAAACACATAGTGGAGATAAGGTGTACTCATGCACCCACTGTGAGAAATGTTTTGCTACTAAGGATTACTTGAGCTCACATATGAATGTTCTCAGCAGTAAATACAAGTGCACTGAATGTGGAAAGTCTTGTCAAAACAATCAGACATTAACGAGGCACAAGCGAGTTCATTCTGGAGAGAAACCGTTTGAATGTACTGTTTGTAGCAAACGATTTGCAGACTCATCTGCTTTTGTTAGACACAGCAGAATTCACAGTGAAGGGAAACCGTTCAAATGTTCTGACTGTGACAAGGCATTTAGTGAGTCTGGTAGTTTAACTGCTCACATGAGAGTCCACACGGGAGACAAACCATACAAGTGTTCACTGTGTGACAAAAGTTTCAGCGATTCCAGCAACTTGCAGAAACACAGACATCATGTACACAGCAACAGAAGACATGAATGTCGTTTCTGTGGAAAGATGTTCAGAACTAGCCGTCAACTGAAGCAGTATGTTTATACTCACACTGGTGCAAAGCCATACTCATAGACACTGTTCAGACTGTTTTAGACAACTTGGCCATCTCAAGAGACATCTGCTGAAGTCACACAATGAAGGTACTTGGTTCACGTGTAACATTTGTCAGAAGAAATTTAGCTGCAGTAGTATTCTTAAGACACATATACTTCGTCATGAAGGTGTGAAGCCATATGTTTGTGATGAATGTTCAATGAGTTTCTGTAGAGCATGTGATTTGAAAAAAAACATCAGCTTAAACACTCAGACTTTAGACAGTTTTGCTGTGGTTCTTGTGGCAAATATTACAAATGCAAACAATCTGTTGTAAGTCACTTCAACAGATGTTCTGTTAAACTGGGATATGTCAATTTTTTTGCCAGGCAAGATTGAGACAGAGAACAAACAATCTGTGGTCAACTGCTTGTTTGACAGCTCAAGTTGCTACTGTTGACTCAAGACTTGTCAGTTTATTCAGTGAACTACTGGCTATATACAGTGCTTTGAACTTTGTCACAGTATCATTCGTGCGTGTGTGTGTGTGTGTTAAAAGACTTGATGTTATGTCATTGCTTCACTGGCGTTTGAAGTGTGTGCAGTTATTGTTCATGATCAAACTCTGTGGCCTCAGCATTGCATAAATTCTTCCACCAGCGAGAGATTTGCAATAAACAGGCTGTCAGATAATTTTTCTTCTCTCTGAAAATTTTCTCCCTAAAATAGAACTTATCTTACCTGAGAAACTACCCATTTATCAGCAAAACTGAAATTTTGAGCAGTTGTATACTCTGTGGGAAATTTGCATCTGTATTTCAGAAGATTGCAATCCCGGTCTTATTATCTTATTGAAATTATCGATTCTCTGGAGGATAACGGCGAAGATCATTAGAACTACTAGAACTATAGAACTCTAAGAGTTATATATGCATAATCATAGTGGTCAGTTCTTTTGTTCGGGATTAATATTTTGTGATTTGTGTGTTCCTCATGTGGTTTTTACGTGTGAAAGCACTGCTTTCAGCGTGTCTTAGACATCACATTTTTTTCTGTCTGTCCGTCCGTCCGTCTGTCTATTCGTCACACGGGTGGATCAGTCAAAAACGGTGCAAGCTAGGATCACCAAATCTTCACTATCAACTGCCTGGAAGACTCTAGTTTCAGCAATCGTAAAGCTTTTTCATAAATTCGAAGGGAGTTACCCGAACGAAGGCGCTAAACGAGAGGGGTTGGGGAAAATTTGTGATTTTTGGACAATAAGTCGTTGTATCTCAATAACGGTGCGAGATAGGGCCTAGCTTACTATTAATCACTAATATGAAGTCGTACACTGGCTCTCGATTGCCACCGAATTTAATGACCTTGGATGACCATGAATGCTAAAATAGGGGCTTTTATAGATTTTTAGGCAATTTTGGGCTGTGAGACGCAATTCAAGAGCTAACTGCGCCTAAACCAATTGAGATAGACAGGGACAAGCTCCATATGAAATTTTTAGCATTAAACGTAGATTTCGACGGTCCAAGTGTCGATTTTCTAGTTTTAAGGAAACTTACGCACGAGGGCGTCGAAGAGCGGTACCCTTGTAAAAGTCGTTATTTTACCGTTGTTGGCCAGTCTTTCGTGCAAACGTTTTCAGATAGGCATGGGCATGTTGCCTATTACAAAAAGCACTAGTGACAAACATTTCAGTGGTAGCAACATCGATGACTTTGAAAGACGCTGAACTTCAAAAATAATTGATTTTTATTGATTTGTGCTATCTTCGGCTGCAGCGCACACTCCAAGAATGAACTGCAATGAAATGGCTGGAGATAGGCTGACAGTTTGTGAACAGGAACTGCTATAGGCTTTCGCACTTCTCGTGAGCATTGGCTCAAATTTCTTGTTTTGTAAAGGTAAGATTTTGTGTTTTATTATGTGTTTATGTGTTTGCGTGGAAAGGTCATCCCCGAAATGACCTGTACTGCGTCGGCTGAAGCGTCAAACCCTACTCACTCACTTATCCAGACATACTCCATGTTAGATTGGTTTGGTCCACAGTTGATTACTAGTACAGGTACTCGGGGGCTACTAATTTAGCATGTTTTGGAGCAAGACGTGTGTAAAGGGGGCCACACTTTTTTCATTTTCTACTTCAATCCCCCCTTCTCCCCGTTACATTCAGGCTATCATCCAATACATACTTCTCTGGTGACCACTTTTCAGAGCAGATAGAATTTCCGACTTTTCCAGTAGGGCAGGCAAAGATTGAACGATACACCAGGGAGACTGGGAGGTAGACCCCCAGCTAGACGAAGCAATTAATTTTAACCAAGTGTGGAGGCACCAATTCAAAAGTGTTGGTACAAATAATTTGCGAGCGAAGCAAGCAGAAAAAAATGGTACCACCAATTGGGTAGACCTAGAACAGCTAGTTTCCTCTGATATTTCCCTGACCACTTTGGAATTTCCTGACTTTTCCAGATTTTTTTTCTGGTAAGGGTCACCCTGTTAATTTATATGGTACCAAAATGGCCAAAAAGCACATGAAGGCAAATTGCATTTTTCCTCTCATCACTTAACCCATTACACTATTAACTTTCTTCTCTAGCTATAACATTAGCGCTCCACAAACTCTCCCATCAGGTCCGAGCCTGGAGATCAAACCATTTTGTGCTAAAAAGATTGTACTTTTTGGAATAATGATACATTTTGCTTGACACATTTAAGGGGTGTTTATAGTTTGTTGTGACATGCCCTAAGTGCATGGATGTAGATTAGCCTAAATACTGGTTTAATTGCTGACAGCTAACAAATGGGCTACCACAAGGTTACAAAAGCATTAAAATAGAAAATGTTTGATGTACAGGCTTCTTATGAAGTGTTAGATTTATCTAGCCTATAACGCGTAACTGGATTTCGGAAATAAATCAGCCAAACTGTCAGCATCACCAAAATGGGATCTGTAAGCAAAAATATTTTTAACATGTTTCAAATGCAAAACCCAGATAATTTAATGTTCAATGCGGTTTAAGAAAAGATCATAACTTGCATAGGAGCTTTTATAGCAAGTAGGCATATACACTCTGTCTCAAAAAACATCCCCAACCTTTTTGACTGTAACTCTAAAACCAATTATCAGATTCTGATAATTTTTGGTACGAATATTCCAGACAAAACATGCCATCAAATGACTGTGCAGTTTCCCACTTTGCCTAATATATGCTTCTGCACTACCTAGGGAAATCAGATCAAGTGAAGCATGTGTTGAAAACAGAAAACCTGAAAAAAACATTTTCGACATTATCGATTGTAACTTGAATAAAGATTAGCAGATTTTAATAATTTTTGGCAGAAATATTTCTCACACCACTGGCTATTAAATAAGTGTTTTAGTTTCCACCTCACCCAAAGTCTGCTTTTGCACCATCTGGGGAAATCAGACCAAGCATAATACGCGTCAAAATGAATGAAAAAACGGCGATAATTTTTTTCTATCTTAAACTGGGGGCCCCGAAAACTAGTCTATTACAAAATTTGACTGTCGTGCAGCAGCGTGTCTACCAGATGAAGTTTACGAATGTTTGTGAAGTCAAGAATCGGCTGATACAGCCTGAATTGGTCTGGAGCAGAACATTATCGACACTGCTGTCAATGAATGGAGAAAGCGTCTCCTTGCCTGTGTTCACATAGTGGGCCAACACTTCAAGCAATTTTACTGCAGGCAGTTAAAAATGGCCGACTGGATGAAATGTCAGCCAAAGTGTCAAAAATGTGAACAAAATGTGTTTTTACGCATTATGTTAATTAAGCAATCATATCGCATTGCATAAAAAGTGATATTTCATTGGTTGTGTTTTCTCCAGGTAGTGCAGAAATAAACGTTGGATGAGGTGGGAAACTAAATGGTCATTTGATGGCAAGTTGTGTCAGGAATGTTCGTACGAAAAATTATTAAAATGTGACAATTGGTTTTCAAGTTACAGTCGAAAATGTCGGGGATGTTGCACATGTACAACGTACATTCATAGAGAACAATATTTGTGATTTTTGTATGTGTTTTCAATTTCATCCAGAATAGTATCCATGCCAATTTATTTTCTACTTATGATTGGCAGCGCAGTCAAATTCGACAATCTACCGTTCTGTTATGACGTTGTACAGATAAGTTTAAATTTGGCACGTGGTAAACAGTTATTGCATAAACTTAAGGCCTGCCGAACTAGTGGCGTATTACTAATTAATAAGTAGTAATTACTACTAGTTTGACTGAGGCAAAAAAACTGGTAGCAGATAAAGACTGCCAGCTGTTGCAGTGTTATAACATCTTCTAGGCCTACTGCCATCCAGAGCCTGAAAATGTGATGCACTCAGTTTGTAAATTATTGTTTATTCTACTTTGCGGCATATAATTAAAGCTTGTAATTAGTAATGATTCCTGATTCTTTTTGAGACTTTGGCCCTTTATAAATTATCTACATACTTACCACTTTCCGACAGACCACCTGGCTGAAGGATTCATGGATTTAGTCATTGGTTCAGCATTAAGTCATCAGTTTTCAGTGAACGGTGAGTGGTTTCAGCGGTCGCTTGCCGTACTTGGTACGAGACACGCCGTTAGGAAAACCGGGTAATAAATTTTGGAACCGGGTCCGAGTACCCGGTTCTTGCTACAGATCACTATTCTTAGCACAAATATGATTTCACACTCAAAGTCTACTTTTGTAATGTTTGTGTTGGGTTTTGATATCGGTTTTCCGCTTGAAGCTGTCTTTGTTCCTTAAAGCGAGTATATTGTTTATACAAGTGAATTTCATTTAGTCTTCAGTGGTTTACTAAAGACAATATCACGATGAATGATTGGAAACTGAGGACATCGCCGGTCGTTAGACTGAAAAGACCGATTGAAAGGTTTGTAGACTCGCAGTCACAGAATATAATCACGGGATTCCCTATAATCACAGGCTGAACGGCAGTTCAAGCCTGTGTTAACGACGACTTTACTTTTCTATGGGAAAGCCAAAAATTCGACCCCCACAGAATCCAAACCCCTGATCTGATTGAGATAAAATTTAGCATGGTTGATTACATCGGCTAGATGACCCCTAATGCAAAATTTTGTGCAAATCTGACCAAGGCGGACTTTTCAGTAAATCGGTGAAATATATGCAAAAACATTTCTTGCGATATATATGCTTTTTTTCTTCAACGCACCTACATGTCAGACCCCTAAGGGGATTTTTTTCACGTGATAGCTCAAATGATGCAGCTTCGTGCAAGGTGCAAATTTTTCGGGGTTAAAAATAAAACTTAATATTTAACGTATTTATTACAAAAAATAAAAAAATACAATGGCTGCTATGGGTTACATCAAGCAATTCTTTAAATGGTCATAACTTTTGCTGTGTGTAAGATAGAGTTGTAATTTTTGGGTATGGTGTGGTATGGTATTATTGGGTATGGTTTTCAGGGATGGGACAAAATGGGCTTCTGCTACAGATATCTTTGGGAGTGTTGGTAAAATGCGTCTGGTGCGTCTGCATCTAGTGTGTCTGGGCCGAAGGGTATTTTGCATGAAAATAGTGCATCTGAGAACAGCAGCAAAAATGCATCTAGATGGGTACAATGCTTCTACACAATTTGCATCTTGCCAAGCCTGCAAACCCTACAAACAGCTAACGTGACACTGTTTATCACTTCGCGTATTCCATTTGTTACTCTTTGCGTTATTCTTTACATTGATTGCGTCAACAAATGTCATTCCCAATTGAGCGACTGCAGTATGTAATGCCATACTGGTAACGCAGATATTTTGCTATCGATATTCAGTAATTAATAATTTTATTAG